>JACCDP010750528.1_pt1 | contig 25548 bp, 37 predicted proteins | sample 7445841 | NCBI WGS metagenome assembly JACCDP01 (sample SAMN15323441, study PRJNA562643) | freshwater metagenome | isolation source: river surface water | place: USA:Blue River Watershed | collected 2017-08-17 | reverse complement strand
GGTGACAACATCAAGATGGTTGTCACGCTGATCAACCCGATTGCGATGGATGATGGTCTGCGATTTGCGATCCGCGAAGGCGGTCGTACAGTGGGCGCAGGCGTTGTAGCAAAGATTCTCGATTGATGATGATGGAAAGGCGGAGCCTCAAGGCTCCGCCTTTCTTTTTTTAGGTGGTTCGCGGTCGCTGGTGCAGGAATTGTTTTTCTTTTCTTGACTTGCTTCAGGCTCAACCTTAGAATCTCGCTTCCATTTTTTCGGTATTCTTCCGAAACTCTGGCGCAGCGAGTTGCTGTTTCATTTGAAAAGATTTTGGAGAAATAAGTAGATGCAAAATCAGCGCATCAGAATTCGGCTGAAGGCCTTTGATCACCGGCTGATTGATCAGTCTACTCAGGAGATAGTCGACACTGCCAAGCGTACTGGGGCTCAGGTTCGAGGTCCGATTCCGCTGCCGACTAACACTGAGAGATACACCATCCTTATTTCGCCGCACGTGAACAAGGATGCCCGTGATCAATATGAAATCCGCACGCACAAGCGTTTGCTGGATATCGTGGAGCCCACGGAGAAGACAGTAGATGCATTGATGAAGTTGGATCTGGCGGCTGGTGTAGAGGTGCAGATCAGCCTGGGTTGATGTCTTTGACACATCAGTCTGAGATGGGCCTAGTTTGCAGCAGCGCAGTAGAAGATCAGGATGACTGATCATTAACATGCTTGCGGGCACGTTGAAGTGTTCTGCGGCAAACATGGTGTAATGCGTAAGCAGCCATAGCGGGTTTCAGCCCCGTACACGATGAGGTTTATAAAATGTCGATTGGATTGGTCGGTCGAAAGAGCGGCATGACCCGCGTTTTCACTGAAGCTGGATTGTCCGTACCTGTTACGGTTGTCGAAGTTGCTCCTAACCGAGTGACGCAGATCAAGACTCCAGAAACTGACGGCTACAGTGCTGTTCAGGTCACTACTGGCGAGCGCAAGGCGTCTCGCGTTTCCAAGTCCCTTGCAGGGCACTTCGCCAAGGCGGGTACCGAGGCTGGTGAAGGTCTTTGGGAGTTTCGTGCGGATGCTTCCGATATCGCTGAGCTTGCAGCTGGTGCGCAGTTGACGGTCGAGCGTTTTGCTGTTGGTCAGCTTGTCGATGTGACAGGTACCTCCAAGGGCAAGGGCTTCCAGGGCACCATCAAGCGTCACAATTTCCATATGCAGGATGCCACGCACGGTAACTCTCGTTCGCATCGTGTGCCTGGCTCCATTGGTCAGTGTCAGACGCCCGGTCGCGTCTGGAAAGGCAAGAAGATGTCTGGTCACATGGGTGATGCCCGTGTAACGACGCAGAGTCTCGAGATTGTTCAGGTAGATGTTGCGAATAACCTGTTGTTGGTCAAAGGTGCTCTCCCGGGTGCGACAGGCTCCAGTGTCATCATTCGTCCTTCTGTCAAACATCCAGTATCCAGGGGGTAAGCAATGGAATTGAATATTGCAAAGCCCGGCAATGAAGCGGGTAAGGAAAAAGTCACTGTTTCGGATGCGGCGTTCGCGCGTGAGTTCAATGAAACTCTGGTGCATCAAACAGTTGTCACTTATCTGGCCGGGGCAAGACAGGGCACTGTGCAGCAGAAAACCCGTTCCGATGTCAGTGGCGGCGGTCGCAAGCCATGGCGTCAGAAGGGCACCGGTCGTGCGCGTGCGGGTACCATTCGCAGTCCGCTGTGGCGTACTGGTGGTGTGACGTTCGCTGCGCGTCCCCAGGATCACAGCAAGAAGTTGAACAAGAAGATGTACCGTGGCGCAATGGCCTGCATCCTGTCTGAACTGATTCGTCAGGGTCGCCTTCTGATTGTTGAGGATTTCTCGGTGTCCTCGCACAAGACCAAGGACCTGGTCGCCAAGCTGGGTGAGTTCTCGCTCGATAACGTATTGATCGTGGCGGAAGACATTGCCGAGAACTTGTTCCTGGCCGCGCGCAATCTTCACAAGGTTGATGTGCTTGATGCAGCGGGCCTTGATCCTGTCAGCCTGATTGGCTTCGAGAAGGTTCTGATGACAGTCCCTGCGTTGAAGAAAGTTGAGGAGATGCTGTCATGAACCAGGCCAGACTTTATTCGATTATTCTCGGTCCGCACATTTCTGAGAAGGCCACCATAATGGCCGAAACCAGGAATCAGGTGGCTTTCAAGGTCATCAACGACGCGAGCAAGACTGAAGTGAAGGAAGCTGTTGAGAAGATTTTCAAGGTTTCCGTCACCGGTCTTCAGATATTGAATGTCAAGGGTAAAACCAAGCGTACAGCGCGTGGCAGCATCCGAAAGAAATCCAATTGGAAGAAAGCTTATGTGCAGCTGGCGCAGGGTCAGGAAATTGACTTTGCGGAGCTGGGCTGAAAAGGGGTATAGGTCATGCCAGTCGTAAAATGTAAACCAACCTCTCCAGGTCGTCGCTTTGTCATCAAGGTTGTCAACCCTGATCTGCACAAAGGCGAACCGCACAGCCCGTTGCTGGCCACCAAGGCGAAGACTGGGGGGCGTAACAATGTTGGCCGCATCACCCGGCGTCATGCTGGCGGTGGTCACAAGCAGAAGTATCGTGTCATCGATTTCCGTCGTGACAAGGATGGCATCAGCGCGAAGGTTGAGCGTCTCGAGTACGACCCGAATCGCACTGCGACCATCGCCCTGCTTCTCTATGCAGATGGCGAGCGTCGTTACATCATTGCTCCGGCCAAGGTAGCTGCAGGTGACGTGATCGTTTCCGGCGAGGATGCGCCGATCAAGACTGGTAACTGCCTGCCGCTGCGCAATATTCCGCTGGGTAGCACTGTGCATTGCATCGAGATGAAGCCTGGCAAGGGTGCGCAGATTGCACGCAGTGCCGGTGGATCAGCCCAGCTGGTCGCTCGTGAAGGCAACTACGCCACGCTGCGTCTGCGTTCAGGCGAGATGCGCAAGATTCTGTCCGACTGTCGTGCAACTCTGGGCGAAGTCTCCAATGCGGAGCACAGCCTGCGTTCACTTGGCAAGGCCGGAGCAGTGCGTTGGCGTGGCATTCGACCCACAGTGCGTGGTGTTGCGATGAACCCGGTCGATCACCCGCACGGCGGTGGTGAAGGTCGTACATCCGGCGGGCGTCACCCGGTTTCACCGTGGGGTGTTCCAACCAAGGGATACAAGACCAGGACCAACAAGCGTACCAGCAAGATGATCGTACGCCGCAGAAATGCCAGCCGATAAGGCCTAAATACAGAGGAAATAAAAGTGCCACGTTCACTGAAAAAAGGTCCCTTCATAGACCTTCATTTGATGAAGAAAGTGCAGACGGCGATGGAGAACAACGACAAGCGTCCCATCAAGACCTGGTCACGACGTTCGATGATTTCTCCCGACATGATTGGTCTGACGATTGCCGTCCACAACGGTCATCAGCACGTGCCGGTTTTTGTTTCCGAAGATATGGTGGGTCACAAGCTGGGTGAGTTTGCGCTGACGCGTACATTCAAGGGCCACGCGGCCGACAAGAAAGCCAAGCGCTAACACGGGGATATCGAGATGGAAGTGGTAGCTAAATTGAAGGGCGCACGGCTCTCGGCTCAGAAGGCCAGGCTGGTTGCCGATCAGATTCGCGGCAAGGGCGTGGAAGAAGCTCTTCAGCTTCTGACGTTCAGTCCGAAGAAGGGTGCTGATCTGATCAAGAAAGTGCTCGATTCAGCGATTGCGAATGCCGAGCATAACGAAGGTGCCGATGTGGATGAGTTGAAAGTTTCAACTATTTACGTCGACGAAGGGTTGACCATGAAGCGGATAAGTCCGCGTGCCAAGGGAAGAGCGGATCGCATCTTCAAGCGCACGTGCCACATTACCGTCAAAGTAGCCGACAAGTAGGAGATTGGGATGGGTCAGAAAGTACATCCAACCGGAATTCGGCTTGGTATCGTCAAGAAGCATACGTCTGTCTGGTTCGCAGAAGGCAAGAACTACGCCGAGAACCTGCTGGTCGACTTGAAAGTGCGTGCCTTCCTGCGCAAGCAGCTCGCGGCAGCATCTGTGTCCCGCATCGACATCGAGCGTCCTGCGCAGACTGCACGAATCACTATCCACACGGCTCGTCCTGGCATCGTGATTGGCAAGAAGGGTGAAGACGTCGAGACGCTGCGTGCAACGCTGGCTGCCAAGATGGGCGTTCCTGTGCACATCAGCATTGAAGAGATTCGCAAGCCTGATCTCGATGCACAACTGGTTGCCGACAGTGTGGCTCAGCAGCTCGAGCGTCGCGTGATGTTCCGTCGCGCCATGAAGCGTGCCGTGCAGAACGCCATGCGCCAGGGCGCGGAAGGGATCAAGGTGCAGGTTGGTGGCCGGCTCGGCGGTGCAGAGATTGCTCGTTCCGAGTGGTACCGCGAAGGCCGCGTTCCTCTTCACACACTTCGTGCCGATATTGACTATGCCACTTCTGAAGCCACCACCACTTATGGGGTGATCGGCGTGAAGGTCTGGATTTTCAAAGGCGAAGTGCTGAATCTTCACGAAGCTGTTCCGGCGGCACAGAAGACGTCTAAGTAGAGGTAGGCTCGATGTTACAACCTAAGCGTACAAAATTTCGCAAGATGATGAAGGGTCGCAATCGTGGCCTCTCCCATCGCGGCAGCAACGTTGATTTCGGTGATTTCGGTCTCAAGGCCATTTCCCGCGGTCGCCTGACTGCGCGTCAGATCGAAGCTGCCCGTCGTGCCATGACCCGTCATGTGAAGCGTGGCGGCAAGATCTGGATTCGTGTGTTCCCGGACAAGCCGATTACTCAGAAGCCGCTCGAAGTGCGTCAGGGTAAGGGCAAGGGTAGCGTTGAGTACTGGGTAGCGCAGATTCAGCCGGGCCGTATCATGTTTGAAATTGAGGGTGTGGATGAGACGCTGGCCAGGGAAGCCTTCCAGCTGGCGGCTGCTAAGCTGCCGTTCGACACCACTTTCGTTAAGCGGACGGTGATGTGATGAACGTTAAAGAAATGCGTGAGAAAACTGTTGCCGAGCTGAACGAGCAGCTCAATGCGCTGTATCGCGAGCAGTTCAATGTGAGAATGCAGAAGAGCACAGGTCAACTGGCTCAGTCGCACCTTTCCGGCAACATCAGGAAAGAGATCGCTCGAATCAAGACAATCATTACCGAAAAACAGAAAGTTGGGTCCTGAATATGTCGCTTAGTGAAACTACGGTAGAAAAGACTGGACGCACAGTGTCTGGACGAGTTGTCAGCAACAAGATGGACAAGTCCATTGTTGTGTTGATCGAGCGCCGCGTGAAGCACCCGGTATACGGCAAGTACATTACTCGCTCCTCCAAGGTGCATGCACACGATGCGAACAACGAGTGCAATGAAGGCGATACAGTGACGATCAAGGAAGTGCGACCCATTTCCAAGACCAAAACGTGGGCGCTGGTTTCCATCGACGAAAGAGCGGTCGAAGTTTAACAGCCGGATAGATTGAGAGTTTGTGGATCCGCTGATCCACGTATCGCGCGTGCGATAACCAGATAAGGGTTCGGAGAGAATCGATGATTCAAGTTCAGTCATACCTTGACGTTGCAGACAATAGTGGTGCGAAGCGAGTGATGTGCATCAAGGTGCTTGGCGGCTCGCACCGTCGTTATGCTCGCATCGGTGACGTGATCAAAGTGACCGTCAAGGAAGCGATTCCACGCGGCAAGGTCAAGAAAGGCCAGGTGCTCACTGCACTCGTGGTACGTACCAAGAAAGGTGTGCGTCGTGGCGACGGTTCGCTCATCAAGTTCGATGACAATGCCGCGATTTTGCTGAATAACCAGCAGGCTCCGATCGGCACTCGCGTATTTGGCCCGGTAACGCGTGAACTGCGTTCAGAAAAGTTTATGCGAATTATTTCACTGGCACCTGAAGTGCTTTAGGACAGAGACAGAGATCGAGGCCGCGGAAATGCGAAAGATTAAGTGCAATGACGAAGTGATTGTGATCGCCGGCAAGGACAAGGGAAAGCGTGGTACGGTTTCTCGCCTGGTGGGGGATGACAAGGTGATAGTCGCTGGCGTGAATCTGGTGAAGCGTCACACCAAGCCGAATCCGAATATCGGACAGGCTGGGGGGATTGTCGAGAAGGAAGCAGCGATTGCCATCTCCAATATCGCGATCTTCAACCCGGAGTCCAGCAAGGCAGATCGCGTAGGGTTCAGGATTGAGGAAGACGGCAAGAAGTCGCGCATTTTCAAGTCCACCAACAAAGCAATTGATTAACGAATAATTCAGGTTGCCCAAATGGCTCAGTTGAAAGAGTTTTACAAGAAAGAAGTGATTCCCGCCCTGACTAAGCAGTTTGGGTATGACAATCCGATGCGTGTTCCCAAGATCACGAAGGTGGTCCTCAACATGGGCGTTGGCGAAGCTATCGGCGACAAGAAAGTACTCGAGAGTGCCGCCAATGAGCTGGCCCTGATTGCCGGTCAGAAGGTTGTCATCACGAAGGCGCGCAAGTCGATTGCAGGCTTCAAGATTCGCGCTGGGTGGCCAATTGGCTGCAAGGTGACTCTTCGCGGCGAGCGCATGTACGAATTCCTCGAGCGTCTGGTGGGTGTTGCGATTCCGCGCATTCGTGACTTCCGTGGTTTGAGCCCCAAAGCCTTCGATGGCCGTGGCAACTATGCGATGGGTGTGACTGAGCAGATCATCTTCCCGGAAATCGACTACGACAAGATCGAGAAGCTGCGAGGCCTCGATATCACGATCACAACGACAGCCCGCACCGACGAAGAAGGTCGTGCGCTGCTCACGGCCTTGCGCTTCCCGTTCAAGGGCACTGTGGCAAAACCGGATACCAAGGAGTCCTGAGATGGCGAAGAAATCGATTCTCGCTCGTGAAAAGAAGCGTGCGGATACCGTAGCCAAGTTTGCTGCCAAGCGTGCTGCAATCAAGGCGATCCTGAGCGACGTCAATGCAAGTGACGACGACAAGTGGGCAGCTCAGATCAAGCTGCAGAAGATGCCGCGCGATGCCAGCCCGGTTCGTCAGCAGAATCGCTGCAGAATCACTGGGCGTCCCCACGGTGTATACCGCAAGTTCGGCATGTGCCGTCACAAGCTTCGCGAGGCAGCGATGCGCGGTGATGTGCCAGGACTGACGAAGGCGAGCTGGTAAAGCGGAGTAGAAAATTATGAGTATGTCCGACCCGATTGCAGATTTGTTGACCCGGATCAGAAACGCCCAGATGGCGAAGCTGCCGAAGATCGTTTGTCCCTCATCCAAGAGCAAGGTGGCGATCTGCCGCGTGTTGCAGGATGAAGGCTATATCGCGGGTTTCTCCGTGGTGGAAGAAGACAACAAGGCTGTTCTGACAGTGGATCTGAAGTATTACCAGGGCCGTCCGGTAATCGAAGAGATCAAGCGTGAGAGCAAGCCAGGGCTGCGAATCTATCGCAGCAAGAATGACCTGCCGAAGAATCGTGGCGGTCTCGGCATCGCCATCGTGTCGACCCACAAGGGCCTGATGACAGACAAGCAGGCAAGAGAAGCAGGTGTGGGCGGCGAAGTGCTGTGCACAGTATTCTAAACGAACATTCTGTTATCAAGTAAGTAGAGCAAGAATATGTCCAGAGTAGCGAATAACCCGGTTCAATTGCCCAAGGGGGTTGAGGCGACTTTCAACGAGTCCAGCATCTCAGTGAAGGGCAGCAAAGGCGTTCTTGAGCTGGCATTGCACAGTGCTGTTCAGATTTCCCGAGATGGCGACTCTCTGCGAGTTGCTGCCCGGGATGATTCCAGACAGGCCAATGCGCTGTCCGGCACGTTCCGCGCGCTGATCAGCAATATGGTGACTGGTGTGAGCCAGGGCTTTCAGAAGAAGTTGCAACTCCAGGGCGTAGGTTACCGTGCCAAGGCTCAGGGCGACGTGCTGAATATTTCGGTAGGGTTTTCTCACCCGGTCGATTTTGTGGTGCCCAAGGGCGTTACGGCGGAAACGCCAACGCCTACAGAGATTGTGCTGTCCGGCGCAGACAAGCAGTTGGTAGGCGAAGTTGCGGCCAAAATACGCGAGTTCCGTCCACCCGAGCCCTACAAAGGCAAGGGCATTCGTTACCTCGATGAGAACGTTTACAGGAAAGAAGCTAAGAAGAAATAAGGCTTGAGACTATGAATGTAAAGAAGCAGGCGCGTCTCCGACGAGCGCGCAAGACCAGAGCAAAGATCAGTCAGCTTAATGTGAATCGTCTGTGTGTGTTCCGCACGCCTCGTCACATTTATGCGCAAATTATTTCTCCGAGCGGCGCTGAGGTATTGGCCAGCGCTTCTACCCTGGACAAGTCTCTGCGCGGGACAGCTACCGGGAATGTCGCGGCTGCCACGAAGATCGGCGCCATGATAGCGGAGCGAGCGAAAGCCGCGGGTGTCAGCAAGGTTGCATTCGATCGTGCTGGCTACAACTACCATGGCCGAGTGAAGGCTCTGGCCGAAGCTGCTCGTGAAGGCGGACTTGAATTCTAAAGGTTGAGTGAGATATGGCATTTAAAGAAGACGCAAAGAAAAACGAGGAAGGTTTGCAGGAGAAGTTGATCCAGGTGAACCGCGTTGCCAAGGTTGTGAAAGGTGGTCGCATCTTCAGCTTCACCGCACTGACTGCTGTGGGCGATGGCAACGGCCGCGTGGGCTTCGGTCGTGGCAAGGCACGTGAAGTTCCCCTTGCTATTCAGAAGGCAATGGAAGCGGCTCGTCGCAACATGATTACTGTGTCTCTTGATGGCCACACGCTCGAGTATCCCGTGAAGTCCAGCCATGGCGCTTCCAAGGTCTACATGCAGCCGGCGTCCGAAGGTACCGGTCTGATTGCTGGTGGCGCCATGCGTGCCATCATGGAACTGGCCGGCGTCCAGAATGTTCTGGCAAAGTGCTACGGCTCCACCAACCCCGTGAATGTGGTTTACGCAACATTCAAGGGACTGAAAAACATGCGCGCGCCTGAGTCCATTGCGGCCAAGCGTGGCAAAACTCTCGAAGAGATACTGGGTTAACGGTTATGGCATCGAAAAACATCAAAGTGACCCTGGTCCGCAGCTTGATCGGGACCATGGAAAGACACCGTCAGTGCGTCAAGGCACTGGGTCTGCGTCATATGCACCACACCGTCGAAGTTCTGGATACTCCGGCTAACCGTGGTTTGATCACGAAGATCCGCTATATGTTGTCTGTCGAAGGCGAGGAGTAAGTCATGCATCTTAATTCATTGAGCCCGGCGCCCGGCAGCACCAAGCCACGACGTAGAGTCGGTCGCGGCATAGGCAGCGGCCTTGGCAAGACTTGCGGAAGCGGTCACAAGGGTCAGAAGGCGCGCAGCGGTGGCAGCGTGCGTCCAGGCTTTGAAGGCGGTCAGATGCCCTTGCAGCGTCGTCTGCCGAAGTTTGGCTTCACTTCGCGCGTTGGTCGCATCACTGCCGAAGTTCGCACCAGCGAGCTCGCCAACTTGACGGCTGACGTGATCGATGTGGAAGTGCTGCGTGCGGCCAACCTGATCACATCCAGCATTCGTCGTGTGAAGGTGATGCTGTCCGGTGAGGTCACGAAGGCATTGACGGTGAAGGGCTTGAAAGTGACTGCCGGCGCGCGTGCCGCGATCGAAGCCGCAGGTGGCAAGATCATCGAAGTTGTGGTCGTGCACAATGTTGGGAAAAACGGGAAGAAGCTTCCGAAAAAAGCTGGCGCCAAGGACTAAGTAGATCTCAATGGCGATCAAACCGACTATCAATCCCGACAAGATTGGCGCAGGACTGGGCGAGCTGAAGGCTCGCCTGCTCTTCTTGCTGTTTGCGTTGTTTGTCTACAGAGTCGGGACTCACATTCCCGTTCCCGGGATTGACCCGAATCAGCTGACGAATTTGTTCAATCAGAACGAGGGGACCTTCCTCGGCCTGTTCAACATGTTCTCGGGCGGAGCTCTGGAACGCATGAGTATCGTGGCGCTCGGTATCATGCCGTACATTTCCGCCTCGATCATCATGCAGCTGCTGACGGCTGTCAGCCCGCAGCTGGAGCAACTGAAGAAGGAAGGTGAGTCGGGCCGTCGCAAGATCACCCAGTACACGCGCTATGGCTCTCTGGTGCTGGCTACTGTGCAGGGTACAGGCATGACCGTCGGTCTGCTGGCTCCGATGGCCTACAATCCCGGCATGGGCTTCACGCTTACCGCGATCATCTCGCTGGTGACTGGCGCAATGTTCATGATGTGGCTTGGAGAGCAGATCACGGAGCGGGGTGTGGGTAACGGCATTTCCATGCTGATTTTCGCTGGTATCGTGGCGGGCCTCCCCGGCGCAATCGGCAACTCGCTCACTCAGGCGTATGAAGGGCAGATCAGCGGTCTGCTGTTGTTCGTGGTGGGCATCATCGCGGTTGTGGTGATCGCAGCCATCGTGTTCATCGAGCGTGGCCAGAGACGCATTACGGTGCACTACGCCAAGCGGCAGCAAGGCAACCGCATGTATGCCGCGCAGTCCAGCCATCTGCCTTTGAAGGTGAACATGGCGGGTGTGATACCAGCGATCTTTGCCAGCAGTATCCTGCTGTTCCCGGCCTCGCTCGGTCAGTGGTTCGGGCAGTCTGAAGGGGCCGAATGGTTGCAGGATCTCGCGTTGATGATCGGCCCCGGCCAGCCGCTGTACATCATCATCTTCAGTGCAATGATCGTGTTCTTCTGCTTCTTCTACACAGCCCTGGTCTTCAATCCCAAGGATGTGGCCGAGAATCTGAAGCGTTCTGGAGCCTTCATTCCAGGTATTCGACCGGGTGAACAGACAGCCAGGTACATCGATCTCGTGCTGACAAGGCTGACCATGTTTGGTGCTGTTTACATCACCATCGTGTGCCTGCTGCCGAACTTCTTCCAGATGATGGCCAATGTGCCCTTCAATCTGGGCGGTACGGCAATGTTGATCGTCGTTGTGGTCAGCATGGATTTCATGTCTCAGGTGCAGTCACATTTGATGTCTCATCAGTACGATTCACTGATGAAGAAGTCGAACCTGGGCAGTTTCGGCCGCGGAGGCCTTTGATTCACAGGTCTTGCCGCGGGGATTCTCCGAAGCGAGCCGGATTCTCGATTGAGAAGGAGTAGTGGAAGTGAAAGTCAGAGCATCAGTCAAAAAAGTATGTCGCAAGTGCAAGGTGATCAAGCGCAATGGTGTGGTTCGAGTGATCTGTTCATCCGAACCGCGACACAAGCAGCGTCAGGGCTGAAGTCGTTTGGTTGATTTTTCAGTGGTCAGAGTATATTCTTTGCCGCCCGTAATTTTGGCCCTCAGCATTTGGGCGCGTACGTAAAAATCTAAAGTGGAGTAGAAATATGGCACGTATTGCAGGTGTCAACATACCGGATAACAAGCATATTGTGATTTCCCTTGGCTACGTCTTCGGAATCGGTGCTACCAGGGCGAAACTCATTTGTGCAAACACTGGTATTGCTCCGCACACCAAGACAAGCGCGCTTACTCCCGAGCAGCTGGACAGTGTTCGTGCCGAAGTGGCCAAGTTCACCGTCGAGGGCGATCTGCGTCGCGAGCTTTCCATGGCAATCAAGCGTCTCATGGACCTGGGTTGCTTCCGTGGCATTCGTCACCGCCGTTCCTTGCCAGTGAGAGGGCAGCGCACGAAGACCAATGCACGTACTCGCAAGGGCCCGCGCAAGCCAATTCGCAAGTAAGCAGATAACGATCAGCCTTCCGGCCCGCAAGTGAAGAGTCGGCATAGAGCAAGGCGATAGAAGCAGTCATTTGAATCAGGAATAAATTATGGCCAAGCCAGCAGCAGCAGCGAAAGCAGTGAAGAAGAAAGCCCGCAAAGCGGTGGTGGATGGAATTGCATTCATCCACGCTTCCTTCAACAACACCATCGTCACCATCACGGATCGTCAGGGCAACGCATTGAGCTGGGCGACCTCCGGTGGTTCCGGCTTTCGCGGTTCGCGCAAAAGCACCCCGTTTGCTGCCCAGGTAGCGGCGGAGCGTGCCGGCAAGGCAGCAATCGAGCTGTATGGTCTCAAGAATCTGGACGTGAAGGTCAATGGCCCAGGCCCAGGCCGTGAGTCCGCTGTGCGTGCGCTCAATGGCTGCGGTCTCAAGGTAAGCAATATCACTGACGTAACGCCGATGCCGCACAACGGCTGCCGTCCGCCCAAGAAGAGACGTGTGTAAGCCTGCACTGTCAGTTTGTCATCAAGTTGATCAGGTTCATGAAATTTAGTGGCTTATCTCCATCAGATAAGAACATAGGAGACAATATATGGCCCGTTACTTAGGCCCCAAGTGCAAGCTGGCTCGTCGCGAAGGAACAGATCTGTTCCTGAAGAGCGGTGTGCGTCCGTTGGACAGCAAGTGCAAGACTGAGAACGCTCCCGGCCAGCACGGTATCCGCAAGGGCAGATTGTCCGACTACGGCGTGCAGCTGCGTGAAAAGCAGAAGATTCGCCGTATCTACGGTGTTCTGGAAAAGCAGTTCAGCGGCTACTACAAGGAAGCGGCGCGCATGAAGGGCGCCACCGGCGAGAATCTCCTGCAGCTTCTCGAGTCGCGTCTGGATAACGTCGTTTACCGCATGGGCTTTGGTTCAACACGTGCCGAATCCCGCCAGCTCGTCACCCACAAGTCGATTCTTGTGAATGGCGACATCATCAACATCCCCTCGTATCAAGTATCACCCGGTGATGTCATTTCCGTGCGTTCCAAGGCGAAGGAACAGTTGCGCATCAAGGCCGCTCTCGAGCTGGCCGCACAGCGCAGTCCGTCCGAATGGATCCATGTGAACACCGACAAGCTGGAGGGCCAGTTCAGCCGCAAGCCTGATCGCGCCGACCTTTCTGCTGACATTAACGAAAACTTGATAGTTGAGCTTTACTCCAAGTAGTAAGGACACTAATTGCGAAGGGTGATTCCATGCAGATTTCATTGTCGGATTTTTTGACACCGCAGTTGATCAAGGTTGAAGAGTTTGATCGCTTTCACTCCAAGGTGGTTCTCGAGCCTCTTGAGCGAGGCTTTGGTCACACACTGGGGAATGCACTGAGAAGAATTCTGCTGTCTTCCATGCCGGGTGCTGCCATCGAAGAGGTGGAAATTGACGGCGTGGTGCATGAATACAGCACCATCGAAGGTGTGCAGGAAGACGTGATCGAGATCCTGCTGAATCTCAAGGGTGTGGCAGTGATTCTGAGTGGCCAGGACGAGGCAGTCCTGACGCTGAGTGCGAAGGGCGCAGGCGTGGTACGCGCGGGTGACATCGTGGTGGGCCACGATGTGGAGATCGTGAATCCTTCGCACGTTATCGCCAATCTGAACGACAGCGGCGAGCTGAAGATGCGCATGACCGTGCGCAAGGGCCGTGGCTACGCGCCGGCGGATTCTCGCGTCTCCAATGACGACGAGACTCGCGCAGTGGGTCGTCTGTTCCTGGACGCGTCCTACACGCCAGTGACCACTGTGTCCTACTCCGTGGAAAGCACGCGAGTGGAGCAGCGTACCGACCTGGACAAGCTGATCATCGATCTGCGCACCAATGGCACGATTGATCCGGAAGAAGCCATCCGCCGCGCTGCCACCATTCTGCAGCACCAGCTCGCAGTGTTCGTGGATCTGCAGAGTCAGGTGGCCAATGCACCGGAAGAGCCGGAAGACGAGATCGACCCAATCCTGTTGCGCCCCGTGGATGACCTGGAGCTGACCGTACGCTCCGCGAACTGTCTGAAGGCCGAAGATATCTACTACATCGGTGACCTGATTCAGCGTACGGAAGTTGAACTTCTGAAGACGCCGAACCTGGGCAAGAAGTCCCTGACGGAGATCAAGGACGTGCTTGCAACCCGTGGCTTGTCCCTTGGTCTGCGTCTGGAGAACTGGCCACCCGCCAGTCTGCGTTCCGACGACCGTAACTAAATCGAGATTTTCAACACAGAGTGACCAAGTGCCGTCGGGCGCTAAGGTAAGAATAGGAATCAGAAGCTATGCGTCATCGTAAAAGTGGCCGTCAACTCAGCCGTAATGCATCACACCGTCATGCGATGCTGCGCAACATGACTGTTTCGCTGGTTGAACACGAGATCATCAAGACAACCCTGATCAAGGCGAAAGAACTGCGCATGGTTGCAGAGCCGCTGATCACGCTTGCCAAGAATGACAGCGTGGCGAATCGTCGTCTGGCTTTCAATCGTCTGCGTGACAAGGCGGCGGTAGGCAAGCTGTTCACTGCGCTTGGTCCACGCTACAACGAGCGTCCGGGTGGCTACATCCGCATCCTGAAATGCGGTATGCGTCCCGGCGACAATGCTGTGATGGCGTATGTCGAACTGGTGGATCGTCCGGGTGCTGCCGGGGCTGATTCAGAAGACTGACAGTCGCTGTTGCAATCCTCCACAAAGCCGGGTCTGACTCGGCTTTGTCGTTTCTGGGAGTTCTGAATGACGCAGCCGTTTCATCCTCCGCAGCGAACCCTCATGGGCCCTGGCCCTTCCGATGTGAGTCCCCGCATCCTTGAAGCCATGAGTCGACCTACCATCGGTCATCTTGATCCGAGCTTCATCCAGCTGATGGATGAGATCAAGTCTCTGCTCCAGTTTGCATTCAGGACCAACAATGCCTTGACCCTGCCCGTGTCCGCTCCGGGCTCTGCGGGCATGGAAGCCGTGTTCGTCAATTTGCTGGAGCCGGGTGACAAGGCGATTGTCTGCCAGAATGGTGTCTTTGGCGGCCGCATGAAGGAGAACGTCGAGCGTTGCGGCGCAACTGCGATTTTGGTGCAGGACCCATGGGGGGAGCCTGTCGACCCCGCCAAGGTGGAGAAGGCGCTGGCGGAGCATCCAGACGCCCGCTTGCTTGCCTTCGTGCACGCTGAGACTTCCACCGGAGTTCGCAGCGATGCACAAGCCCTTGCTGCGCTGGCCGCGCGGCATGGCGTCTTGACCGTGATGGATGCTGTCACCTCCCTTGGCGGCATTGCAGTCGATACCGACCTCTGGGGCATTGATGCCGTGTATTCCGGATCGCAGAAGTGTCTGTCCTGCGCGCCTGGTCTCTCTCCGGTCAGCTTCAGCCCTCGCGCTGTGGAACGCATACGCTCGCGCAAGACGAAAGTGCAGAGCTGGTTTCTCGACATGAATCTGATCATGGATTACTGGGGCAGCGGGGCGCGGCGCAGCTATCACCACACGGCGCCCGTGAACGCACTCTATGGTCTGCATGAAGCACTGTGCATTCTCTCGGAAGAGGGGCTGGACGCCGCTTGGCAGCGCCATCGTCTGCACCACGAGGCACTGGTTTGTGGTCTTGAGGCCATGGGATTGACGTTGCGCGTTGCACCCGACTGGAGGCTGCCTCAGCTCAACGCGGTGAATGTTCCCGACGGGGTGGATGAGGCCGGTGTTCGAGCGAGCCTGCTGCGCGATCACGGACTGGAGATTGGCGCCGGACTTGGCGTCCTGGCTGGCAAGATATGGCGTATCGGGCTTATGGGACATGCCTGCAACACGCGCAATGTGCTGTTCTGCCTTGCTGCGCTGGAGGACGCTCTGGTCGGAGCCGGCGTGACCCTGCCGCTCGGGCAGGCCCTGCAGGCGGCCCATGCGCGCTACGCCAGAGTCTGACGGCCTCTGATCAGATCAGCCTGGCGTGGCTGAGCGACCCGGGAACAGGCTGAAGTAGAGCAGCGGCCACAGGCCCACATGCACCATCACGTCTGCAGTGTTGAAGATGTAGTGCCAGAAGGGGATGTGCTGCACGTTGATGAAGTCGACGACACTGCCATAGATCAGTCGGTCCAGCACGTTGCTGGCGCCGCCACCCACGACGAAGCCGAAACAGATGTACTCATGCGGCTCGATGGTGCGGCCGCGCCACAGGTATACCACCAGGGCGCTGATGAGAAGCAGGCTGAACAGGCCGAAGATCCAGCCGTGCCCCTGGAACATGCCGAACACGCCCCCCATGTTGCGAATGTGAGTGAAGTGAATGAACGTGCTCCATTGCACGCTCTCGCCCAGGGGAATGCGCGAGTTGACCAGGTAGCTGCCGGTCTGAGCCACGATCAGGACGCTCAGGGCGATCAAGGAAAAACGCAGCATGTGGCGGGTCTTGGACAAGGGACACCTGGCGGGCTTGGCTCGATTCGGGCGGGCAGAATACCACAGGCCGACCGCATCAGGCACAGAGCGGTCGGACCTGCACAATGGCGGCGAAGGAGCTGGCGGAGACAAGATGGCACAAGAGCAGGCGGCGCAGAAGAATGGCCGGCGCCGTGTGATCGCGGCGTCCTACCTCTTCATGAAACGCGGGGAGCGCTATCTGCCGCCGATCGTGCGCGGACTGCTGGGTGTCCTGTTGATGCTGGCAGGCATGCTGGGCTTTCTGCCCGTGCTGGGCTTCTGGATGATTCCGCTGGGAGTGGCCTTGCTGGCGACCGACATTCCCGCCCTGCGCTTGTGGTTCATCAAGCGCTTGAACCACACGCGCAAGCGGGTCAGACGTCAGCGGCGCCTCTGATCAGCGCAGTTCTGCGAACAGGGCGCGCAGGCGATTGGCGTTCTTGCCGACGTCGCTGGCCCCGACGCGAGACTTCGAGCGGGCCTGCAGAACGGTGCCCTGCGGGGTTTCGCTGATCAGCACGATCACGTCGTCCTTGAAGCGGAACCAGAACGTTGTATCTGTCGCTTCGATGCGGCCATCCGCCAGATTCTGATCCACCAGTTCCCAGCCCAGCGTGTCGACGGCTGCCAGCACGCGATTGAATATCTCTTCCTTCGACTCGGTGAAGACCTGCGGCACGATGTCCGGATAGGCCTCCTTCTGCGCAGCGGCCATACGGGTGGCATCCCAGTTGGGCTGGTCGCCATAGATCACGGAATTCGGAGCATTGGCGCGCAGCGGCGCCACGGCGACGAACTGCGGCGGATTGTCGGTGTCGGTGGTGATGTCGTGAATGGGCGGCGTCCCTTCCGGTGCGCGGTAGGTTTCCGGCACGATATAGGCCAGCGCGCAGGCCACACAGCCAATGGCGGCCAGCGTGGTCAGGCGCTGCGTCTTTTCCGGTGCCAGTTTGCGCGCGCCCAAGAAGATGCCGATGCTGACGGCAAGGGTGATCCAGGCCGCCCAGTCTGCGCTGGCATTCACGAAACGAAGCATGTTGAAGCCGGCGCGGAAGTCCCACAGGCCGACCCAGACGCCCAGGGAGGCGGCGAGAGCATAGGCCCCGAGACCGAGCCCGACCGCCAGGCTGGCCCAGGCCGCCACGACGAGTGCCTTGGTCACGGGGGATGCAGGGGTTTGTACGGAAGAAGTGTTGTCGCTCATGGGAGGTTCCTGTCTGATTGTGTACGGGCGTCTGTATCGCGCCGGTTCTTGTGCCAGCGGCAATGTCGCGCAACGGCCGCCCGCTTGCAAGTCATTCCAGCCTGCTGCGCGTTCGGCGCACGGCATCCTGCCACATGGCGTAGCGTTGATCGCGCCAGGCTGTGTCCTTCTGTGGGGTGAATGAGCGCTGCAACTTCCAGTGCTGCGCAATCTCGTCAAGAGACTGGTGAATCCCGCATTGCAGTGCTGCCAGCCAGGCCACACCGAGGGCAGTGGTCTCGGTGACCATGGGGCGATCGACCTGGCAGCCCAGCAGATCAGCAAGATTCTGCAGCACATAGTCATTGCGGGCCATGCCGCCATCGACACGCAGGGTCTGTGGCCTGACCCCGTCGGCTGCCATGGCTTCCTGCAGATCCCGTGTCTGGTAGCACACCGACAACAGGGCTGCGCTGACCAGTTCTCGTATGCCGGTGTCCCGGTTCAGGCCGAAGATCGCGCCGCGGGCGTCGGCGTCCCAGTAGGGAGCCCCGAGCCCGGTGAAGGCAGGCACGAACATGATCGAAGAGTCAGCATGGGCTTGCCGCGCCAGGCCCTCGGTGTCCGCGGCGTCCTTGAACAGATGCAGACCGTCCCGCAGCCACTGCATCGTTGCTCCTGCCATGAAGATGCTGCCTTCGAGGGCATAGGTGACCTTGCCTTGCAGGCGCCAGGCCACGGTGCTCAGCAGGCGGTTGCGTGAATTCAGCGCCTGCTCTCCGGTGTTGAGCAGCAGGAAGCAGCCGGTGCCATACGTGCTCTTGGCCATGCCAGGCTCGAAGCAGCACTGGCCGAACGCGGCGGCCTGCTGATCGCCGGCGATGCCGCCGATGGGAACCGCGGCACCGAGGATCTCGGGTGCTGTGGTGCCGAAGTCGGCAGCGCTGTCGAGTACCTCGGGCAGCAGGCTCGCCGGGATGTCGAACAGGGCCAGGAGATCCTCGTCCCAGCATTGCTCGTGGATATTGAAGAGCAGGGTGCGGGAGGCATTGCTGGCATCGGTGCGGTGACTGCGGCCGGCAGTCAGGCGCCAGAGCAGGAAGGTGTCCACGGTGCCGAAGGCCAGGTCACCGCGCGCTGCCTGCTCGCGCGCCCCAGGCACATGGTCGAGCAGCCAGCGGATCTTGCTGGCCGAGAAGTAGGCGTCCAGCAACAGCCCGGTTTTCTCCTGGATCAGGCCGGCCTGTCCGCGCGCCTCCAGTTGTTCGCCGAGCTGCTGGCACAGCGCGCTGGTGCGGCGGTCCTGCCAGACAATGGCGCGATGAATGGGGACGCCTGTGTGCCGGTTCCACAGCAGCGTCGTCTCGCGCTGATTGGTGATGCCGATGGCGGCCAGATCGCCCGCGTCGATGCCGGCATTGCGCAGCGCCAGGCGAGCACTGCGCAGTGAGCTCTGCCAGAGGTCTTCCGGCTCGTGTTCCACCCAGCCGTCCTGCGGGAAATGCTGCGTGAATTCCTCCTGACCCAGGCCGAGCCGGTTTCCATGAGCGTCGAATACGATGGCGCGACTGCTGGTGGTGCCTTGATCGAAAGCGAGAATGTAGCGACTCATCTCAGAATGTTCCGAAGTTCTAGCAGGCCACGGGAACGTGGCTTGCGTATCATAGGCAGACACCCCTGCGGGCCTGCATGCGAGGCAATACTACCGCCATGATTCCAGATTCCACAATTCACGACCTGCTGATCATCGGCGGCGGCGTCAACGGCGCCGGGATCGCCGCTGATGCAGCCGGGCGCGGGCTCGATGTCCTGCTGTGCGAGCAGAACGACCTGGCCTCCGGTACCTCGTCCGCCAGCACCAAGCTCATTCATGGCGGGCTGCGCTATCTGGAGAACTACGAGTTCAGGCTGGTGCGCGAGGCGCTGGCCGAACGCGAGGTGCTGCTGCGCAATGCCCCGCACATCATCACGCCAATGCGATTCCAGCTGCCCCATCGCGCGCATTTGCGGCCGCGCTGGATGATTCAGGCCGGGCTGTTCCTGTATGACTCGCTCAGCCGGCGCGTCACGCTGGCCGCTTCCCGTCGTCTGCGCTTTGGCGCTGACAGTCCATTGGTCGACAGCATGCCGGACGGTTTCGAGTACGCCGATGCCTGGGTTGATGATGCGCGTCTGGTGGTATTGCTTGCCATGCTGGCACGCGAGAAGGGGGCCGGCATTCGGGTTCGCAGCCGCGTGGTGCTGGCGCAGGAGGCGCAGGGGCTGTGGCATGTCACGCTGGAGGACACGCTCACTGGCGAGCGCCAGCAGGCGCGTGCCCGCGCCCTGGTGAACGCCGCGGGGCCCTGGGTGGAGCAGGTCGGGCGTGCCGCGCTGCCCGGGCGCAGCGCCGAGCGAGTCCGTCTGGTCAAAGGCTGTCACATCGTGGTGCCGCGGCTGCATCCGGGCGAGCAGGCCTTTCTGCTGCAGAATGCCGATGGCCGCGTGGTGTTCGTGATTCCCTATGAGCAGGACTTCTCTCTCATCGGCACCACCGATGAAGACTTCGCGGGCGATCCTGCCGAAGCACGGATATCCGCTGCCGAGATCGACTACCTGGTGGCGATCACCAACGAGTGCTTCCGCCAGAAGATCTGCGCGGCCGATGTGCTGCACCACTTCGCCGGCGTGCGGCCCCTGCTGGCCAGCGACGAGGCGAATGCGTCCAAGGTGTCTCGCGACTACACCCTGACACTCGATCGTCAGGGGGCCCCATTGCTGACGGTTCACGGCGGCAAGATCACCACCTACCGCCGTCTTGCCGAGAGTGCCATGGAGCGACTGCGCGCTGTGTTCCCGTCCTTGTCTGGCTCTTGGACAACCACCGCTGCCTTGCCAGGCGGCGACTTCAGCAGTCGTGAGGCGCTGCGCCGGGACCTCGGGGAGGAATTCCCCTGGGTGCCGCCGCCCCTGCTCGAGCGCTGGCTGGGGCATTACGGCACTCTTGCGAGAGTGCTGCTTGGCGATGCCCGCGGCATGGAGGATCTGGGCGAGGACTTCGGCTTCGGCTTGCATGCGCGCGAAGTGGAGTATCTGCAGGAACAGGAATTGGCGCAGACGACCCAGGACATTCTCTGGCGCCGCAGCAAGCTGGGACTGCGTTTCACGCCGCCGCAGATTGCGCGTCTGGACGCGTTTCTGCAGGGCCGTCGCGCGTGATCAGGCGCCGGACTTCTTGCTGCTGTACATGGCTGCGTCGGCATGGTCCAGCAGGGCTTCCAGACTGATGCCATCTTCAGGATAGACGGCGATGCCGATGCTGGGCGGGCAGACGAGTGACAGCTCTTCAAGTCGATCCAACCCGAACGAGTGTGGCGAGTAAATCCACACTTTCCAGAACCAGCGATTCTTACGCGAGGCCGTTGGTGCACAGTGTGCGGTCGGGTTTATTTGCGGCTTACTTAGCCGCCGCCATTTAGTGGGTACTCTGTTCGCCTGCTGCACTGTATCGAATCGTGTGTGTCGGAGCGTTGACAAGACTAATCGCTAGCAGGGGATGACCAGCCTTGAAAAGCGCAGTCAAACCGGTGAGCATGATCTCCGCCCGCTGGGCGTTCCATTGACAAGAGGAGTCCTCGACGTGAACCACAAAGTCCTTGCACTGTTGACCGTATGGAGTCTGTTGTCTGCCGACGCGCTGGCTCAGAGCAGTGCTCCCACGCTGCAGGGCACCTGGAAATATCTGCGCAATTTCACTTTCGTTCAGGTGGACGAAAGCAATCGTGCTTTCCAGTGCCGCATCATGCCGGACCTGCATGTGCTGTTTTCCACCGGGCTGATCGGCGAAGGCGGTGCCATCGAGTGGGCGCCCGTACGATTCTTCAGTCTTTACGGCAAGGAATTCGTGCCGTCAGGAATGGATTGGGGAACTGGTTCGATCGAGCTGCGCAATCGCGTGATGTTCATGACGGCGATCACGCCTTCTGGAGCGGGGACGGAGCGTCTGGAATTCGACAAGGTGCCGGAGCTCCCAGTCATGTGCACTTACTACCTGGAAACGGCATTCGAATAAAAAAATCCGGGGCGGCCTCTTGCATGGCGCGCCCCGGCAAAAGTACCGGACTCACGTGACGTGACTCACGCTGCCGGTCGCCGTACAGAGCTGAAAATGTCCACGAAAGTCGGAATGCGTTCGATGCGGATCGGGATGTGCAGGCGTCGCGCCACATCGCTGGCGGAAATCAGTCCGCGAATCTGCCTGCCGCTGCGATCCACCACCAGGCAGTGCTGTTGCCCCTGCTTCTGCAGAGCCTTGATCACGTCGCCGATGCTGGCGTGCTCCAGATCATCTAGGCTGAGCGCCATGATGCGCGCCTTGGGCTGCATCAGGTCCTCCACCAGGATCTCGTGACGCTGGCTGCCTGCCGCAATGCGCTGCATGAAGTGCTGTTCGTCGAGGTCGTCGAGGCTGATGGTGCCGATGAATTCATTGGCAGCATCCACCACCAGTTTCATCTTCACATGCGTCTTGCGCATTTGCGCCTCTACATCCTTGGCTGGCAGCGACCCTTCGACGGTCAGCGGCAGATGCTTCTTGAAATCGGTGAAGATCTCCAAGGCAGAGGAGTGTGTGTTGAGTTCGTGAAACTCTTCCGGTTGTACGAGATGAGCGATGTCGCTCACGGAAAACAAGGGAATGCTGTGCATGGTAGTGCTCCTGCAATCTTTCGTGCTGCTGGTTCAGGAAACCGGGTGCCGACTTACGCTGCGAATTGCATCAGGCGCAGGCAGTCGCTCGGCATGCTTTCAGGCATGCGCAGGCATGCGGCTCTTGGTTGTGCAAGCTCAGACAGGGTTGGAGCGTGGAGGGTCGCGGATATTTGGAACGGAAGGGCGGTAATCGGGCTGTGCGGTAACCTCGAGGACAGGCTCCACCTTCGCCATGGGGGGCAGGTGGAACACAAGCTCGGCTGGAACCACGACAGGATCATCGTGGCGGGGATTGGAAGAGACGAAATCATCCTGCAGTTCGGTGACCGATGCGACTGATGGGTCGGCATAGGCATCGAGCGGACCGGGTACGCTCACGTACAGAGCCAGCAGCAGCGCGGTGATCATTGGCAGAACGTGTTTCACGTCGTCTGTTCCATGAGGTGTCGTGGATGTCAGCGCGTCCTGACATTGCCGTGTCAGACTGTGACATGGCGCCATTCTAGACCTGTTGATTGGCTTGTCAAAGCCGGCATGCAAATTTCTTTCGGCACGATCTGCAAGGCACGCCGCAGGCGGCGGCAAAATTGTATTAGGACAGTAGGTGGTTTATCCTCCGTTTCCAATTTTTCCCATCCAATCAAACGATTGACGTGATTTATCGACACAGGGACATTCTCGGCACCCACCATGAGCAAGAAATACAATCCCGCGGCCATCGAGCCCGCATGGCAGCACTATTGGGACACGCACAACACCTTCAGCGTGTCGAATGCGGATTTCAGCAAACCCAAGTACTACGTGCTGGACATGTTTCCCTACCCGTCAGGTTCCGGTCTGCATGTGGGACACCCCGAAGGGTACACGGCCACTGACATCATTGCGCGTTACAAGCGCATGAACGGCTTCAATGTGCTGCATCCCATGGGCTGGGACGCCTTCGGCCTTCCCGCCGAACGGGCGGCCATTCGCGAGGGGCGGCACCCTGCCATCATCACGCAGGAGAACATCCGCAATTTCCGGGGACAGATCAAGCGTCTGGGCCTCTCCTACGACTGGCAGCGCGAGATCGACACCAGCAAGGTCGACTACTACCGCTGGACCCAGTGGATTTTCCTGAAGCTCCACGAGAAAGGTCTGGCCTATCTCGCCGAGGTGCCGGTGAACTGGTGCCCCGCACAGGGCACCGTGCTCGCCAACGAAGAGGTGCAGGACGGGCGTTACGTGGAGACAGGCGATCCGGTGGAACGGCGCATGATGCGCCAGTGGATGCTGGGCATCACGGCTTATGCCGAGCGTCTGCTCAATGACCTGGACGAGCTGGACTGGCCGGCCGGCATCATCGAGATGCAGCGGCAGTGGATCGGCAAGTCGGTGGGGGCGCGCGTGCGCTTCACACTGCAGGGCAGCGAGGGCGAGTTCGAGGTCTTCACCACGCGGCCCGACACACTCTTCGGCGCCACCTTCTGCGTGCTGGCACCGGAACATCCGCTGGTGGCCCGCATCACCTCGGCAGAACAGGCCGAGGCCGTCGCCGCATACGTCCAGCGCGTGAAGAACATCAGCGATCTGGATCGCGAAACCGCAGCAGCCAAGGAAAAAACTGGTGTCTTCACAGGCGGCCATGCCATCAATCCGGTCAACGGTCAGCCCGTGCCCATCTGGATCGCGGACTATGTGAAGGCCGACTACGGTTCGGGCGCCATCATGGCGGTGCCGGGGCATGACGAGCGCGACTACGAGTTTGCGCGCGCCTTCGGTCTGCCCATCATTGAGGTGGTGCAGGGCGGCGATGTGAGTGAGGCCGCCTTCGCCGAGGAAGGCATTGCCGTGAACTCGGGGTTCCTCGATGGCCTGCCCACCGCCGAAGCCAAGGCGAAGATGATTGCCTGGCTGGAGGAAAAGGGACTGGGGCAGGGCGAAACCACCTACAAGCTGCGCGACTGGCTGTTCTCCCGCCAGCGTTACTGGGGCGAGCCCTTCCCGATCCTGCACAATCCTGCCACCGGTGAGATCCGCGCCGTGCCGGCGCAGGACCTGCCGATCACGCTGCCGGAGCTGGACGAGTACAAACCCACGGCGGACGGCCAGCCGCCGCTGGCGCGCGCCGAGCAGTGGATGCAAGTGGAACTGGATGGCGCGCAGTGGCTGCGTGAAACCAACACCATGCCCCAGTGGGCCGGTTCCTGCTGGTATTACCTGCGTTACATGGACCCGACCAACGAGCAGCTTCCCTTCTCTCCCGAGGCCGAGCAGTACTGGGGTCCCGTCGATCTTTATGTCGGCGGCGTCGAGCACGCGGTGCTGCACCTGCTCTACTCGCGTTTCTGGCACAAGGTGCTTTACGACTGCGGACTGGTGTCCACGCGCGAACCGTTCAAGAAGCTGTTCAATCAGGGCATGATCCTGGGCATCAGCCATCGCGATGAGAATGGGCGCTTCTACGCGCCCGGCGATGTGGAATACCGTGACGGCAAGCCCTTCGCCAAAGGCACGCAGACACCGTTGAATGCTCGCGAGGAGAAGATGTCGAAGTCGCGCCTCAACGTGGTCAATCCCGACGACGTGGTGGCGGAATACGGCGCCGATTCCCTGCGCCTGTACGAGATGTTCATGGGCCCGCTGGAAGCGGTCAAACCCTGGCAGACCAATGGCGTGAAGGGGGTCTACAACTTCCTCGACCGTGCCTGGTCGCTGCTGATCGACCCGGATACCGAGCAGCTCTCCGCGCTCATCACGGACGAGCCCGAGGAGAGTGCCAGCGACGAGCTGCGCCGCGAGATCAACATCACGGTGCACAAGGTGACGGCCGACATCGAGGGCATGCGCTTCAACACCTCCATCGCCAAGATGATGGAATTCGTGAATCTGGCGAAGAAGCAGGAGCGTCTGCCCCGCGCGATTGCCAAGAAGTTCGTGCTGGTGCTCTCGCCCTTCGCGCCGCATATCGCCGAGGAATTGTGGAAGCGTCTGGGCCATGCAGGCACACTGGCCTACCATCCCTGGCCGAAGGCCGATCCGGACTGGCTGCAGTCTGACGACCTGACCATGACGGTGCACATCAACGGCAAGCGCCGCGCCGAGCTGCAGGTGGCGCGTTCACTGACGCAGGCGCAGGTCGAGGAGATCGCGCGCAAGGCGCCAGGCGTCGCAGACAAACTGGACGGCGTGAGCATCAAGAAGGTGATTTACGTTGCCGGCAAGCTGGTGAACTTCATCGTGTGAGCCCTTCGTCGGGCGGCTTTCCCGCAATCCTTCGGAATCCGTCAGAGATTCCTCCGATTCGAGGAAGCCGCCCCGCGCGGCGGTGTGCTTAAATGCGGCCAGTTTTCACTGACACGGGCCTGTGTGCCGACGTTCGTAGACCCTATGATGACTCGCATTCTCCTCGCTTCGCGCCTGTTTCTCACTGTCTGTCTTGGCAGTGTCCTGTTCACCTCCACCGCACTGGCTCAGCGCGGCACTGACTTCGCCCTGCTGGATCAGAACGGTCGGTTTCATCAGCTGAGTCGGTACAACCAGTCCGAGGCCCTGGTGCTCTATGTCT
>JACCDP010051993.1_pt1 | contig 25556 bp, 16 predicted proteins | sample 7445841 | NCBI WGS metagenome assembly JACCDP01 (sample SAMN15323441, study PRJNA562643) | freshwater metagenome | isolation source: river surface water | place: USA:Blue River Watershed | collected 2017-08-17 | reverse complement strand
GAGTTTATTAGGGGTAAATATACACCAACGGATGAGGAATATATAGGACGACTCTTGAGAGGTATGACGAAGTTTGAACAGGCTTTACTTGTGAGTAAAACATTTGATGAATTATGGAGAGGGGTGTGGGGTGAATCATCGCCCGTTAAATCGCATAAAAATGACTATGAGGTTTCAGAAAAGAAGTTTGCGCAAATTGCAGACAGACTCCAGATTCTTCTTTCAGAAAATACGACCAAATGGACTGAACCAGAATGGGGGTTTCCAAAAGGCAGACGAAATCCATATGAAACAGATATAGTATGTGCAATCCGAGAATTTCAGGAAGAAACGGGATTAAACAGAAACGACTTTACAATTGTTCAGAATGCAATGCCTATTTCAGAAACATTCTTTGGATCCAATCAAGTGCATTATTGCCATAAATACTACATAGCTATCTGTGATAAAGATATTGAGGCATCAATGAATATGGATAATCCTCATATGGCCCGTGAAATTGGTGCAATTCAATGGTGTTCTTTAGATGATGCAATTACAAAGATTCGTCCGGATAATGTGGAGAAAAGAGAAATTTTACTGAAGGCTGGTAAGATATTACGGAACTTTTACCCAATTGATACACAAGATATAACCCGATCCATTTATAAAACATATAATAACAAGATTTCAGTATAATATGTAATGTATAATGTGCAATGTATAATAATGTGTAATATGTAATAATATATAATTGACATAAATGTTATAATAAAACGGGTGTTAAAGGCTTAATGTATAATTAGTATCATATAATTAGTAGGTATATTAGATGAACTCGGAAACAACTAACGATGTTCAAAATCTCACACAAAATGGGCGGGATTTTGGATCACTAACCGATAATGAATTGTTATCTTTATGGGATACAACTCTTGACTTTGCAGAACGTGATACCATTGTCGCAGAACTAAAACGTCGAGACTTATTTCCATCAGAGGGCTTAAAGAAATGGGAATATGAGACGGGTGCCTATCCAGATGTAGTAGATCCAGAGTTTCTCCAGAAGTTATTGGCAAAACGTGAATTTGCGGAGAGTCTTCAGAATACGTGGAAACCGCGATCAGATCCGTGTGAAGAAGATGGAACATTTGAAGTAACCCCTGTTCAACGCTTTGTAAGTAATTTTATGTCACCCAAGACTCCTTATATGTCTTCTCTTCTTTTTCACGGAGTGGGTGTGGGTAAAACGTGTGCAGCTATTCAGATTGCAGAAGCGTGGTTGGCTGATTTTCCCAGAAAAGAAGTTCTTATTGTAGCACCACCCACTATCCAACAGGGCTTTTACAGAACTATATTTGATATAACTCGTGTTAAAATAGGAGAAGGAGAAGAACCGAATACTGCCTCACAATGTACTGGTGATTTATATATGCGACTCTCAAATACTCTGTTTGAACGTGATCCGTCTAGAATAGAACGCGCTGTTTTTAAGATTATAAAGCGACGCTATAAATTATTTGGCTACATATCTTTTGCCAATTATATCCGTGATTTACTTAAAGGTGTTCCTAGTGGCTTTACCGATGAACAGAAAAAACTATATAAGAAAAATAAGATTAGGGATATTTTTAGTGGCCGTCTCTTGATTGTTGATGAAGCTCATAACTTACGTGATTTAGATGAAGAAATTGCAGATGAAGAACCGCAATTAGCTGGTGGAAAAGCTGAAAAGAGTGATTCTGAAGGCGGTAAACAGTTAACTCCCTATTTGCGCGATGTTCTTACATATTCTGAAGGAATGAAGTTTGTTATGCAGACTGCAACACCTATGTACAATACTTACAGAGAAATTATCTTTGTTTTGAACCTTTTGTTACTTAATGACAAGAAAGCGACACTTGTTGAAAGTGATATATTCGATCCAAAGGGAACTATTACAGAACGAGGGAAAGCTATTCTTAGTAAGGTCTCGCAGAGATATGTTAGTTTTATGCGCGGAGAAAATCCGATATCTTTCCCAATTCGTCTCTTTCCAGAAGGAATTACGCTATTAGATTTGTATCCTCCTAAAAGCCCATCTGGTGTTGATATCCCTGAGAAGTCTAAATCATATTATTCACATCTTCCACTCACACCTATTGAATTACAAGGTGATATACTTGAAGCAACTGTTACTTTTATGAAATTATTGCCACCTGGCAGAGGTCTCAGTACATTTGTTGTAAACAATTTGATTAATGCTAGTAATTTTATAGTACCAGCTACTGCGATATCAAATGAAGCTAATGAAAATATCAATGATAATACTGCTGCTACTGGAAACATAGAAAGCATTAAAGAAAGAATTGGTAATGAAAGTTTATGGTCCGTATTTACTAAAGAAACATCCAGTGGAGAAATGCGATTACGTGCTAAGCAAGAAGGTGGTGCTAGATGGCTAGGCGAAGATATACTTCCACGTTATAGTCCTAAGTATGCTTTCCTAATTAATAAGGCTAAAACGTGCGAAGGTGTTTTATTTGCTTATACGCGTTTTGTAAATACAGGTGCATTTGCTCTAGCATTATGCCTCGAAGCAAACGGTTATAGTTTATATGGGCGTAAGACAGGATTTTTAGCAAATGGAATTCAAACGCCAGGTGGGAGACAATGTGCTCTATGTCCAAACAGAGAAAAGAATCACGATAATTCTAATCATACATTTACTCCAGCTTATTATGGTATCTTAACGGGTGATAAACAGATTTCTCCACACAATGAGGCTACTATTCGTGCAGAAAGGGCCTTTGATAATGCAGATGGATCCAAAATTAAGATTATAATTGGTAGTCAAATTGCATCAGAAGGTGTTGATTTGCGTTTCATCCGTGAAACACACGTTATTGATGGATGGTTTCACTTGAATAAGACTGAGCAGATTTTAGGTCGCGCTATTCGTTACTTATCACATTGCGCACTACCAAAAGAAAAGCGTAACAATACTGTTTATTTATACACTGGTGTTATTCCTAAAACCCATCCATTAGGTAATAGAGAAACAGTTGATCTTTATAGCTATAGATATGGATTTAATAAGGCGGTGCTAGTTGGAAACGTAACACGTATAATGAAACAGTCTGCTATGGATTGTAATCTTAATAATAAGGCTATTGTTATTCAGGGTCAGGAACCTGTTCGTCAAATAGATTCTCAGGGTCGTGTTCGTGAGCGTGTTAATATTAATGATATGCCATTTACAGCTGTCTGTGATTGGATTGAAACATGTGAATATGAATGTCGACCAAAGATAGACGTCAAAGATCTGGAAATTGATGACTCTACATATGATGAGTATTCTGCGAGATGGCGTGTTACTAAATTAAAAGAACGTATCAAAGCGCTTTTTGCAGAACAGGTATTTTACAGAACTGAAGATATCTGGGATATGTTATCAGATGTACCGCGTATGGTTTCTGTTGATTTATTGACAGATATAATTGATAATAAATCCTTTCAAGTTGAACATAATGGTATTTCTGGATATATCAGATATTGTAATGGATATTATTTATTTCAACCATCTGTCTATGTAGATTTAACAATACCTCTGGCTATTCGTATTGCAAAGTTTCCTGTTAAGAAGGATATTTATACGCCTATTACATATGAAATACCAGAATTAATTGAAGAAGCTGTTGACAAAATAAATACAACAGAAACAATTGAGGTTATATGGAATTCTTTAATGAATTGGTGTACTAATTTAGCTGTTAGTAAGAAATATATTAACCCTCCAGATGAATTGGATCAGAGACTAATTGACATATCTGAAGAAAATATGGAATTACTTGAAAAATACAGACAAATTCTGGAAATGGTAGAATGGTTTTATGAAGCGTATAAAAAATCGGAATCTGCAGACCCTGATGCTTTCAGAAAAACACTTGTGCAATATTTCTGGGATAACTGGCTTACATTAGATGAACAGAAGTTTATTGTTTATAATACTGGTCTAAATGTTCTCGAATGCATAAGTGATAACCAATATATGTTAGGTAGACTACTCGTTAATAGATTTTTTGATATGAAAACAGGTGAGATCCAATATATCTGTGAAGGTGGAGAAACGTGTAAAAAATCTGTTGCAGATGAAGTTATTCGCGATAAATCAGATCCTCTTAAGAGTTTCAGAGTAAATGTGGATACAACTGGAGAATTATACGGGTTTTGTGTGCCAAAAAATGGAGAAGTTGTCTTTAAAACAGGTGAACCACCAGCAGTTGATGGAAAAGTTGGGCGTGGCAAGGAATGTGCTAATGTAAGTACTATGACTGGTCATATTAAACAATTATTACAAGTTGGTGCTATTTTGATAGAAGCGGATATGGGTGATTATGACCTACGTAGTAATATTCTTTCAGTTGGTTCTAGAAAAGTTAGAAATGCAACCAGGGCCTGTACATTGTTAGAGTTATTTATTCGCTATATGGATCTAAGTAGGGTTAATAATCAAAGATGGTTTTTTAGACCGATTGAGGCATTTTATACTGGACATAAGGGTCTCTTTAGACCTGGAAAGAAATAATTAGTGCTGTGAAGGACTTAAAGAGTTCATAGTACTTAAAGCAATTTATGGAGGCCGTAAATTATTGACATAAAATTTGAGAATGAGTTAAAGCCTAAAGCATAATAGGAATTAGAAGAATGGAATCCACTGCTTTCTTTGAAAAAAAAATCGGGTTGACACCTAAAGATTTTAACAAGGTCAAAAATACAAGTATAGAAGATATTATTATTGAAAAAGCAAGAGTACTTCTTGAAGGTAAATGCTCAGAACAGGGTTTTGTTATTCCCGGTTCTGTATCACTTATTTCGCGCTCTATGGGCTATTTTGAACCAGCTAGATTTACGGGAGATGCTGTATACTATGCTAAGTTTCAAGGCAAGGTTATTTATCCAGCTGATGGTGTAACTATTATTGGTGAAGTTATTCGCAAAAACAAGATGGGCTTATATGTCAACTATAAAGATGCTATTCGTATCCAAGTTCCTAGGGATTTGCATTTAGGCAATGAAGAATATGAAGCAGTTGATATTGGTGATATGGTTGAAGTTGAAATTAAACGTTCTACATTTCAAATTAATGATGATTATATCTTAGCTAGTGGTGTTTTCCTTTCAAATAAGAAAGGCGATTCAGGAGCAACTCAAACAACAGGTGCATTAAACGAGATTATCGGTTTTACAGATGAAATTACGGCAGAAACTGAAGATAATACAGCAGAGGATCTAGAATTTAATGAAGAGGAACAAGCTGCAGAAGAAGTTGCAGGAGAGGCAGGAGAGGCAGGAGAGGCAGGTAATCAATTAGGCGGTGATAATTCAGAATATAGTGATAGTGATAGTGATAGTGACATTGATTTGGAGGATGAGTCAGAGGATGAAGGTAATGAAACACATAACAATGGATATGAAGCAAATACTAATGAAGATGAAATGTAAGAAAAGAATTGCGCATACTATAAAAATAAATAGCAAGAAATATAATGCGCTAGAAGAATAACGAACAACATCTTTACGGAATCAGAATGTCTGAGGATCTACCCAGAACTTTTAATATACCTTATGATGCTAGGAAAAAGCTATTTGATAATATAAAACAACTCGTAAAACCAGAACAGGAACACGTCTTTCGTCTCCTTAAGAAATATAAAGAAACGTTTACGGAAAACTCCAATGGTATTTTTTTTGATCTGATGGGTATATCCGATTTAACATTTACAGCTATTACAGGGTATCTTGATTTTTGTATTAAAAATAGACAAGAACACGAGGAGCGGCTTAAAGAAATGGATGAATTACGTAATGAAAATTATCAATCGGATGACTCTAATGATGATTTAAAGGATGATACTTTAAAGGGTGATACTTAAAGGACGATTCTTAAAGGACGATGCTTAAAGGAAAATAATTGAAATACCTAAAGCATTTAAAAGGATTTAGCGATATATATATAGGTATACGTTTATTTGCTATATTAAAATGACACAGACAACTGCAGATAAATATAAGAATGTATCATTTGATGAACTTATTGAATTCTCTAAACATAATCCGAATAGAAATCATACATTGAACTCTATTGAGATTAAATCTGTTAAACAATCTGAAGATACATCACTGGATAAAAATGGTCTACGTGGTTATCGTGCATTTAATTTAAATCCATCTGGAATTGTTAGTCTTATTGCATGTGTTCAAGATTCTGGAAGTTATATGATCTCATCCAAATCTGCTAGACTACAATGTATTAGTAACCTCACCACCGAGTTACAAGAAAAAACAGAAAATCTCAAGAATTCACACCTTGCTAGAAAAAGAAAGAAAGTTTATGATCTGATCGGTGCAACATTTAATAATGCTCGCCTTGAAGATAAAGATTATTTGGAACTATATAGTGGTGTTAGCTATATTATGAATATGCAATTTATTTTAATGAAATCATCTGTACAAGAAGTGAGTGAAACAGGTGAAGTCAAAGAAACTGGATACAAAGGTGAAATCTATTTCTCAAGCGATCCTAGTACATGGAAATATGATAATCCTGTTTGGATTGCTGACTTACATTCACGATGGGTTGCATTACCCCTTGATACTACATCTAAACCTATTAAAACATTTTTGGCTAACTGGATAAGTACTATGGAGCAAACTGGCTGGTTTATTCATTGGCCTGATGTAGATGGAACTAAGACAGAATTAATTGAAAAGCTAAGTGTATTACCTACTTGGTCTGAAACAGATAAAAGTCTCAAAAAAGATACATTATCACAACGACTAGGTAAGGCAAATACTATTAAATTATTTACAAATTGGATGATGGGTAAAATTGATTCACTCGAGGAATCCGATTAGAGTCTAAGGTTCTTTTATAATTATATAGTTAGAGTTGAAATGGACTTATACTCCACTGAATCAAAACAAATTTCCAATCTTGTTCTGGATTGGTCTAAACACCCAGAACAGGAATTAGAAGCCACGTTTGGTGTTGGAGGTAAGGTGGATTCCACTACATTTCTTCAAATTGCACAACGATTGCGTATAAAAGGGTTCGAAGTTATCCCCCAAGATGATCGGCTGAGTATTATCACTCCGAATCATATCCGACTTTCACTACAAGGCCTCGGTGTTCTTCAAGCCTACTGTCGCGATGATAAACTTCAAGGTAAACCATTTACTGCTATGATTAAGGATCGCACGTCTCAAGATAGTAATGTGGACTTAAAGGAATACAATGTCCGTATCAAATCTCGTCGCGAAATTGAACTTAGCAGAGATGATCCACGTGTACGCGAACTCATTGATAATTGGGCTAGTCTCAACAAGGCATTCCGCTTAATAAAACGATGGACTTTCCGCGGAAAGGGTATTCGTATTGATATGTCTATGGTTCGCAGTACACCAGTCAATGAAAGAGGTCAATATAAATGGGTAAAATCCTTCTTGGAAAATAATATCTTTAAGGAGCCTGTGCATTATGAAGTTGAAGTTGAATTAGTACGTGATGATGATACAGCTACGCCACAATTGGCCCTGAAAAGTCTTATTAGCGGTGTTGGTGAAATATTACGAGCAATTCAGAAAAATACTCTGTTAATTCGCAAGTCTGTTGCAGATTCTGTTCGAGCAGAGTATGCTAATCTTATCAAGTCCGACAAATTTCGAGGCGTGTCTCCTGTAACACTGGAAGTTAAAAATATGGTATCTGATATTCAAGAAGATATCCCTAATATTCGGTCTGGATATAATGTGACAGATAAGGCGGATGGTTTACGAGCACTCGGTTTCTGTAACAAGGACGGTGAACTATATCTCATTGATATGGCTATGAATGTTTATAGAACTGGTCTTAAGAATGAAAAATGCGCTAATACATTACTTGATGGTGAATGGGTAACTATGTCGCGGCACGAAAAGGCTATTAATCACTATTTAGTTTTCGATATCTATTATGGACTTAAAGGTGAAAATGTGAGTGTACTACCCTTTGTAGATATTCAAAGCATTGATACAGGTAATGGACGTTACAATAAGATAAAGGCGTGGTATGAGGCTTGGAAAAATGGTGGTGAAATTACTGCAAAGGGTGTTACTGAATCCAATAAATTACTAATCAGTCTTAAACAGTTCCAATTTGCTAGCCCTAATAATGCAACTATCTTTATTGCCTGCTCACGCGTCTTAGATACACCGCGTATTTATGAAACAGATGGTTTGATCATTACATCCAATACAAAGCCACTTCCACAAAAACCAGGTGAGACCTTTTATGACCAATTTAAATGGAAACCTTCTTCACAAAATACGGTTGATTTCTTAGTAAACTTTGAAAGAGAACCTGGTATTCCAACTATGGAGAAGATTACTTCTGGTATTCATCCTAAATCTGGACAAACTGTTCGCTATAAGAGTTTGCGTTTATTCGTAGGTAGTGACAAAGATCCAGCTTTTGATGATCCGCGTAACACCATCTTATTAGAACAGAATATTCCTCGTGATAAACAAGGTAGCAATAGGTATAAACCAGTTCTATTTAATCCATTTGAATTCCCTGATACAATGGCAAATACATGCAATTTACTTGTTAAGATTGACCCAGAATCAGGCGAAGAATACGTTACTACATATGATGTAAGTGATTTGCAATCAGATATCTCTTCAGAAATTGATGTAAATACTGAGAACCGCGAAGATATCATTCATAAACGCCTACAACAACATAAATATCTAGTTGGATCTGGTGAGCCAATTCGTGATAGAAGTATTGTTGAAATGCGATACGAACCTAAGAATGAAAGTGGATGGCGCTGGATTCCAATCCGTGTACGTCACGATAAAACAGAGCGACTGCTTAGAGGAACTTTGGCTAGAACATTGAACTCTGAAAAGGTTGCAAACTCTGTTTGGAATTCCATTCACGAACCTGTTACTACAAGTATGATTCGTAGTGGATCTGAGCAGCCTACTGAGGCAGAAATCAAGGATTTACTAAAATCGCGCGAAACAGATGTTTCTAAGAAGTACTATGAACGCAAAGCTTCAGACGAAGATATTATGCTTGTACGTGGTATGTTAGATTTCCACAATAAATATATTAAGAATGATGTTCTATATAGACGATTGCTACGCGGTGGTGGTAAAACGGTTGTGGATGTTGCCTGTGGTAAGGGTGGTGATTTGTTTAAATGGGTAATGAATAAGGCGCGTGCAGTTGTCGGTATTGATACAGCTGGTGAAAATATTACAAATGCAACAGATGGTGCTTATAAGCGTTATTTACAGGCTATTATTGAGTTTGGATATAATCGTGTACCACAAGTTGCCTTTATAATTGGTAACTCTTCTCGCCGACTTATTGATGGTGAAGCGGGTGCAACTCCTGAAGAAAGTAATATGCTTCGTAGTATATTTGGTAAGTATGATCCAGATGGACCTGTGCCTAAATATATTGAGAGTAAGATGGCTGGTAGTTTCAGAGCAGGTGCTGATGTGGCTGTTTGTATGTTTGCAATTCACTATTTCTTTGAAAGCAAGGAAACATTAGATGGTCTTCTTAAGAATCTAGCTGATACCGTGAAGGTTGGTGGGTACTTTGCTGGTTGTGCTTTTGATGGTGCAAAGGTGTTTAATTTGCTACGTGGCGTTGAAATGGGTCACTCTAAATCTGGGAAAGAGGGTAATGTTCCTATCTGGACTATTACTAAACAATATGATAAGGAGGATTTAACACCAGATGATGAATCTATTGGCCTCCCTATTGATGTTGAGTTTATTAGTATCGGTACAACGCATCGTGAATATTTGGTGCCATTTGAATTACTACAGAAGCGTCTAAAAGCAATTGGGTTTGAGTTGGCTGAAAAGGAGGATTTGGCCAAGATGGGTCTTCAGAATAGTACCAATACATTTGATGTATCGTGGGAAATGGCTGATAAAATTGGACGTAAGTTTGTTATGCCAGATTCTGTAAAACAATTCTCGTTTCTAAACAGATGGTTTATCTTTAAACGCGTTGGTGAGATGGAAGTTCTAGAAGTTCCTTCTGATGTGGATGTTACAGCTACTGGCGTTGCAACTCAGGAATTAGAACAAAGTATTGCTCCAGAACAAGATACAGGTGTTTCTGAGACTATTGGTAAGATTGTCCTACAAGGTGTAGAGGATGAAGAAGCAGTAAAAGCAGAGGCAGAAGAACAAGCGGTTGAAAAGACAGCTGAAGAAGAATCAGGGGCGCGATTACCACCAGCTGATAAGAAGTTTGCAGAAGGTGAGATTTTCCGTTTCGGCCCAGATGCCAGATTGGCTGATTTACTGAAGATTCGTGATGTAGGTGCAGGCCGCTGGCTTGGATTATCAGCGCCATTCCCAATTCCAGATCCAGATGATTCTAGTATTACCTATCCAAGCATAGAACATTATATGGCCGCTATGAAACTCAAGATTGCATCCAACAAGCCCAATTTGGCAAAGGAATTAATGAGTTCAACAGGTAGTATCCATCAGAGTTTCCTTAACAAGCGTCGATTAGATAGTTCTATTAAGCCAGAGTCACAGCGCGATTATGACCTACTGTTAGAAGAATCCAATGAAGTGAAGAAGAAAATGCAGAAAACATATCTCAATCAGTATCGTGTTGTATTTGATGATGGTAAATGGATTCCTGTTAAGGATAAGTTCCTTATGGATGCAATTAAATACAGATGGAACAGAGATGAACGATTCCATAAAATTGTTGAGGCTGGTAGAGAACAGGGTAAGTATCTATTATATTCTGTTAAATCTACTACAAATGCTAGCGAATTGGGTGGTGTACGCGACTTATCATCTGGGCGTATTGTGGGTGAAAATAAGATTGGTAAGTTCATTATGACTGTATCTGGATTTAGATTCTAGGGTACTATTCATATAAATCTGATAAATACATAATCCTTATAAATAAATAATCCTTATAAATATATAATCCTGATAAATATATAATATTTTTATGAATAACTTAAAAGATTATAAAGATATTATAATGAAGTAGTATTAGAGAATGCCTTTTAAAGATTGGCAACATTTATCACGAATTAATCATCACCCTCGAGATGATAAGATATATTTTGTTGAAGAAACACATAAATATTATGTAGATGGTTCATGTCAAGGAAATATTTCATGTACAGGGTTTATTCATGAGTTTTTTGGTCATTTTGATGCAAAAGCTATCATTGCTAAAATGCGCAAAGGTCCTAAATGGGCAACTAGTAAATATTTTGGTAAAACAGATGAGCAAATTATGGCAGAATGGAATGAAAATGGACGTATTGCATCTGAAGCAGGTACTGCAATGCACTTAGCTATAGAACAATTTTTACACGGTTCACCTGAACAAATTAAACCAGAAATTAAAGAAACACCTGAATGGCGCTATTTTATGAATTTCTGGAATACATATGGACACGACTTAGAACCATATAGAAGCGAATGGGAAGTATGGTCATCATCTGATATTAAATTATGCGGATCCATTGATATGGTATTCCGTAGAAAATCAGATGGTAAATATGTTATTTATGATTGGAAGCGCTCGAAAGAAATTAAATCTGAGAATCCATTTGGAACAGGTCTGCCTCCATTGGATCACTTACCTGATACAAATTATTGGCATTACACTCTACAATTAAATGTATATAAGTGGATGCTTGAGAAATATTATGATATGGAGATTGGTGATTTATATTTAGTTATAATGCATCCTGATAATCCTAATTACCGCAGAATGCGCCTTAATATTTTAGAGGATGAAGTTGAAGATATGATTGAATGTCGTCGCCGTGCAGTAGAAGCTGGTTGTAAACAGACGGTTATTCTTCCATTACCAGGGAATCCTCACGAATCGGTTGAGGAAGAACAGGAGCAGGGGCACGGACAATCTGCGGGCGCTGGCGCTTTCGCGTTTGATTTCTCAAAACATTAGCAACAGATGGGCGAATCTTAGTAGCATCTACTGGCTTTTGTTGCTGTGGTTCTGATTGCGGCTGTTTTGGTTCTGGTTGCTGTTTTGGTTCTGTTGGTAATTTAGCAACAGTTGGACGTGTTCTTTTTGGAACCACCTCTGGTGCTTTAGGTGCCTCTGGCTGCGCCTCAACTAATTCTGTTGTTTTAGCAATTTGAGGTCTTCTTCTTCGTGTATTTCTTATAGGATTTGTTCCAATAACAATAGGAGCTGGTAATTCTGGTTCTGTTGGTTTCTGTTTTTTAACGACAACAATTGGCGAAGCTTTCCAGATTTCTTGTATATCTTCTGGTAATCTATTAATTGTTACAGTTGAAACACCTTCTTCATCCACTAAAATACCATTTTGATCTGGTAAAAATACTAAAATTACAACATCCGTGTAGCTACCAGACATTGGTTTTACAAATTGTACTTGTGGATTCTGAGTATCTATACGAAGATCAATGAGGCCTATTGGTTTAGATGTTTTTCTGACATACTTTATCAAGTTATCCTTCGTCATTGTAGTTGCATTATCTTCTAGGCCTAAATCAGATAAGGCTGTTCCTAAGATAGCTGTAAATGGTAATAATGGCTTATTTTCAGGTGCATCTGGCACTTTCAATCTGAATGGTGTATCTGGTCCAAGTAATTCCTGCAAAGATGATGGTAATTCACCCTCTGGTAATTGTTCATTTTCTGGCATTATATTTCTGGACATTTCCTCATAATACAAAGGTTTTTCTGGTGTCTGTTTAGCCCAATCTAAACGCAATAAATTAGACCACGTAGGAGATGCTTCTGGAATAATATATTGGTCTCCAATTCTAACTGGTTCCATTATTCCACTTACTTTTGACACATCGCCTTTCTTCATCAATTGTTTACGACGAGCTGGGAAACGAACTAATTCATCAATTACACGTTTTGTAAACAATTCTGGCGTTGAAACTTTGCGATCACCTAATTCTGTTTTAGCGTGAACGTGCAGTAAACATTTACCTTTTTCAGAATTCCAGTGACACGTCCCTGTACATGAATCTTCTGTATCAATTACACGACAATCCTTTCTGAGAAATGTAATAGGCTGTTCCCATTTATCCTCATCTGGATAGAACCACGATAATAATGTAGGAGATAAAAAGATAAATAAACGCTTTCTACGCTCGTATTCTGGCAAGTCTTCATTAAAAATAATGCGTTCAATACCCTTTCTGATTTCACCACCCGCCTTTGAATCTGTAATCCAATTAGATACCATTAAACGGAACTGCTGATATAGCTCCTCAAAATCTCCAAAAGATGATCGTCTAACTAATTCCTGATCTGTACCACACTCCTTTGTAAACTCCTTATTAATATTCCATTCCAGTTCATCAATTGTCACCAAATTAAGACCAAGTGTTTCTAATGCAGAATCATCCTTAGGAGCTGTACAAGGAATATAAATACCATTCTCTAGTTGAACTGCTACTATTTTACCTTCAACTCTAGTACGAACTGCGTACTTTATTATATAGCCTGGATATAACGCAAAGAGTGGTTCCAATGTTTTCTTATAATAACTAACTACATCTTCTAATAATGCAGGTGTAAAATCAGACCAGTCAAAATGCAAGCCTAATTGTACAGGCATATACCCATCATCTACAACGGGTAAGGCTACTAATGTAGAACGCCCTGGCTTTGAACGGAATGTTAATGCAACTACGTGATTATAGCTATCACGCACAACTCCATAGGGATAATAGGGCGCTGCCTCAATAGCTTTTGAAAGAGGAATCATAGCCATTGAATCAACTGTTTCTTGTGCTGTATAAATAGATCTGTATCGGCTTTGACAGGTATTCATATATTCATCGACGCGTTTCTGAACAATTTGGGGCCAATAACGACGTGATGAAAAAGGCCATCGAACAGTTGTTTCGTGTAATTCACCTTCCCCACCACGTGCAGGCGTATTTATTGTGTGAAGATATAATTCATATTTAGCATACTTATTTTCAGTTTGACCAATGTTTCTCATTTCCCGTGAAATAAATACAAAATCAGATTTCTTATGTCTGTCAACAGATACACCAAATATAGGGCATTTAATCTCAATCTGTCCTTCTTTATTCTTTTCCATTATAATAAGTTGTACACCACGAGATGTAAACAGGCCTGGTTCTGCTAAAAGTGGTTGAATATGACGCAAATCTTTGCGTTGTGTTGGATCGCGTATAAATCTAACAAAACGTCTGTAGGCATTGTATACGCGCATTAATGCCAGATTGTTTGAAGAGTTAACATCTACTTGTAATTCCTTGCTTGCCCACGCCTTGAGTTCTTGTTCTGTTTGTGGCATTGCAGATTTATCAGATGGATTATAGAACTCTAGCACTAAATTCCCAAAATGAGAATATACAAATACACGTGGTGTAACGACTTCTAATATACGCTCACGTACTTCATTAATAGAGTTCTTATAAATGATTGGAGCTAAAACACCAAATAATGACTCTGTAATTGTATTTTCAGTACCGATTCTGAGAAAGCCCTGTGCAGAAGGCTGTAATTTTAGACTAATACCCACACGCTTGACAATTGTATTTCCAGAATCTTGTGCGAAAAATGTGTCAAACTCATAAGGTACTGTTGCAAAAATACCTGGATCTGGATGTTTATTTGATTCAAGTATATAGCGCTTATTAATACTCTCAAATAATACTTGATACTCAATAGCTATTTCATCTTTTGTGATAATTGTATCCAGATCTTCTTCTTCGATATCTTCAGATAACTCTTCTGAATTCAGACGTGCCAGATCCTTTTCCTGTAAAAAATCGCGGATGTGTGAAAATTCAGAGTCTGAAATGCGCAGAGTCTTTTGTTTCAGATAGCAACACGGTAGGGCAAAGTTTTCTGGATGTGACGTTTTAGATAGGAAGTCTACCTTTGTATGTGGATGTATAGAGTTTTTCTTGTTTTTACGCTTAATAACTGTGTACCCTAATTCAGCCTTTTTCTTATTTGTAATAAGTTTACCTTTACAGAATGGACAGGTATTTGGTGGTTTTGGATTTCCATCTCTATCACGCGCTGCTTCAAAATCTTTGGGGCGAATCATAATTTCATCACTTAGACAGAAATACTGAGGACAGAAATAGTAATTTATGGAATCTGCACTTGAACCATAACGTACTAATGTATATGTTTCTTCTGTTCCTAGTGGTTGTATTGGTTCTGTTGTACCTTCCAATGGATATACTATAAAGAATATATTATCATTTTCATATACTTCTCGCATTCGCTCATATTGTTCTTTAGTTAAAACAGAAGGTTGTCTGTCATCTACATCTTGGCATTTTCTGCTATATCCATTCGCACCTGTTTCTGATTTGAAATCAAATAGACGTGGATCGATTTCTTGGAGCTTTTTGATAAACCAACTCTTTGGATTTATGAGTTTCTGTTCTTCTTCATTGGTTGGTAATGGTTGTGCTTCTTCTGCTTCTACTCCTGGTTCTGCTTCCGCTTCTTCCTGGTAAACAGGCATTTGACCAACAGTAGGGCGTTTTTTCTTTGCAGGTATCTGTTGATTTAATTCTGCTTTTGCTTCTGTTAATTCCGTAATTGGATTTGGTGTGTTTTCTGGTGCTACTTCACCTTCATTAGCGATGTTTAATGGATTAATCATCATATCTAGCAAATAATCTGGAATGGAAGATGCTGTATTTAATTCTGGCTGCATATTATCAACATAGGATGCATTGACTGCATTTACTTTCTGCTGTTGTGGTTGGAGTTGTTCTTCTGTGTCTGCTTGTTGCTCCTCTTCATAAGTATCTTGAAGATTTATAGGTGCTTCTGGTTCATTTACATGTTCTTCACGTGCAATATCATCTTTCTGAATTTCTTCAGATAATTGCGTTAATGAGTTACCTATATTCTGTGAACTCAAGAAATATTCATCTTCCTCCATAAACAATAATGATAGCAATGAGTAAATACGAAGATATGTTTCATAACTATCAATACGATTAACGTGGCATATATATGAAGGGTGTTGAGCATAAATATGTATATCAATACCTGGGTTGAAACTCTCAATAAATTCACCCTCTTCTGGAAGCGTTAGTGTAAATGTACCTCTCTGATCAAACCATTTTGCAACAATTTCTGTAGCATTTGCCTTTGATATCTGGAACTCATTCTGCAAAGCGCCAATCATTTCATATTCTGCAGATTCACCCTCTAAAGCTTTTGCGGTTGCATATTGAGTTAAAAATGAAAATGTCTTATCCTCTGTTGCATATTGGTTTACAGCCTTGTAACGAACAGATAGAATTGGGGACTGATTAGGCAATGGACTGATTTGTTGGAAGAAAACTTGAAATAATGGTAACCGTTGCAATAATCGCGCGCGTGTAAACTTCTTGGCTTTGATATTTGTTTTTAATGTAAACACGGTTGCTACTTCGCCCAATTTAAAATCAGATGCTTCTTGTGGCATACCTTCAAATATACGTTCAAGTGTTAACGAGAAGTTTCTAAAATCAAGAACGGGGTCCAATTTATTAACACTCTTTGGAGGCTGTAATAACAAATCGACTGTACCGTCGTGCAGAACTCTCACAGTACCATAAATAGGTGGAGTAATACCAATTGAAGGACGGTGAACATATTTGAAATACGTATAATCCGTACCAACAGTTGGTGTTGTTTCCTTACCCCAAATCTCTAGAACACGTGGATCTTCCAATGTTGGAATTGGTAAAACGCCTTTAACGTGTAACTTTGTAATTGCTGAGCCCTCTGCGGGGAGTAATCTTAGATATGGACGCAGATCAGTAACAGGAAGCTTGTAAAATAAATGACCACACCCTTCAAAGCCCTTCACCTTCTTTTTCCAGATTAATCGCAATTGTCTTATACCAGAAACCTTAATGGTCGGTACCTCATAGCCGCCTTCAAGTAAACTGTTTACAACGTCCAATGTTCTTTCACGTTGTTTAATAAAAGAGTGAATCTTTCTTGCAAAACGCATATCTTCTTGATCTGGTTCATATGGGCCTTCGATAGGTACATCTGGAAAATAAGGTGCAAAACGTTTATTCCAATCCTCTTCTGATATGGGTGTCTGACCAGTATATTCTCTTAACAAGTATTTAAGAGTAAAGACGTGTAAAACGGGTATCATTCCATCACGTGGTTTTAAAAAGATAGTTTCAATTGTACTTCTTCCACGAGGCTCGTAATTTGGGCTAGCATAGGATCCATCTGCAGTAACAAATCGCAAATCTGGCTTTGTAAGAGTTCTACGTGGATTTGCTAATATATATGTTTTACGCGGATCATCAACGCCTGTTGGATACCATAAATAATCAGCTGCTAAATACTGTGTTTCCAGCGATGGTTGTTCAACGGAATAAGCCGTATCACCAATGGGTATACCCATAAACATAAAGTTTGGATGAAAACTGTTATCTGATTCATAATATGTGCAAATCATTCGCTTGATATCCTCAATAGTGTCGAATGGATATACTTTATCAAACTCTATTGTTTCATAGTTATCCTCTCCTTTCCATATAATACATTGAACCGGAGGAACATCCTCACGGAAACTTGTTAATACAGTTGGATAAAGTATTTGTTCTATATCCGACATCCTATGCGCTTTTTAGAAAATTATGAGTTTAGGCTTTATACATCCTTATTTCTGTTCTGTTGTCAGTGTTCCTATCTGGAAATTAGTACCATCCTTTGACGGATCATAGCGTGGAGAATCTGTAATGTAAACTCCGCAGTAACTCACTGGATGTGCAGAAAAATCTGTATATCTGTAAAGTTGATTTGCTTCTGCTTCTTTAAGTAGCCACCCAAAGTTATTCCAGAAGTCTGGGCCGTGTCCAACAGATTCTGTGCAGATGTGAGCTAATTCGTGTAAAGCTACAAATGTCATTACATTCTCATCAACGAGTGATTCATCTGGTCCCTGTCGTTGACGTAAACATAAATGCACAGATTCACCCTTGTTTACAGAATAAGATGTATGCTGAGCATCTGGCGTAGATTCTAAGAAACGATCTGGATCTGATCTGAAATTACGCACCATTTGTTTCACTTGTGGCTTATCTGGATACTTTGATTCTAAGATTGCACAGAGCTTCATTAAACGGATACGTAATTTGGCCATTAAATCGGCTGCTTGTTGTTTATCAGCCATATCTCGAACCTTGTATTGTTTACCATCCACTGTTGATGTTACATATGTAGTTGGATAGTTACCACCGCCGATTATGGATTTAAATACTTGACTAGCTGCGTCTAAGATAGAAGACATCCCTACTTTTTATTAGAGTTGAATGATAATATAATTCAGAAACAATTCTTTGAATATTTTTAATACTTTGAATACTTTCTAAATTATTTTAGTTGATTAACTTATATTGATAAGGTTTCGAGTTATATGCTTTATGCTGTATGCTTTACATATAATTGATTTAAGCACCAATTTCAAGTGGTCTGTGGGAGATATCAGGGGCGATAGTGGATTGGTTGAAGATGCTAACTGGCATCTGTGGGTTCGGTGGTTCGGAACGGATTTGCAAGTTAGCATTACGCAGACTTTGACCAACAGTGTTTACACCGATCAATGCACCAGCACTCAAGAAGTTCTTACCCTTCAAGGAACCTGGGCCCATTGGGTTTTGTTCAGCCCAGATACTATTCATATCCTTTGGCAAAAGTTCACTTGGAGTAAGTTGATCACGTGGATAACAACCAGCTGGGGCTTCAACAGAAGAGAAACTTGCCGGACCTTCATAGGCACTTAGATCAGCAAAACCCTCCTTCTTTGGTTGAGTCTTGTAACTATTACCAGCGGCACCAGTGGATTGTGGATTACCAGGGGCAACAGCATTTACAGACTTAGCACCAGCAGTTTGAGCAGCTTGTGGGGCACCAGGGGATGCACCAGGGGCTGGACCTTGTTTATAGTTAGGACTGTTCATCTTTGGACTATCAAATCCTTCACGGGAACGTAGTAGGCCGAAAAAGGATGAATCATATTGATAAATTACAAAAAGGGCTACAACCAAGATTAGACCGATTACCACGACATTCTTCATTTGTGTACCTGCCATTACTTTCTATAAAAGTGTTAGGGAGGAAATTGTGCCGAACACACTTTTATTTTTAGGATATCTGAATATCAGATGCAGAGTCAGATATATATTCTGTTTCTGTCTCAAAATCGGAATCTGACTCCGCGTCTGAATCTGAGTCGTCGGACATTTCCTCTCCATATTTTTCATAGTACTTCGATACCATTCTCTGGACCTTATAAATCGCCAATTTTGCCTTCAATCTAGCTTCCTTGATCCTCTGTAGTTCATAATACTTTGCTGGACTGTTTACTTTTAGCTCTGTATCCGTAATGTCTTTATCAACGGGTATCTCATCCAGATTCAATTCTTCCAGATTATCGATTTCTGTCAAGTCTTTGTCAGAATCCGGAAAAGGCTCATCCAAGTCCGGAATATTGATTACGATGGGTTCTGCAGAAAAAGACCAGTTTACTACAAAATTGCCTTGACTAATTTGTATACTAAGCGGTACAAAATTTACTAGAAATGGTGCTTCATTGTATTCAGATTCACCAATAAGCGTATGCTTTGCAATCTTGTTAATATTCTCAATTGTATACGGTTTAGCAAAATGTTTACTAGAGGCCTTTAAGAAGTCACTGATAAAACTATTCCACCACTCGACATTACCAAGAATTGCTTGTTGAAGGCATTGCAGGGACACTGGAATAGAATCCTCTTGAGTGTATGTTAAACGTGCATCAGTATCTGAAAACAATATGTTAAAGATATACGTTGGTTCCTGTAAACCTGATGATGGATTTACCTTTTTAGTATAGGTTGGTGCTCTAAATGCTGGCATTCGTTTAGAATTCTCTGAAAAAAGCGATTAGAAGAGAACGGTTAATTTCACCACATTAAAAAATTAAGATGCCTATCGACCGGACAAAAGATAAAGACAAGTTTGCTTCTATGATTAAATCTTGGATTGATCAGTTTGCACATACATTATCCAGTACGGATACCAAAAATCACATCCAAATGCTTGTTATTGAGCCGTTCCTTCAGTATATCCTTCAAAGAGCGTTTCCTTATATGATTATCGTTGTTTGCTTATTTGCGGGTATATTTCTATTTGTTATATTAACATTCGTGTTATTATTACTTAATCGTAATAAGAGTGTAGTATGCCCTTTTTGTGATAAATCCTTTTAAGGCGGCGTGTAAACAATTTTGATTTAGAAAGATGCTTCTTAATAATAATAGGATGTCAGGTGATTCCGGACTTATATCAAATTATGTTCGTAATTGGGTTCATTATGATAACTTAGCATCATCCTTTTACAAACAATCAATGAACTCCCGTAAAATCCGCGATGAATATGAAACAAAAATAGTTGAATATTTACGTCAATCGCGAATGGAGAATGCAATTATTCAAACGAATAACGGGCGAATTTCAATGTATGAAGAGAAGAAACCAAATCAATTATCACTCATTAAGATTCGCGAGCTCTTACATTCTTTTTATAGAACACGTGGTGGTAAAGATGAAACAAATGATATTATGACCTTTATCAGTGGTAACAGAGGTTATGAAATGAAAACATGTTTACGTAAAACTCACTTTTCACCCAATCAAGTTCCTCCTCCACCTCCGCCACCTATGCCACAATTAATGTAATACGCGTATGTTGTTTATTAATTTCAATTCAATTCAATTCAATTCAATCCAATAATGAATAAGTTACTTGTTATTAGTTTATTCATTATATTTGTATTATTTATATTAATGGTATTATTATTATAATTATTAATGTTACACATATATTTATTCAGACCAAGCCTTCATATCAAATGGATTTACTGGAATCTCTCCCATATGGGCCTTGTAGTTAAGTACTTTCTTATCAAATGCAAGGGCTTCTGGAGTTAAATCACCATTGTTTGCCATAATATTCTTGATATCATTATCATTTTCAGATGGTTTAACACCGTAACAATTTACACCAAAGCGCAATTCTGGATTGTCAAAATATCCACCATTTACACCAGGTGTGCCACAAGCCATACGTTGATCTTCAGTACCCTTCTGTAATTGATCAAATGTAGATTGTTGTGTTGGATAGATAGCAGCTTGACCCTTTACCCAACCATAATTACACCAATCCGCGCCCTTATTCCAGGCCTCCTTTACCTGGTCATATGTTGCCAATTCTGCACCAAATGCTTTGCACACAGGTTCTGCATCAGAGTATGTATACTTGTTTTCAGCAATGTTAAACACCTGTTTCTTACCTGGTAAAACCTTGCTACTTATAATTTGATCTGGTACAATATCTGTTGGTATTGCAGGAATAGATGGAACATCTGGTTTCTTTGTAAATAATCCCTTTATCTTCAACCATAAGGTATCCATACTTGAAGCAATCTGCTCTCGGAATACAACTATTAAGATAAATAACACTACAAGAATACCAAGTGTAATAATTATAGGTATTGTCAAAAATGGACTGGGAGTAAGTTCTTTAGTTGCATTCATAGAATCATTTATAGGTCCTGCAATATTACTCATTGTATTATTCATTGTATTATTAGCAGCCTTAGCATTACTTGTAATAAATGAATTAATACCTTGTAACCCAAAATTATTAGTAGTATTCTGGTTCATATTGATATCCTATTGTTTGTTATAATAATTTACTGAGCGATATTCAATAAATTATTATATGTTTAGTATTTGCTTAATGCTTTGTCGTAAAATAATATTTAACTCTTTAAACACCGTCTTCTACCGTACGATTACCTCCGCGTGTGTTAATGTAGACACGTTGTTGAGGGGTGGTACAGACACAACCTACATCGGAAGAATATGAAGCAGAGCAGCATTCTGGCTTAGATTGGTTGTTCTTAAAAATGAAGAGGCTATCTGGACCGGGCTTGAACTCTGGACCCAAGAGAGGTTCATTTGGATCCGTATAACGCCAAGAACTTACACCATTATCTGGGGTAAGACGAACATCATCGAAAGCGCCAATTGGCTCATATTTGTTCTTAGCACCACCAGCATTTTCAAGGAAATAACCCATAAATCCTTCGCTGGAAGTTTTACGAGCGGAATAGACCATTAGCAAGTTTGCAACAAGCAATAAAATTAATCCAACGATAAGAAAACCAGTTTTCATTCTACTTATTACGTCTTAGATAATCTATTTTACTAACCGGAGTCTCTCGGCTACATAGGGATATGTCTGATGTATTGATGTATAACCGATATCCGTAAAGTCTCTTACTATTTTATCCTTCTTTGCTACACTATCCCAAATGATAAACTCACCCGAACTCGTTATAAATGTTTTACCTTTTACAGAGTCTTTTCCATCTTTTAGATGGGTTGTTCCTTTTACCCATACAGATTCTTCAGAGTTCCATTCATATAGTTCTGTATGCCATTCTTTTGTATTATTGGGATCCATATCTTCGTCATTTAATTCAACATCTGTAACAATCGAATCAATTACACCAAGCAGTGTTTGCGGCTGGCTATTTCGCGTACAAAGTATATTACTGGATAGGTGTGTTTCATTGATTTCTTTTATTTGAATGTAACCACGTATAGTTTTCACTAAGGTATTTTCACTTACAACAGGAATCGTATTACTAGGCTTCATTCCATCCTTCCATTTATTATAGTTTGAATACTTGTTTAGTGTCTTAAGAATAATATAGTTCCATCCATATTGACCCTTTTCGTCTTCGTCTGGTATTTCTTCCCAATCTCTAAAGAGAGTAACACGTTTGGATGGTTTTGCAGATGTCATTTCAGGTGAATACACAGGAATATTATGACTTGATGTATTGAAACAGTATAGTATTGATGATTTATTCTGTGATTTAACTGCTCTCTTGTCGTTTTCAACTAGATTCCAATGTCCATCTTCTGTTTGAACTACGTGAGAACCAGATACCAAAATACCATTCAAGTTATAGAGTGTAACATCTTTACCTTCCATTTGAATTACAGCCGTTACTTCTCCGCAATTACATCCTAATACATCACCAATCTTAACAGATGATATGGGTATAAACTTCTCTTTTCCATCAGATTGTCTAACCAATATCTTTGTAGATTTAGCGAAGCAGAAGCCTTGTTTCATATTCACTGCTTGATCAACGCTACCAGCCATAACCATAACCATTGCCAATATTGTTGCAATAATAGCACCTAATACAGAAAGAATCAGCGGAATAAATGGAAATAGGACAAATATGAGAATTATTATAATAGCCAGCATAATACCGCAAATAATCAGAATAACTTTCATAACAAGCTGTATAAAATTAATCATACCTCGAAATACAGTTAAACTTTGATATAACATACTTAGCATTACAGCATTAGCGCGTCTTATTGCTAAACGCAAGTACTGAACAATACGTCCCATTTCATAAACGGATGATGTAAATCTGCGCATATAAGGTTGCATAAATCCAATAAATGCATTATACATAGAATTTGCTATATTTCGCATTGTACTTATCATATTCATAGCATCACTTGCTACACCTGTTTGTTTACTGAATGCTGTTTGAAATGGTGCAAATGCTAATTCAATGAAATTATCCACATATTGTTTCATACAGAATGTGAAATTATCAGATGCAAATTGTGCAGATGAACGTGGATCATCATTTGGTTTAAAAAACATACCAGCTGTCATTACGGGAAATTCACAGCGTCTTTTATCCCAATTTCTCATTACACCATTCCTTTCCAGCTGAGATATTGTTAGACCTAGCAGGAATAGTAATCCAAATGTTATTAACATAAATGGCCATTTACTGTCCATCTCCTTTTAATTCACGAGATAACTCCTATACATAAAAAGCATAACTGACACGTTCATATAATCTCATTTATAGGGATTAGATGACTATGTTTTTAATAAATGATACAGGGAATACAGAGAATACAAAGTGCAACCTGTTTATTGCTTACTTTCTAGATGCATACTGTAATACTTTTCAGAATCCGGAGAACACAGCTCCATATAATCTCTTATAACAATTTCATTACTGAGTTCGATTTGAGAATTAGGAGTTACTATAAGTGAATTCATTATCTGCGGTGTTTTTAATCTTATAATAATGTGTTCTTCACCAAAGCGAATCCATTTATTAAGCTTTGTATTCCAATATAGTGTTGACGGAGTTACTTCTATTCCATCATCTAATCTACATATCTCAGTGACTTCACGTTGTATTAATCCTATAACATTACTACCCATTGATAACGTGTCACCAATCTGGATGTTCTGTATTTCTTTAAGCTCTCCTGATGCTAGCTTTACTTTGTTGGTTTTACTTACACAAGGAGAATATTCGGTAATTTGAATTTGTTTACTTCTTCGATGTTCTATAGATCCTTCACAGTGTTTTCTGTGACTGGTTTGGCCATTCACTGTATTCTGAATATATGTCATTGTTTCCAGATCACCTTCAGGCGTTTCATCATAATCTAAAAAGACGTAATTGTCAATTGGAATCTTATTATCGTGTGTGTTTAAACAATATAATGGTTCATCTGAATCCCAATCTGCAATCTTTTTGGCATCTGGATGTTCACCCGCCTTAATATACGTATCATTATACTTCACATAGTGATTTGTACTTACTATAATATTATCCAGTTGAACCATAGGTTGACCCTTTGAATAAAAGCGGAATAATCCTGTTACTCTTGATTCTGTTGGCACTAAAACATCGCCAATTTGTATGTCTTTAATTGGAATATGACCCTTACCTTTTACTTCAATAAGTGTATCCTTTGGAAAACAGAATGTATCTAGGAATGAAAACAAGAATGTATTCGTAAAAGACGTCATTCCAGTAATACCAGATAGGCCCATATACATAACAGAAAATAATATGGCATACATTCGGCCAATTAATGATTTAATTTGAATTGCAGATACACGTAGACGGAAAAAGAATGATGAAATACGCTCGGTAAACTCTTGGAAAATAACATTTATACCACCACCAAGAGTTGCAACAGTATTTCTTAGTGATCCGATTGCTCCAAACATTGTTTGAAGTGCGCCTGTAAAATCGCCCATTATACCACCGAAAGAACTGAAATAAGGATTAGCGTGTGTTTGAAATGTTTTTCCCATACAAAAGTTGAAGTTTTCGGCTGTATTATATCCGAGTAAACCTGCAAATGGCATTATCGTTGGACTACATCTGTATTCTGACCAATTTCTCTTAATATGTGCTATATTGACTACATTTTGTAACCCGTATACTATCCCAAATACAACAATAGTTACTAATATTATCAGAAATAGTGCATTTGAAAATGACCAGAGTTGATAATCGGCTTCAGCCATTTCTTCCTATTTTCAGTCTACAACCAAGTTTGTTAATTATCTCTCAATAGTTTCTTCAATTATGGAGGGATAGATTTATTTGGATATTTG
>JACCDP010352711.1_pt1 | contig 25565 bp, 16 predicted proteins | sample 7445841 | NCBI WGS metagenome assembly JACCDP01 (sample SAMN15323441, study PRJNA562643) | freshwater metagenome | isolation source: river surface water | place: USA:Blue River Watershed | collected 2017-08-17 | reverse complement strand
GCAGCAACGCGATTAATGTCAATGCAGGATAAATCCTGCAACTAGCCTTCATCCCTTGTCTAAAGCACAGATGTAGCTGACTTAGGAAGCTACATCTTCAAGGGTTTTCGGCATTTCCCTTATAATTATAATTTGTGAACACAATAAATAAAAGAAGTGGGGGATCTGGGCATGAATGATTGCTTGTGTAGTAGCAAATTATATTTGCTGAAAACTTTTAATACAACCTTTATTTCATTTACAGCCTAATATACTAGAATGATGGATAATCATTATTTCTTGTGACAAATTATGGGTATCCTGCTCAATCAAAAATTTAAAATTACAGTATTTATTGCTACATTATTAGCTGTAGGCTGCATTCATAAACAACCTATTTCCCAACAGCAGAGTATAGAGAATTTATCATTATCCCAAATAAATAATTCCCCAATTCCCCGATTATCTCATAATTTATTCACTCAAAAACCATCTACTAAAGATGTCAAAACCAATGAAAAATACGTATTTTATTCGATTATAGATGAATGGCAAAAATATCAATATAGTATCAACGCTAATCAGGTATTAAAAACAGGCAAATTACCAAATAGTCAAATTAATTTTAATCAATCTGATTTATTAACTGTACTAACAAATACCAGAAAATATTTTCAAAAATATTCACAAGAGGACTCTGATATTCAACGTACAGGAATATTAGTCACTCAAGGAGTAACAGTAAAAGACATTCTCAAAACATTAGATTTTATGATCGTAGTGTTAGAAGAGGATATTGCTAATAGTCGTCCCACTCGCTTACAAAATCCAGATTTTATAAATAATAATTTTCGTGTGATCAAATGGTCTGCTCATAATCCTGAAAATCCCCAACAGAAAAAATTACGCATTACAAAATATGCTGCTTTTATCCATTCCGGTTCTCGTCAAAAAACTTCTAAATATAATACACCTATTTATGCTTTAACAGAAGAATCAAGACAAAATAAATTTTACACCAAATATACTAAACAAGATGTTTTATCAGGTATTTATGAACCTGGAGGTAAAGAATTTGGTAAAGTTAAACCGATTGCTTATTTAACTCGTAATGGTTTAGAAGCAGCATTGATGCAAGGAACAGTTTTAGTTAATTTTACCGACGGGACTAAAGAATTTTTGAACGTAGATAAAAACAATGGAATGTCCTATATTCGCGGGTTGAAAGCCACTTCACAAAAGCGTTATTGGTATTTTAAAGAAGTTGATGCCATTAAAGGTTATGGATATAAAATAGATGCCAAAATATCCATTAAACCAGGAGTAACCTTTGCTGGAGATGTTTTGAATATAGGTTTAGGCAGAATAATTGTCATTGAAGATAATCAAAACCAATTAAAAATGGGCGTAATTGCCGATACAGGTGGAGCATTTTTACCCAATCTTTATCAACTTGATTTTTTAGCAGGAACTTTTGCTAGTGAAACAGAGTTTGAGAACTATATTCATAAATTACCTGAATATACAAATGCTTATATTTTGGTAAAAAAGTAAGGCAATCGGTGACCGGTGACAGTTAAGAGAGAAAAAAGAAAAATGTTCTTCATTCTTCATTCTGATAGCGCAGTGTGACGTTAGCCATACTCCTGAACTCCTAAATTCTTAAAAATTTACAATCCTGCAAACCATTCATAACCTTGATCTTCCCAATAACCTTTAAAAAGTGATAATTGGTTAGTTAGGGTAATTTGTGTCACCCATTTACTTTGCTTATAACCAAGTTTAATTGGTGAAGCTAACCGCAAAGGCGCACCATTTTCTATAGGCAAAACTTCGCCATTTTTTTGATAAGCTAATAAAGTTTGAGGGTGTAATACCGAAGCTATATCCCAGCTTTCATAATAACCATCTGCTGATTTAAAAGAGGCATATTTAACTTGATTTTTAGGTTGGGCAAGGGCGATAATTTCCCGTAAAGGAATGCCACCCCATTGGACAATTGCAGCCCAACCTTCTACACAAACATGACGAATAATCATCGAAGTGAGGGGTAAAGCTTGAATATCCGCCAAACTCAGACTGAGGGGATTATTTACCTCACCATCTACAATTAAACGATATTTTTCTAGATCAATAATTGGCGTACCTCGAAAGCTATTAACTATTAAATCATCGGGTTCAATTTGACTCGGCAAAAATTCAGGAACTAGCTTTTGAGGCTGAAATATTAACTCTTCAAATTTCTGATTGAGAGGTTCAGAAAGTGTACCTACTAAATCTGAAAGTGCAGGTGTACCACAGCCACCTAACAAGAAACTCAGACTCGATAAACCAGATATTTCTAAAAACTTTCTGCGGGTAAATCCCTGATTATGCATTTTCACTCCTAAATTAAATTCAGCTAAAAAAATATTTTTAAGACCCATATCCCCGACTTCTGAGATCAATTTGTAATTTATGGATACAATCAATAAAAGAAGTCAGGGATCTTATTGTCTCACTTTAAGGATTCAGGATCAAGAAAACTTGATATGGTAGGTAACAGGGAATATAAAATAAAAATGTTCTTCATTCTGAACTCCTGAATTCTTAGTATTTACCAAAACATAGATTCCGTGAGTTCATCACCTCCGACTTTTTGACCTAATCGCCAGTGTAACCAAACAAAGATTAATACCATTGGTACAGAGGCAAAATGAACAATTCTTAATGCTTGCCAACTGCCAAATATATCAACTATCCAAGCAAATTGAGCAGGTTTATACATTCCGATACCTGTAAATATTGCTAGTAATAAAATGGGAATAATTGCTGTATAGAGAAGGCGATGCCAAGCATAGTTTAAACGCTTGTCATTGTGACTTTTTTGTAAAGCTTGAATATCATTCTTTCCCATAAATCTATGTTTCCAGCGCTGGGTAATAAAAATATAAATTCCGTAGCAAAAAAGATTGAGAGAAAATAGCCACATAGCCGCAAAATGCCAATCTCGACCTCCAGCTAACCAACCTCCTAAAGTAAAGAGGGGAAAAATATGTACACCATTTCGTCCACCAAAAACAGGATTAGCATTATAAATTTGCAAACCACTGGTAATCATGATAAATAAACTGATAAAATTACAATAGTGGAAAACTTTTGCAGCGATCGCTTGGGTAGGTAATTTGCGTGGTTTTTGAGAAGAAATCATAGATAGAATAGGAAAAACTTAATTAAGTTATAACTATTTAGGGCAGAACTTACTGACTTTGAATGTTTTGTCCAATAGGAAACTAAAAACATTCTTAATTCTGGATTCTGGATGATTATGTATTTTACATTGTAATAGTCCGATCACATAACCCCTATTACAACTGAGTTTTCACGATTACTGCAAAAACATAGTTAAATTAGAAAGAGACGTGATCTATGGTTAGAGGTAGGTTGTCATCTACCATTAACCGTTCGCCTTCCTGTTGCCCATTCCCTCTTACCTAACTTTTAATTTTTGGGATAGAAACCGCCAAACTACTAACAACTGTATTTTAAGATGCTGGCTTTTTTCACACATTTCCGAGATGAATTTGCCTCTGGTCTTTCCAAGGCGATAGCTTCCCTCGCTGAAAACATCGCCAATTGGTGGTCAGAGTTCACCCTTCAGACCAAACTCCTCGCCGTCGCTACCTTGATGGTTTCTTTGGTGATGAGTGGTTTAACCTTCTGGGCGGTGAACACAATTCAGCAAGATGCCCGACTCAATGATACCCGCTTTGGCCGTGACTTAGGATTACTACTGGCGGCTAATGTGGCCCCTCTGATTGCCGATCACAATCTCACTGAAGTTGCCCAATTTTCCCAACGTTTCTACAGCACTACTTCTAGCGTGCGTTATATGTTGTACGCTGATGAAACTGGACAAATATTTTTTGGTATCCCTTTTTGGGAACCAGAGGTGGAAAATTCCCTCACCATTAAGCGACATATACAGCTACCAGAAGATTATCCTAGCAATGATGATCAACCCCTGGTAAGGCAACATAACACCCCAGATGGCGCAGTTACAGATGTATTTGTTCCCTTAATTGTAGATAAAAAATACTTAGGTGTATTAGCAGTTGGCATTAACCCCAACCAAACCGCAGTTATATCTACTAATTTTACCCGTGATGTTACCATTGCCGTTTTTATCACAATTTGGGTAATGGTGATTTTAGCCGGAGTAATTAATGCTTTAACTATTACTAAACCTATCAAAGAATTGCTAGTTGGTGTGAAACAAATTGCTGCTGGTAATTTTAAACAACGTATAGATATACCATTAGGTGGTGAACTAGGAGAATTAATTTTTAGCTTTAATGAAATGGCAGAACGCCTAGAACGTTATGAAGAACAAAATATTGAAGAATTAACCGCAGAAAAAGCTAAATTAGAAACCTTAGTTTCCACCATTGCTGATGGGGCAGTGTTGATTGATAATAATATGCAAGTAATATTAGTTAATCCCACAGCCAGACGTATTTTTGGTTGGGAAGGTGTAGAAGTTGTTGGTAGTAATGTATTGCATCACTTACCTCAAAGTGTGCAAATGGAAATTACCCGAACTTTATATGAAATGGCCGCCGGTGAATGTGAAAGTGCTGAGTTTCGTATCCCCCTAAAACAACCAACACAACGCACAATTCGCATTCTTTTAACCAGCGTTTTAAATTTACAACGGGAAAGTATTAAAGGTATAGCTATTACCGTCCAAGATATCACCCGTGAAGTAGAATTAAATGAAGCCAAAAGTCAATTTATTAGCAATATTTCTCACGAATTACGTACACCATTATTTAATATCAAAACCTATATTGAAACCTTACATGATTATGGTGAAGATTTAGGTGTGGAAGAACGGCAAGAGTTTTTACAAACAGTTAATAACGAAACTGATAGACTGACCCGTTTAGTTAATGACGTTTTAGATTTATCAAAACTTGAATCGGGACGGACTTACAATTTTGATAAAGTAGATTTACCCCAAGCACTAGAACAAACATTACGGACTTATCAGCTTAATGCTAAAGATAAAGGCATTGAATTATTCCAGGAACTAACTCCTAATTTACCTTTAGTTTTGGGAAATTATGATTTATTACTGCAAGTTTTTGGAAATTTAATTGGTAATGCCCTCAAATTCACTCCGGCAGGTGGTAAAGTAGTTATCCGTGCTTATCAATTAGATGGTACTTCTGATTCTAATTCTCATTATCAACCTGGTAAAGTCAGAATTGAAATTAGTGATACAGGAATTGGTATCGCACCAGAAGATCAACAAGCAATTTTTGACCGCTTCTTTCGTGTAGAAAATAGAGTTCATACCCTGGAAGGAACGGGTTTAGGTTTATCAATTGTCAGAAATATTATTGATAGACATCATACTCAAGTTAATTTGGTAAGTGAGGTGGGTATTGGTACTACTTTTTGGTTTGATTTAGAATTATTTGAGGAAGAAGTTTCATCAACTGTAAAAATTGCACCAGAAGAATTGGCTATAGAATCTGTTTGATGTAACTAAACTTTTAATAACGAACCACAGACAACACAGAGGAAAAATAATCCTGGAATAATAATTATCTGTGTTTATCTGTGTTTAATTATTCTTGAAGTTTTATTCAATATAACCATGAATACTATCCCTGAATCTATCCCCAATTGGGAAGAAGAATTAGATAACGCCATTTTTACCTTTGACGATATTCAAGCAGAACTAAACTATAAACAAGCTAAAACAGCACTACGAAATTTAGTTAATAATCTCGATCTTTCTCCTACGGAAAAATCAGGGTTAGAAATGGAAATTAACGATTTAGAAACCATGCTGGATAAGTTAGAAAGTATGGTAGTACAGATAGCTGCTTTTGGTTTGGTGGGACGTGGTAAATCTTCTCTTCTCAATGCTTTAGTTGGTCAAGAAGTCTTTATTACTGGTCCTTTACATGGTGTTACCCGTGATGCAAAAACGGTAAATTGGAGTATTAGTGAAGAAGCTTTAGGAACTTTAAAAGCCATATTACCTAGTAATGGTCAATCCCAAATAGAATTAATTGATACCCCAGGATTAGATGAAGTAGATGGGGAAACTCGCGCCGCTTTAGCTGAACAAATTGCTAAACAAGCTGATTTAATTCTATTTGTGATTTCGGGAGACATGACCAAAATTGAACAAATAGCCTTATCCCAATTACGAGAAGTAGGTAAACCAATAATTTTAGTATTTAATAAAGTTGATCAATATCCCGAAACTGACAGAATCACAATTTACAAAAAAATTCGGGATGATAGAGTCCGGGAATTACTTTCACCGGCAGAAATTGTCATGGCCGCAGCTTCTCCACTGGTAAAAACGGCTGTACAACGTCCCGATGGAACTAGGGGTGTAAAATTACAAAAAGGTAAATCCCAAGTTGATGAATTAAAACTAAAAATTTTGGAAATTCTCCATCGTGAAGGTAAAGCGTTAGTGGCTTTAAATACTATGCTTTATGCTGATAATGTCAATGAACAGTTGGTAAAGCGAAAATTGATCATTAGGGAAGAAAATGCTAATCAATTAATTTGGAAAGCAGTTATTACTAAAGCATTAGCGATCGCTCTCAATCCTGTTACAGTAGTGGATATATTAAGTGCTGTAATTATTGATATTGCTTTAATTTTAGGTTTATCTAAACTTTATGGTATCCCCATGACAGAAACCGGCGCTGTCAAATTACTGCAAAAAATCGCCCTGAGTATGGGTGGTATCGGCGCTAGTGAATTATTAGCAAATTTGGGTTTAAGTGGTTTAAAAACCTTACTTGGTATCTCGACAACAGCAACCGCAGGAGTAACAATTGGCCCCTATTTATCCATAGCTGTCACTCAAGCAGGAGTAGCAGGAGTATCGTCATACAGTATTGGACAAATTACCAAAGCCTATTTAGCAAATGGGGCAACCTGGGGACCAGATGGGCCTAAAGCCGTAGTTAGTCAAATTTTATCAACATTAGATGAAGCTTCTATTTTAAACCGTATTAAAGATGAATTGTTAACTAAAGTTAGACTGAGAAAAAGTAGATAAATAACCTAATAAAATGATTGTTTTACTAAAGTCCGGGATATGCATTTATCTATGGTCAATATATCACTTTCTTTCCTCCAACACCAAAGTAGAATCAGCACTGCGTCCAAACTCTTCTGGTACATATTGAAGATGTACTTCCGCACCGGGCCAAATAAATGTTCCTGGGGTAACGGAACGAACTAAATAATGTAAACTGTAAACTCCTGGTTCTAGATGATCTGCATAGGAAATAATCCGATCTTTATAGATTGTTTTATATCCTAATTGCCAATTATCGGCTTTTGCTTGTAATGCTGGTGTCGCTGTTTGCAAACTATCATCTACAGCTTCAAATCCTGCGGGTAATGGGTCTTTAATTATGACATGATCTACAGGATGATCTGTAATTACTTCTAAACCAATATCAAAAACTTGTCCAGATTGTAAAGTTAAAGGTTTATCAACAGCATACATTCCGATTTTTTGGATAACTTTCTCTTCATTAACCTTACTAATTTCTCGTGTTACTCGTAAACCGTTAAATCTTCCTGGTTGATTTCCTTGTAAACGATATTTGTAAGCAACTAAATAATGCAATTTACCTCTTCCAGATTTTTGTAACCATAAATCACGTTTACCTTGAGGTAGTTGATTCATGGGAATATTTATTTGTAAGCTAGGATTTTGATAACTATTAAACCGAGTTTCACCTAATTTCTGATTTGCTAATTTTACCCTAGTTATAAAATTAGGTGGTGTGGGTTGGAGTTGGCTATATTCTACTAAAGCTGTGAAGGATTGGGCATTATTATAACTAGATTCCCATGTACCATCTCTGCGTAAATTCAGCAGACTTTGCAATAATTTATCAATAATTTCTGGGTTGGTTTTTTGGTCAATAAACAACCGTAAAGCTTGGGCTTGGATGACAGTATTTGAACTCATCCAACTCCAAGTATTGGGTAAGTTTACAACTGCGGTACGTCCAGTTTCATAGATATTCTTTTGGAACTCTAACCGCATAATTTGGGCTTGATTTTGCCATTCAGGAAATTGATATAAATATCTGGCTAACTTAATTTGAGTAACTAGATCAAAATCATCACGTTGTTGATAAATATCTGATAAAAAACTATTGCGTTTATCTCCTAATTGTGCTAAGGCAATTAAAGAATTTAGTTGCAGTTGAGATTTACAAAGTTTCTGTTTACAAAAGTCGTATTGTCCAGGGTTAGCGAGAACATTTTGTAAATAAGTTTTCAGACTAGAAATGGTTTTACTATCCACTACGCCAGGAAAGCTTTGATTAGCTGTAACTAAAGATTCTACAGCATAAATAGAAACCCAAGGATCTGATTTTTCCTGTCCTGGAAATGCTGCAAAACCACCATCTGCTATTTGCAATTTTTGTAATTGTGCAATTGCTAGTTTTGCTTGTTCTTGAGGATTAAATTCTGCAAATGTCTGATTATATTTTTGGGTCAGAGTTTGCAGATTTGCAGTAATTAATAATTGACTTGCGGCTGGTTCTGCAAATGGTAAATCATTATTTTCTAAAACCTGTTGTGCAGGAGCTATAATTGCTGGAATTAAGGTACTGGCTAATTGAATATCTAAACCTCCGGCTTCACGAAAGGTATTTTTAGCAATATTTACGGGGATTTTTACCTGTCTTTCACTTACACCAGTTTCCACAACTTGTTCTGTAATTTCTAAAGGTTTAATTTCCAAAGGTACAGTAAAACCATCAGTAATATTATTTAACTGGGTGGTAAATGTCACTTTACCTTCGCCCACATTACCTGCTATGATTGGAAAACGATAAGCTTGGGTTGCTGACTCTGTTTTTGGTTGTAATGTGGTGGTTTTGGGGTTATTTTCGGCGAAGTTGAGAGAACCGCTAAGTTCACCGTTAATATTCAAATTTCCGGTGTTGGTGGTGGTGTTGGTGACGGATAAACCTGCCAAAATGCGATCGCCACTCCGGGCAAATTGTGGTAAAATCGCATTAGTTATTAATGGTTTTGTGGTGATAAATGTCGCGTCACCATTTCCAAATCGCAAATTTCCATCTGTAGCTACTACCATTATTCGCCATGTTGTTAAATTATCAGGTAATTTAAAGGTGATTTTTGCCTTACCATTTTCATCACTAATTACCGAACCATTGTAATAGGCTAAAGCTTGAAAATCTTCACGAATACGAGTATTTGCTAAACCATTGGATAAACCACCACCATAACCCCAACCCTTGGGTAAAATTTGCGGTAATGGTGCTAATTTAACATCACGACGATTATCGCTAAATCGGGTAGAAATTGATTGTTCTGCATAAACAGTATCTACCAAATTCGGCGGACGATAACCAGTCAATTGTAACACCGCTTCATTCACCACCATAACAGTAAATTGTCCTTTGGTAGCGTTTCCTTGATGATCTTTTAATTCCAGTTCTACAGTTGTTTCTTTTCCCGGTTCTAAAGACCTTTCAACTGGGTTAACTTGTACCTTTAAATATTTATCTGCTAGGTTAACTTTAAAAGCTGCAAACCCAAGTTTGGCTAAATTTTCTAAACTTCCTGGTTCTACTTGATTGAGTGGTTTACCTTGTCTGACTAATACCGCTTCTACTGCTGCATTAGGTAACATTTCCGGGGTAATTGTAAACTGAATTTGGGGCGCACCTCCTTTAATTTTAACTACTTCTTGATAGAGAGGTTTATCTTTAATCACCGCAAAATATAATTCTCCTTCTGGGTAGGGAGATTGAATTAAAGCTGTAGCTATGTCTCCAGGTTTAAACTCTTTTTTATTTAATTTAACCTCCAATTTATCTTTTTCTTCTCCACCCCAAAATACTTGATTTTCTCCCGTCACCCAAATTTGTAAATCTGTAGCTGTAAGTTCATCTCTACTATTACTGAAATTAGCGCGAATCCGATATGAACCTGATACAGTAGGTTTTAAATTGACTATTTGGGGATTATTCCCAGATGTAATATCTGTTTTCGCAACTGTCTGATATTCAACTTGATTTTGTGGAGTTTTACTACCTTCAACAATTTTAGTAACGCTGCTATATTTCATCTGTTGTAATTCCAGATGTACTCTTTGATTTTCTAATACTTTTCCCGTTGGGTCAGTAACAATAAATTCTATAGGAAAATCTTTGCCAGCGTCAGCGACAAAATTCCCTTTTAAACCAATTATTCGGTTACTGGGTAAAGCGGTAAAACTTTGGGAATTAGCAACCGATAAATTAGAAATATCACTAATTTGCACATCTACCCGGTAAGTCATAGGGTAGGGTAAATCTTTAGCTACAGTTACAGTTTGACTACTTTTCCCGTTAGCATCTAATATAGTGTTAGTTTGCAAGACATCATTAGGAACATTCGGACTTTCTTCTGGCCAAAACCATTGTCTACCAAAACTAAATTCTTCCCAACCTTTAGAGATAAAATTAGTTTGTTGACGAGTGACAAAATATTTAGCTTCTCCTCCTTCCACTGGTGAACCAAATAAATAATTACTTCCTACCTGCACATCAATTTTGTCATCAATTACTGCAAATTCTTGATTGAGTTTTAAATCAACTTTAAAATTTGGGGGTTTAAATTCTGCTACTCGAAACTCTCCCAAAATTTCTTGTCCATTTTCACCTTTAGCTTGAATAGTATAAAATCCTAAAGGCTGACTTTTAGCAATTGGTAATTCTAAAGAAAACGTACTAAATTCGTTAGTTGTTTTTGTTCCTAAATCTGTAGTTTGTCCATTAGGACTGACCAAAGTTACTTGATAAACTGAATTTTTATCTTCTTGAATTTCACCCTTTTCTAAATAATCTGCAAAAGCAGTAAAAGCAGCTTTTTCTCCGGGTTGATATAATTGTCTATCAGAAAAGATAATTCCTCGTGATTCTGGTTTATCAGATTCCCAACCGGCATCAATTCCATAACCATAAGCACCACTATATTCTTCGGTTCTCGCAAATGCCCAATCTTGATTTTCACTGGCGATTACTAATAATTGTAGTCCGCTAGATTTTAATTTGGGATAACATTGTATTAATTGATTATTCTCAATTATCAAAATTCCCTTTTCATCAGTTTTTCCAGTTGCACAAGGTATAGGTTGAGGACGAGATTTTTCTGCTAATTTTGATTGATAGATTTCAATATTTGCTGCTTTAACTGGTGAACCATCACTAAGATGATGAACCCGAATTAAACCCAATTGTGGAAACCATTGAGAAAAGACACCTAAATTAGTTAATTGTACCATGCCATAAGTTATTGGTTCTTTCCACAATTGCTTACCATCTTCTTGATATTTATGAGTTCTTGCTTGCACTCCATAAGCTAACATTCCCTGACGATTACCTAATTTTTCTTTTAGGGGAACATTGATAGTTAGGGATTTATTTTTCTTGCTGCTAATTTTGAAATCTTGCCATTTAGTAGGTTCGGGTAATAAATCATTAGCAGTATTTGTGTAAACTAAATCTGTTGGTTTAACAATGCGATAAGCAGCTTGATATTTTGATTCTGGTAAATTAATAGTATCAATATTTATTTGTAAATCTTTATCTGTTGGGAAAATATTCAAATCTGAAGGGGCGGAAATATTTCCAGCCACATTACCAGTATCATATTTAATTGTTACTGGTTTACCTAAAGTTTGCCCAAATTTATCTTGAAGATTTCTCTCAATATTAATTGTATAGGTAGTAGATGGTTCTAAACCATAGGGATTAATGCTGACAATTCTATCTTCTTCCGAAATTTGTAGTACACTATCAATATTTTTAGGTGCGGGCTTAATTTTAATATTGTCCTTAACGGAATCTGCTAATAAAATGTTATTAAATTCTAACTGAGGACTACCTTTAATGAACCTACCATAAGTTCCACTTGAATCTGGTTCTCCATAGGGTTTAATTCCCACAAACCCTAAAGGTGAATAAGTTACTAACTTACTAACAAATTCTTTCTGACTAGGTAAATTACCATGAGCAGAAAGAATACCAACAGAAAAAGTCAAACGGTAAGAAGTAGCCTTCTCTAACTTTTGCTCAGGAATAAGATTATAAACCCAATTTCGGGCTGAATCATCAAATTTTTCAAAAGGATCTAAACTTTCTGGTGTTTCTTCCTTTGCTAATTCCACCTTAAACCCCACACCTTGAGTTTTACCTTCAGGAATTAACTGTAAATGCCTTTGGACAGAATCTAAATCTAATTCTAAATTTGCAGTAAATTGCAACTTTGGTTGTAAATCAATTGGTTCAGCTTCCGCTTTTTCAATAGGGTTAACTCCGGGTAAATTAGTAATTTCCAGAGGTTCAGTATTAAAAGTCCAAGCCAAATCTTGACTTAAACGATGATTTTTCAAATCTGCTAAACCCGCTTTGAGAGTAACCTTAACTCGCGTTGCTTTCGGTATAGCTTTATCAGCCTGAAAACCCACCATACGCGGAGTTAAAAAGCGAAATTGTCCTGGTAAAGGAGGCCAAATCGCAAATTTAGTTAATAAACCTTGCTGTTGGGGACTATCAAGACCTTCAACAGGAATTAAAGCTTCCTTAAAACGGATACGAATTTGACTAGTAGGTTTTGCATCTCCTAAAGGACTTATTTGTTCTATCCAATCTGGTAACTTTGGTGTGATTAATGACTTAACAGGTGGTAATTTTTCCTTACCTGGTTGAATAGTCATAAAATTACAACCAGTCATTCCGAATACGAGAGTCAAAATAACCAGGAACGTAAAGATTTTTCTGATCTTCATAATATTTAAATAAAAAATATCAGCAAAGATGAAAACTAGCGTAGATCCTTAACTAAGATGTAAACATCTCTTAACCTCTGCGCCCTCTGTGTCTCTGCGGTTCGTTAAAAAAATCCTATTGGCATACAAAAATTAAATAGGATTGATATATAGATAACTAATGTAACGTAACTATTTCCCAAAAAGCATACAATTCTTAACATTATTATGAATTTACTAACTCATTTCCTGAAAACTCTTACTCTGTGCGTCTTGGCGACCTTGCATGAAATAAATAGATATAAATGGAAGTTAAACCGCAACTACAAACTAAATAAAATCCTTTTCTCCTTCATATTAATCTGTTTATTAATCAGATTATGTCCTTATTTTGCACCTATTCATAGTATAGATATTGCCCAGCATCAATTAGCAATAGAGTTTACAGATCGTAACAATTTACCATTAGGAACTGTATTAACTACCGATCAAGAAAATACATCAGTTGTCAAATTAAATCAAGTTTCACCCCAATTCATCAAAGCAATATTAGCCGCCGAAGATGCTCATTTTTATCAACATGGGGCGTTAGATTTAAAAGCAATTTTTCGAGCGATAAAAATAGGAATAGAAAATAAAAGAATTGTTTCCGGTGCTTCCACAATTACCATGCAATTAGCGAGAATGTTGGATAATTCACCTCGAACATTTCCCGCCAAATTAAAGGAGGTTTGGTTATCTTGGCGATTAGCTGCGGGAATGACTAAAGATGAAATTTTAGCTGCTTATATTAATCGTCTACCTATGGGGGGAAATATTTATGGTGTAGAAGCTGCGGCGCGAATTTACTTTTCTATTCCTGCTAGTGATTTAAACTTAGCCCAAGCTTCTATGTTAGCAGCAATTCCTAATAATCCCACCTATTTTAATCCTTATCAACATCAAAAAAGATTACAGCAACGACAGAAATATGTTTTAAACAGAATGGTTCAGGAAAAATATATTGCTGATGCAGACGCGCAACTTATATATAAAGAAAAAGTTATATTTCAACCCCGTCAACAGGGAATTATTGCTGCACCACATTTTCTATTTTGGTTAGCCAAACAAAACAATACACCTAATCAGGAATCATCACCTATTCGCACAACAATAAATCGCCCTTTACAGCAATTTGTGGAAGCACAAGTACAACAAGTAATTTCCTCTTTAAAGACTAATAATGTCCATGATGCAGCAGTGGTGATAATTGACAACTCCTCTGGGGAGGTTTTAAGTTATGTTGGTTCGCCTGATTATTTTAATGATGTGAAATTAGGACGAAATGATGGAGTACAAGCATTACGACAACCTGGTTCTACATTAAAGCCATTCGTGTATCAATTAGCCTTAGAAAAGGGAGTAATTAGTCCTCATACGATTTTGCCAGATGTACCTGCCCATTATGCAATTCCGGGAGCAAAATTATATAGTCCTACAGATTATACTAATAACTTCCTCGGTCCGGTGAGAGTGAGAGTTGCTTTAGCAAATTCTTTAAATGTACCTGCCGTAAAGGTATTAGAAAAAGTGGGTGTAGAAACTTTTTTAAATCGGTTGCATGAGTTGGGTTTTGCCCATCTAAATCAAAGTGCTGAATATTACGGTTTAGGTTTGACTTTGGGTAGTGGTGAGGTGAATTTGTGGGAACTGGCTAGGGCTTATTTAACCATGGCTAACATGGGGAAAATAACACCATTAGTAACTACATTAAACAGTTCCCCAAATTCAAATTCTCAATCTTTAGTTTCCAACTATTGGCAATTAATTATTGATATGTTAAGCGATCGCTATGCCCGATCCACGGCTTTTGGTGTAGACTCAGTGTTAAATTTGCCCTTTCCCGTCGCCGTCAAAACTGGTACATCTTCAAATTATCGTGATACCTGGACAGTTGGCTTTAGCAGTGATTATACTGTGGCTACCTGGGTGGGTAATTTCAACGGTGAACCCATGCGTCAGGTTTCCGGTGTCACAGGGGCTGCACCTTTGTGGAACAGAATCATGTTACATCTGCATGAACACCAAACACCTGCTAATTTTTCACCTCCAGAGGGCATGGTAAAATTACCCATCTGTGCCACTACAGGGTTAAAACCTACACCTAGCTGTACTTCCGTAGTTCAGGAATATTTCTTTCTAAAAGATAAAATTGCTTATGAAAAATCTACGGATTTTCATTTATCACCTGTGTATGATGAATGGTTAGCAAAACAGCCACAATTACATTTTAATCCTGATAATTTCCGAATTATCTCTCCTCATAATGGAGATTTATTTCTGCTGTCTCCCCATGGAGAAGGACAGCAAAAACTAGAATTTAAAGCTAGTGGAACATTAAATCAGTCTATAGACTGGTGGCTAAATGATCAACATTTATTTACACAATCAACCAATGCAATATTTTGGCATTTACGCCCCGGTAATTGGAAGCTAGAAGCCAGAACTGGTAAGATGTACGACCAAATAAACTTTCAAGTAAAGTTAGGAAATATCCAACGGAGAAAACAAGGTTTTTCTGTAGCAGATCCTACTAAATTATAGAATGTTATAGATTGATGAACTTTTAATAATAAATTCAATCTTTTATCCGGGATTTGATAAATTAAAGCCGATAATGTAAATAGGGTTTACAGTTTGAAGGAAGTGAAAATAGCCATGACTAATACACAAGAGAGCAAACCTAAGAAAAAGAAACAGTCTTTTCCATCTCTGGATATTGGTACTCCTAAAGTACCAGTTCGCAAAACTAAAGCGAAAACTCAACAGTCTGAATCACTCAGCGACTGGGAACACGCCAGTTAATTAATGTCTAAACTATGATTTATAGTGATTTGGGTGATTATGATGATTCCAGAAGTGTTGAATTCTTACCTATCATGTGAGTATTGCTATAGTAATCATTGAATAAAAATCATCAAAATGATCACATCTCAGATAATAGGTAAAAACATCCCCGACTTCTGTGATAAATTTATTATTTATGGACACAATTAATCACAGAAGTCGGGGATCTGGGTATGAAATAATAGTTCAGACTATGCTACCATCTACCAATGGGTAGAAAATCAGGGTTATAAAAATGCAAAGTGGCGACCAAAATCTGATTATTTTGATGATTTATATACTTACCGTCTATTACACATTTAATCGCATGATTGAATCTATAGACGATTTAGTAAAAGTTGATTTTCAAAAAGGTGCTGTTGATGATCAATTAAAAGAACAAAATCTTCAAGATACCGTAGAGATTTCTTTTAAAACAGGTAATTATGGTTTAGATAAGATAGAAACTGATCTAAAAGAATTATCAATGAGTATTGAAAATAAATCAGATAGTATTGCCATATATGTTGACTGGGATAATAGTTCTTTTGTCGTTGAACATACCAAACAGTCCCGGCGAGTGATTCGTAAATCTCCTGATTTAACCCGCGATTTAGCCATACCTCAAGTTCCCACTATTATTGCTCCTAAAAAGACAATTTCTGAAAATGTCACTGCAGAAGATGTTTTTCAACGAGATAAAGAATCAGGTATTTATCAACCAGCTTCACCTCTAATTAATGTTGCTGCTATCAAAAAAAATGATAAGCAAAAGAAGCTATATAAAGACTTTATAGATGGTAAAAAAGATTTAGAATTTTCATTACAAATTGTACTGCGAATTTCCGAAATGAGAGTCGGTATTTCTCCGGGGATAAATATTCCTCCCGTCTCAATTATTAATTGTCCTTTTACTATTAAAAAACTCCCATGGACTTACGCGCTACCCTGGAATAAGAAAAAGTGATTTTCAGGTAGTAGTACAGAGTATGCAATCCAATGTAAAATAGAGAAAGAAGAGAGTAGGCGTAGGCAGTTGCAGATTAGTCCTTAAGACTGATTTGAGGAAAGTCCGGGCTTCCGAAAGACCAAACTTGCTGGATAACGTCCAGTGCGAGCGATCGTGAGGATAGTGCCACAGAAAGATACCGCCAGTCAATTTATTGGTTGGTAAGGGTGCAAAGGTGCGGTAAGAGCGCACCAGCAGCGTCGAGAGGCGCTGGCTCGGTAAACCCCGGTTGGAAGCAAGGCCACAGGAACTACGGTTGGTCTTTTACCAGTTCCGCAAACAAGAGCCGCTAGAGGTGTTTGGTAACAACCATCCCAGATAGATAACTGCCCTCGCAAGAGAACAGAACCCGGCTTACTACCGACTCTCTCTTTTTAAGCGAATTATGGATTTTTTATTTTCCATAGTTCGTTTTTTCAATTACTACAGAAAACGGGAGATACTGAAAATAAAATATTTTAGCTAATGACATTTTGAATAGAGCTATTTGACAACTTATGACATAATATATAGCTATGGCTATTAATATGAACAATAAAATGAACACAAGTAATATAAAATCTTTTTCTGTGTATGGTCTTTTTGGAACAGATGATATACACATTCCTTTTGATGAAAATATAAAGATACTAGTTGGTGAAAATGGGATTGGCAAAACTCAAGTTTTAAATCTTTTTTATTATACTTTAACAAGAAATTTTTTTAGACTTGATGAATTCAGTTTTGATCAATTGATTTTAGAATTTAATGACAGAAATCCTATTAAAATAGATAAAGCTAGTGTAAATGAATTGACTAAAGGAATTTATGATAATCCAATAGTTAAGGAATTTATTAATGAGTATGGTTATTCTGAATTTGAGATGTTAAGAACTCGAGTCAAAGGTAATAGAAGAAAATTAGAAATGGAATTTGAATATAATCCCAAGTTCAGAAAATATCCTATAACTCATCTATTTCGAGTTTTTGAGCAAGTCGAAATGAATAATGGAAATTTATCAAACCAATTTTTTAGAAACTGTAAAGAGGAAATTGAATCCGGTATTGAAGGTAGTGAGATTATGTATTTTCCAACATACAGACGTGTTGAAGAAGATTTATATAATTTAGGTTACAATGATGAGATTTTGAAGCAAGAAAATACACTTATCCAGTTTGGAATGGATGATGTTAAAAAACGTTTTACTCAAATTGAAAGTAAAATTGATAAACTCTTAAAAGAAGGATTTTCTAAAATCACTTCGGAAATTTTAAGTCAATTAGTAAAAGGATTTTCTCACACAGATAATAATTTTTTAAGTAAAATTAATGAAAATGATATTGAAATTATTTTAGCAAGAGTTGGTAAAGAATTATCTGAAAATGATAAAAATGAAATTAGAAATAGTGTTAAAAATCAATCATTTGAAAATCCATCACTAACTTATATTTTAAAAAAATTAGTAGAAATATATGATAAACAAAAAGAATTAGATGACTCGGTGAAGAAATTTAAAGACGTTTGTAATAAATATTTAATCAATAAAAAGGTATTTTATGATGAAAGTGCCATCAAAATATTTATCAAATCAGAAAAAACTGATTCTGAAATTGACTTGAGTAAACTTTCTTCTGGAGAAAAGCAAATTATTTCTACATTTTCCAAAATATACCTTTCTGAAAGTGACAAAAGATTTATTGTACTTTTTGATGAACCGGAATTATCATTATCAATAATCTGGCAACAACAATTACTTCCAGATATTATCAATTCAGGAAAATGCGAATTACTTTTAGCAGTAACTCACTCTCCATTTATTTTTGATAATGAACTAGATAAATATGCTATTGGATTAGATCAATATATTAAACCTTTAGAAACGATTATAGCCTAATGTTATACTTAGATAAACTCAAAGAGAGTCGAAACAAACCCCAGGTTGCCTATCAAGAATTTGCCCTGCATACAAGACAAGATAAAGATGGTTTATTTTGTTTTTTTGAAGGTAAAGATAATGCTTATTATGTGCCAAGAATCAAGCGTTTTATTAATAATTATTACCCTATCCATTGTGGTGGTAGAGAGAAAGTGTTAGAAGTTTACCGACTTATTACTATTCATAGAGAATATGATAAGTACAAAAAAGCATTTTTCATTGATAGAGATTTTAATAAACCTTTACCACCTCATAACCCACCAATATTTGAAACATCTTGTTATTCAATTGAGAATTTTTATGTTTCAGTAAATGTTTTCAAAGAAATTATCAAAAATGAATTTCATTTATCAGAGGTTAGTGATCCAGATTTTCAAGTTTGTTTAACTCTTTTTAAAGATAGACAAGAAGAGTTTCATCAAGCTACAATTTTATTTAATGCTTGGTATGCTTGTTTGATAGAAATTAGAAATACTACAGGAATAAAAACAGGTGTAGAACTAGATGATAAATTCCCCAAAGATTTTATTGATTTAACTTTAGACTCAGTTTCGGTAAATTATGACTTGGAAAAAATTAAACAAAAGTTTCCAAATGCTCCAGAAATTCCAGCAGATACGTTAAATAATAAAATGGACGAATTTACTAATTGTGTACATGATCAAGTTTTTAGAGGTAAATATGAAATGTGGTTTTTGTTAATCTTTTTAAGATTAATTTTAATAGACTCTAATAACAGCAAATTGTTTATCAGCGAAAAATTAAGTTTCGCTTTTAATAAAGACTATAGTAGTCCAAGTCCTATCCTTAGTAATGAACAAGCACTTAAAATATTTAGTGACCATGCTGAAACCCCTGAAAGTTTGAATATTTATTTAATGCAAGTGATAAAATAGTGTATCATATAGTATATAATTCCTTAGAACAGTAATTACTTATTAATTTCTAATTAAGAAACTACAAGATATATACTATGCCATTAAGTTGGAACGAAATTAAAAGTCGAGCGATCGCATTTTCTCAAGAATGGGAACATGAAACCTCAGAAGATGCAGAAGCTAAATCATTTTGGGATGGGTTTTTTCATGTTTTTGGTATTTCTCGTCGTCGGGTGGCAACATTTGAACAATCTGTCAAAAAAGCCGATAATAAACAAGGTTTTATTGATTTACTCTGGAAAGGTGTAATTTTAGTAGAACATAAATCTAGGGGAAAAAGTCTAGACAAAGCCATGCAACAAGCTAAAGATTATTTCCCTGGTTTAAAAGAACATGAATTACCAAAATATATTTTGGTTTCTGATTTTCACAAGTTTAAACTCTACGATTTAGATACTAATATTACCACAGAATTTGTCCTCAAAGATTTTATTAATCATGTTCATTTATTCGGTTTTATTGCTGGTTATGAAAAACGCACCTATAAAGATGAAGATCGGGTCAATATCCAAGCCGCTGAATTAATGGGTAAACTACATGATAAACTAGAAGCAGTTGGTTATCGAGGTCATGATTTAGAAGTCTATTTAGTCCGGTTACTCTTCTGTTTATTTGCTGATGATACAGGCATTTTTGATAAAGGTATTTTTTGGGAATATATTGATTTACATACTAAATCCGATGGTAGTGATTTAGCAATGCACATTGCTTCTATTTTTCATACATTAAATACACCACCGGAAAAAAGATTAACCAATTTAGATACTAATTTGGCTCAGTTTCCCTATGTGAATGGGAAATTATTTGCAGAGGTTTTACAACCCGCTGCTTTTGATAGCAAAATGCGGGAAATGTTTTTAGAAGCTTGTGGTTTTGACTGGGGTAAAATCTCACCGGCTATTTTTGGTTCGATGTTTCAAGCGGTCATGAATCCCACAGAAAGACGAAATTTAGGCGCTCATTATACCTCAGAAAAAAATATTCAAAAGTTGATTAAACCTCTATTTTTAGATGATTTATATTTAGAGTTGGAAAAGGTCAAAAGTAATCGGGGTAAACTCCAAGAATTACATCAAAAAATCGCTAATCTTTATTTTCTTGATCCCGCTTGTGGTTGCGGTAATTTCCTAATTATCACCTATCGGGAATTGCGACAGCTAGAAATTAAAATTTTGCAAGCATTGAATAAAAATGGACAGCAATTTATTAATATTCAAGATATTATTAAGGTTAATGTAGATCAATTTGCGGGTATTGAATATGATGAATTTGCGGTGCGTGTTGCTGAGGTGGCAATGTGGTTAATTGATCATCAAATGAATATTCAGGTTAGTCATGAATTTGGTCAATATTTTTTCAGAGTTCCTTTAACTAAATCTGCGAAAATTGTTCATGGTAATTCATTAAGAATTGACTGGGAAACCGTTATCGAGAAGGAAAAGTTAAGTTTCATCTTAGGAAATCCCCCATTTGTTGGTAAACAGCTACAAAATGCAGAACAAAAAGCAGATATGCAATATGTTTGTAATAGTATAAAAAATTCAGGTGTTTTAGATTATGTAAGTGCTTGGTATATCAAAGCTGCTCAGTTAATACAAGATACAAATATTCGTTGTGCTTTTGTGAGTACGAATTCTATATCACAAGGTGAACAAGTTGGGATTATTTGGCAAGAACTTTACAATAATTACAAAATAAAAATACATTTCGCACATCGTACTTTTAGCTGGAATAATGAAGCTAAAGGTAATGCTGCCGTACATTGTGTAATTATTGGTTTTGGTTTAGAGGATATTGAAAATAAGAGAGTTTTTGATTATTTAGATATTAAGGGTGAACCAACAGAGAGGAAAGTTAAAAATATTAATCCGTATTTAGCACCAGGAAATGATTTAGTTATCTTGAAGATAACTAAGCCTATTTTTATTGTACCTGAAATGATCTATGGTAGTAAGCCTACAGATGGAGGAAACCTGTTAATGACTGAGGAAGAAAAGATAGAATATGTCATTCAAGAACCATCTGGAGAAAAATTCATTAAACCATTTATTTCTGCTGATGAATTTCTTAATGGTAAAAAACGTTGGTGTTTTTGGCTTAAAGATATTCAACCTAATGAATTAAAAAAATTGCCATTATTATCCGATAGAGTCAGTAAAGTTAGAAAAATGAGATTATCAAGTACAAAACAATCAACGGTAAAATGGGCAGATTTTCCTACCTTGTTTACTGAAAATAGACAACCTGATAGTGATTATATAATTATTCCTCTACACTCATCTGAAAATAGAAAGTATATTCCCATCGGTTTATTTGACAAAAATAATATTGTTGCGAATAGTTGTAGTTGTATCCCTAATGCTACTCTCTATTTATTTGGTATTCTCACTTCAGAAATGCACATTACATGGGTAAAATATGTATGTGGAAGATTAGAAAGTCGTTTTCGTTATTCCAATACCATCGTTTATAATAATTATCCCTTTCCTGAAAACGTCAATGAAAAGCAAAAACAGAAAGTAGAAATAGCCGCCCAAGCAGTGTTAGACACCAGAGAAAAATATCCTGATAGTAGTTTAGCAGACTTATATGATCCCTTGACAATGCCACCAGACCTAGTCAAAGCTCATCAAATATTAGATAAAGCCGTAGACTTGTGTTATCGTCCCCAGCCCTTTGTCAGTGAATTAAATCGAATTGAATTTTTATTTATTCAATATGAAGCCTTAAATGCTCCCTTACTCAAACCACAGAAAAAGAAAAGAACGAAAAAAAGCAGTTAATTCGCCATAAAGTTATATGTTTTTAATTGCATCCTCAATTTCCTCTAAACTCACATCAAATTGATCTGATTTTGCATAGATAAGTAAAAGTAAAATACATTCAGGTGAAATAATTTGATATATCACCCTATATCCCCACTTTTTCCTGTGGGGATATCACTGTTTTTTTGCTCTAACTTTCAATACAGTTGATTCAATTCCTGAAATTTGATTACCAATAAAATTTCCAGATGATAGTTCATCTATTATGGGTTGAATATCTGATTGAATTTGGCGATAGCGTTTACTTAAACTTTTGAGACGACATTTAAAAGGAGGTGTAAAACAAACTTCTACTATAAACTTTATAATTTGGCTCTATTAAAAAACTAGAAAATTAATTTTTTCCCTGTTCCCTGCGATGCACTGAGCTTGTCGAAGTGTTCCCTTCTCTCAACTTCTCGGTTTAGCATAACAAGTACCTAAGAACCTATAATTTTAGGCTTCAATATCCTCCCAAAGTTGTGAAATAGGAAAGGTATTTCCCGATTTTCCCTCTCGCACAGACTCTTGCAAATCAGCTAATATTTGTGATTTTGGTTCTTGTTCATCAATCCAAGCTAAACCACTAACCTTATCGGAGTTTATTGAACTTATAAGCTGTTGCCAAAGTTCTACAGGTATAATTACATCAGTTGTTTTTCCCTCTAAATTTGTCACATAACGAACCTGGGTTTTAATTTTTTTCATGATTGTTGGTTTGGATATCCTTGAATATTTTTATTGTATGCTATCCTACTCAGATTTCACCTGTTACTACCAATTAAAATGATGAAAATACTAAAGTAATAGATTTTTGTTCAAAAACAAATTTATATTTTTACTCTATAATTTAATGATAAGTTAATACTTACTATATATTTTTCCACACCTAACTAATGTCCCGCGTTTATCCCCGCCGTCAACGGCAGCTTGAAAGTTTAGTCCAAAAATTAGGTTTGTCATTAAATGCACCTATTAAATGGGAATTGTTAGATTTAGCACTCACCCATCCTACGGTTTCTGATACCGCCAACTATGAACAACTAGAATTTGTTGGTGATGCAGTGGTACGCCTAGTGGCTGCCGTGGTATTATGGGAACATTATGCTGATTGTTCAGTTGGTGATTTTGCGGCTATTCGTTCAGTCTTGGTGAGCGATCGCATACTTGCCCAACTAGCCAGAGAATATGGTTTAGAATTATACTTATTAGTTGCTGGTAGTGCTACCGCTGATCATGTCGGTCAAGAGTCACGGTTAGCAGATTCTTTTGAAGCAGTTCTAGGATCGCTTTATCTTAGCACTAACAATTTAGACCTGATTCGTCCTTGGTTAGATCCCCATTTCCAAGACCTGACAAAAGAAATCCGTCTTGATCCGGCTCGACTCAATTATAAAGCCGCCTTGCAAGAATGGACTCAAGCACAATTTAAAGTTTTACCAGAGTATCGAGTTGTGGAAATTAATCAACCCCACCGAACTCATGAACGTTTTTTTGCGGAAGTTTGGTTACATGAAAAAATGTTAGGACAAGGCAAAGGACGCTCCATTAAAGCTGCTGAACAGGCCGCAGCGAAGGAGGCCTATTTAGTAGTTACCACCCCCATCACAAATGAGTAATTAACTCAAAATTTACGCCTATAAAATTCAAGAATTCCTATCTCAGTACAACTCCTGATTTTTTCATCCAGGTTAAGCCTCTAATTCTTTAGTTTATATAAAATCACATTTAAGTTATGAAATTACCTTTCTAAGATAGAAACAGCGAATAAAATCGCCAAGGGCAAAAATCACCCGATGGCAAATTGGGAGGGAATAGTAAACATGACTCAAATATCAGAATCTTTAGATTTGTCCACAGATAAAGCTCTAGATCGTGATTGTACAACATTATCCCGCCACGTCCTCCAGCAATTACAGAGTTTTAGCCCCGATGCTCAAGATTTAAGTGCGCTGATGAATCGCATCGCCTTAGCGGGTAAACTGATTGCTCGGCGTTTGAGTCGCGCTGGTTTAATGGAAGGGGTGCTAGGATTTACCGGGGAAGTGAACGTCCAGGGAGAATCTGTGAAAAAAATGGATGTTTACGCTAATGAAGTGTTTATATCTGTTTTCAAACAAAGCGGACTAGTCTGTCGTCTCGCTTCCGAGGAAATGGAAAAACCCTACTACATCCCGGAAAACTGCCCCATTGGTCGCTACACCCTACTTTATGACCCCATTGATGGCTCATCTAACACAGATAACAATCTCAGTTTAGGTTCTATCTTTGCCATTCGTCAGCAAGAGGGAACAGATATTGATGGTGAAGCGAAGGATTTACTTAGCAATGGACGTAAGCAATTAGCAGCAGGATATATTCTCTATGGACCAAGCACTATGCTAGTTTATACAATCGGCAAAGGTGTACATTCCTTTATTCTTGACCCTAGCTTGGGTGAGTTTATTCTCTGTGAAGAAAATATCAAAATGCCAAATCACGCCGCCACCTATAGCGTTAATGATGGCAACTTCTGGCAATGGGATGAATCTTTTAGAGAATATATCCGTTATGTTCATCGCACCGAAGGCTATAGTTCCCGTTACAGTGGCGCAATGGTGAGCGATATTCACAGAATTTTATTACAGGGTGGGGTCTTTATTTACCCAGGAACAATACAAAAACCAGAAGGTAAATTACGTTTGTTGTATGAAACTGCTCCTTTAGCATTTTTAATTGAGCAAGCTGGGGGTGCAGCCACCACAGGAACAATGGATATTTTAGATGTAGTTCCCACCAAACTGCATGAGCGTACACCTTTAATTATTGGTAGTAAAGATGATGTAGCAAAAGTCAAGTCTTTTATAAGATAATAGGCTGAAAACCGTTGAGGTTAAGTTTTGGAGCGTGGCGGAAAAACTTAACCGTCCTTTAGGCAAGGGATGAAAGCCAGTTGAGGGCTTTAGCCCTCAGTGATATTAAGGTTTCTAGCATATCTTTCAATTAACTCACTAACACTGATTTTTTCCATCTTAGCTCGCCTAGCTAAAATTCCCCAAGCTGTGTCAGTTAAGTTAATACCTCTTCGTTTTTTCATCTCATCATAAAAAACTGGTGTATTTTTAACCCTTTTTTGTCCTTTACTTCGGCTTCGCTCAGTACAAGTTCCTGTTGACATACATAGAATATCAGACTAAACTAAACTTAGTTTAGCACAGATTCAGGAGGTGATTAAGTAGTGCTGGT
>JACCDP010771758.1_pt1 | contig 25582 bp, 38 predicted proteins | sample 7445841 | NCBI WGS metagenome assembly JACCDP01 (sample SAMN15323441, study PRJNA562643) | freshwater metagenome | isolation source: river surface water | place: USA:Blue River Watershed | collected 2017-08-17 | reverse complement strand
CCAGGACCCCACGTTTCCCAACACCAGTTGCGCACAGCACAGAACTCATCACCATCTTTATGTGGATGCAGGAATTCTAGGCAGTAATCAAACTCAGTACCGCCTGCAAATCTTCTGTCAAGTCTGTGTACTTTTACTGTCAATCTTACCACCAACGCTCCCAAGGGAACACGCACCATTCAGGGTTCTCTAGTTTGTTTATCTCTAATCCAACAAAATCTGCATTAAAATCACTCGCTTGATTTTCAATCAATGCGGCGAAACGAACATTTTTGTGCCATACTGAATTCCATGCTGATTCCTCACGTGGAAGACATCCGCTACGCCAGTCTTCGATAAGATGTTTAAAAGTCTTTCCTGTGTCATTGATGTCATCAATGATGAGGATATTCTTTTTAAAACTAGGGTCCCAGCGGCTTTTTACCAGTTCTTGTTGTTCATGCGGTACGTATCCAAATGCTTCTTCAGCCATCCATAGATTGCTTTCATTAGGATCTAGTGCATAGAAAGGTACTTCTAGATAATGACTCAGCATAACTCCGGGAGTCAATCCACCTCGGGTAAGACCTGTGATGTAGTCAGGACGAAAATTAGCCTTGAACATCTGGCTAGCGATAGTTAACAGATAACTTTTGACTTGTGACTGTGTATAAAAAACTTCTTTCATGATTTACCAATGCCTTATAACGTTTGCTATGATGAATAAACATGTTATCACATGTAATGCCACCCATGAAGTTTTTAGGAACAATGCGATTCGGGCTTCACTGAGTGTCAATACGGGAACCCTAGGGCGATCCTCATCGGTGTTACCCATGAGGTGCCCCGTCGCTCTAGCCCAGATTTTAACTAAACTATTCATCCTTCGTAGATTGCACTGTTGCTTTCATGCTCAAAGACTTCTACACTTTTCACACGAACTGAACCATTAATGACAACATTCTTGTCTGCTTTCATTTCTTCAATGATGTCAGCCATCTTGTTGTATGCCATCTCTGCGAACTTCTCACAACCAACTGCGGGAACGATGCGTAAATCAGCAACACCTAGATTTTTATAACCATCATTGATTTCTCCCATCTTTTTAAATACTTCAAGATGTGGATCGTCTTCAGCAATGAGCATAGTATGATCGAACATATATTCAGCCCATTGCTTGAACTTCTTTAGTCCACCGAAATCCATGACCCAGTTACGGCAGTCTAATGTATCTGCTTCGAATACTAGGCGAATGCCTATGCTGTAGCCATGTAGCAGACTGCAATGGCTATGTGTGCTACGCCATTGACGGAAGCAACAACTCAAACCCCTGTCGTTGCCATATGTTTTAGTGCTATAAAATTTAGGCATTCTTATCCTCGTAAGTTTCTACGATCTTTGCCTTTAGACTTTCCCACATAGGTTCTAATGCCATATGTGCGTCAAGTTTAACTTCATTATCGGTAATGCATGACTTGTCGTATGTCACGATTACCTTATCCCCTTTATTATTTTCCCAAATAAGTTTCATATACTACCTCATACAAATATTTCGGCTTGCTGTTTTACCATTGATAACATGTTGTAGGCGCCGTTTCTACGATTCATGCTTAATATATTACCTAGATCAAGTTCTTCCATAAGATTACGGTCATTCTTGACTATTTCTTCTGGAGTACTATTTGAGTAGATATCGCTGATAAGTGTGACTGTACCCTTGACGATTTTCGCATCACTATCACATAGATAGTTTATCTTGCCATCTTCGTATTTAGGCACTAACCACACTTGACTTAAGCACCCTTGCACCTTGAAGTTTTCTAGTCTGAACTCTTCAGGGAACTGAGGAGCCTTTCTAGCCATGTCAATAAGAAATTTATATCGTTCCGTATTATCCATGAACATACTTAGGATATTACGATAATGATCTATCTTCTCGTTAATCACAACCACCTCCGCACAATCACAGTGCCATATCTATACATATGAGTTTCACAGCTCAACCTGTCTGTAACTTCATGTACTAATTGTATCATTTTTCCGCTATTTCCGCAAACTATTTCTAGGGGCATTTCGCCCTGATTCATCAATATGAAGTCCTCGACTTTGTTTTGGACATCATGATGACGAACCCCATGCAGATCAAGTTTGGTCATTGGTCTTTATAACGCTTCTGATTCTCTGCTTCCCAAACACGTTCACGTAGGTTAGTGCTACTAAAACTATGATCACGGCTATTAAATACCAAATCAATACCGCGTTTCTCGCATATAGCACGACCAGTGAATTCTTGGTGCATATATTCTACACCCAATATACGAACATCGATTGGTAATGTCAATAAGATATCTTCGAGGTCCTTCTCGGTATTATATACAACGATCTCATCGACAAAACGGTTTGCGCTCAATGTGATCTGTCGCTCTACGATGCTTTGTATAGGTTGATTCTTTTGTGGTCTATCCCAACTTGCATTATTCTGCAACCCTGCGATAAGATAGTCACAATGATTCTTCGCTTCAGCTAACATAGCAATATGACCTGCATGTAATAAGTCAAATTGGCTAAACGTGATGCCTATTTTTAAACCTTTTTCTTTAAGTTCTTTAATCTTGTTAAATATCATTTTTTTAATTCGCTCCACATTCTTTTCTGATCCTGCTCTATTAACCACTCTTCTTCATTAGTGAAGATAGGTTGTCGCTTCAGACATTCATCAAGCAACCACTTGATATTGTATAACTCTTTTTTAATTTCCCATTGAGTAAATCCATCGTTGTATACGCTACAGATTTCTCCATGAGCCTTAAGCAGGCTCAATTTGATATCATTTACTTCTAGAGGTTTCTGAAAGCCCATTTGCCACCTTATTCGTGTCGATGATTACTTCTAATGCCTGGCGCAACAGTTGTTTAATGGTCACTAATTTCTGCTCAGTCTCATACAGTTTTTTATGCTGTAATTCTAACCTACCTTCTAGTTCACATACTTTTGCGAACAGATGATCATTAAAGTCACTCATTTGCAACCCTGCCTTGCAAGTTGATAGAATTCGTTACGGACTGCAGGATCACTTTTGAACCCGCCGCCTAGACGGCTAGTGACTGTGCTACTACCTGTATCCTCGACACCTCTGCTTTTCACGCAGTAGTGTTCTGCATCAATCATTACCGCAACATCTTCTGTGCCAAGAATGAATTGCAATGTATGAAAGATTTGTTCAGTCAATCGTTCTTGAATCTGTGGACGCTTGCTGAAGTATTCAACGATTCTGTTGATTTTACTGAGTCCCAATACCTTGTCTTTGGGCACATATGCTACCGTTGCTAATCCATCGATAACAACAAAGTGATGTTCGCAATTGCTTTGTACGTTGACATTACGCTCCACGACCATCTCATTGTACTTCATCTTGTTATCAACTGTAGTACACTTGGGGAATGCATCATAATCTAATCCCCAAAAGATTTCATTGACATACATCTTGGCAACACGCTTAGGTGTTTCGATGAGACTGTCATCACTTAAGTCTAAGCCTAAGGCTCGCATAATCTCAGCAAAGTTACCTTCGATGATATCGATTTGTTCCTTACGGTCTAGATTACGTTTTTTGATCGGGGTTTCTACGCCCATCTTGACTAGATGTTCGTGAACTTGTTTGCCAAGTTCTGGATCGGTTTTTGTCTTGTTATAACTCATTTTGTTTCTCCTTCCTTACACGGATAAAATGTTTAAATTGTATGCTACCGTTGTGTAGCATAGATATTTATGCTATGTAACATAGCCCTTCTTTTTTAAATATGGTATGATTACCCTATCTACGAATCCTTCACTCATTTCTGAAGTAGGATGGTCGTCTTGCTCATCATGGAATTTTAAACCACTCTCAAGATTCCAATGACCCATAGTTTTTACTGGTAGAAAATTATCGAAATCTATCTGTTCATACAGGTAAGACAATTCAGGATGCTTTAAAAGCTCATCAAAAAACTCACCAGAAAAACCCAGATCATGATAATTAGTGAAAAAATATTTTATATTATGGAGTTTTAAGAACCATTGTACTCTCAATACATGTTCCAGGGTGTTGATCAAACTACCAATCTCATCATAGAAATGCTTATAATAAACATTAGACAGTTCGTCCTCCCAACCCGGCTTTACCATGTAATATTCTAATTTACTAGATATACTATTAGGATTGCTGTAATGAGATTGTCCATGAGTATCTATCTTAAAATAATCTATTGGTGGTTTAGAAAGATAGTATCCGTGACGATCTACACCGCTCCACATGACTCCTACTAACAAATCTTCTGGTTTGTATTTTTGTATTTTTAAACATTGGATCACACAATGTATGACCCTTTTAGAGATAAGGTCATTTCCTGCGCTTCCTGCACCTAGGAAGTATGCTTGCATGTTGAGTTTATCTTTTAAAAAGATAGGCCAGTTTTTATTAATATTCGGTACTTGTGTAAAACTACAGCCACCGGCAATAAGAATTCTAGGATTTGCCACCGGTGAAAACTCCGTTAAATTGTTGTGTCACCCTCACAAATGTAGTACACTTACTCAGATTCTTTAATGTGTTTGCCCCCACATATGTGCATGTACTTCGGATACCACCTAATAGATCGAAAACTGTTCTAGTCACAGGTCCTCGATAAGGAACACAGACCGTGCGGCCTTCACTTGAACGATAATTCGCTACACCACCATTATGCTTGTGCATAGCAGTATCAGAACTCATACCATAGAACGTGACTTTACCGTCCTTGACTTCGCCACCACCCTCGTCATGCCCGGCTAACATGCCACCTAGCATCACGAAATCGGCCCCAGCACCGAATGCTTTAGCAACATCACCAGGGCAGGTACAACCACCATCAGCAATAATGTGTCCACCAAGACCATGCGCCGCGTCACTACATTCCATGATTGCACTAAGCTGAGGATATCCCACACCAGTTTGAATACGAGTAGTGCATACACTGCCAGGACCAATGCCAACTTTAATAATATCAGCTCCACGTAAGATTAACTCCTGTGTCATGTCTGCGGTAACAACATTACCTGCAATGATAGTTTTATCGGGAAATGCTTCACGAACTTCTTCAACATAATCACCGAAGTGATCACTGTATCCATTAGCAACATCGATACAGATAAATTTAATCTCAGGATAGCTATTGAGGATACGACTTAATCTTTGAAAATCTTTTTCATTCGTACCTGTGCTAACAGCAAAGTAATCACTACCGATCTTATCAAGAGTAGAATCGAATTGATCCTCTGTGTATGACTTGACCAAACAAGTAAACATACTGTGCTTGTACAGTTCTTCTGCCATAGCAAAAGTGCCTATACCGTCCATGTTAGCAGCCATGATGGGAACGCCTGTCCATTCCCATCCTGAATGCTTGAACTTGAAAGTACGATTCAAATCGACTTCTTTGCGACTGGATAATGTGCTACGTTTAGGGCGTATCAATACATCCTTGAAGTCTAACTTGATGTCCTCTTCGATGCGCATTTATTAGGCCTTTGCTTCCTTACGTGCGTTCTTAGTAGCAGTGATCTCATTGCGGCGTGCCTTGACAGCCTTTGCGAGTTCACCAAGAGCCTTACGTGCGCGGGTACCGGCAGCGTTATTGCCCTTCTCAAACTTCTCATGCTCTGCTAAGTATGCTTCCAAATGTGTGTTAATATCGTTATGTGCGCTCATCTTCTTTCTCCTTTTAATATTTGCTTTCTCTCGTATGATTACGATAATCCGTACTCATACGCAACCATTGCTCACCCTTGCCCTCAAGGATGTCACAAATTCTATCTATCGTTTTGTCTGTCCAGTCACTAATTTTGCCCATGTAAGGACTTGGGTTATAGATCGCATGATTCATCTTATTCAATGCGTCAATCTTTGACCAAGGCACATACATGCGTGTATGATCATTAGCAAATGTCTCCGGGAAACTACGATAAGCAGGATAGATAACATTACAGCCAAGTGCATCTGCCTCGCTGACTGTATTGCTCACCCAGTCTTGTAATGCACAGTTAAACAATACGCGGCTGTCGTTTAATAATTCATAGTATTCGTTCTTGTCAAGGTCACTGTAAATCTTGAGTTTGCCCCTGCGTTCAAGATCAAGTGTGCGTTCCATATATGAACTATTATTGCTACGCAGTTTTGCACCGCTCAATAATGCGAATTCTACATCGCCGTTATATACGCTTGTATATTCTTCGATGAGATCCATATAGAAATCAGGCTGCTTTTCTTGATCCCAACGTGCGGCAAATACTACTCTGAGTTTACGCTTGTCAAATGGCTTGATATTATCCACACGGCTACGAACTTCTTCTTTACCGAATGCTAGACCGCTGATGTTATAGATCGGTGCCTTCCAGCCTGCTACCTTCATATGCATGACCATCTCTTCGTTGCTTGCCAACACACCATCAACGAATTCATTGACCATCTCTTCATACTTACGCATGAAGCCCTGCATATCCCATACATGCAAGAAATCGTCTGGATCGATAGATTGTGCTAGACAGCGAACATATACCTTAGGACGAAACTGTTTAGGTACTTGCTTGAGAATATATGGGATGCTATCGATACCTGAAGTATACATATCTTCAAAGTAGATCACATCTTCATTAGTGATTTGTCCTTCTTTCATCATTTTGACAAGTTCAGCCATCTGTGTGAGGCTGTAGAATGTGCGACCATGTGCATCTAACACTTGTCCGGTCACGATATTCTGATCACTAGTCAATGTTTGACCATGCACTAATTTATAATCGATATTTCTATGTTTGAATACACGTTCGTTCCAGTCTTGCAACTGTAGTGTATATCTTGCTTTGTAGGGCTCTAAGCCCATGTAAAATAACTTACGCATCACGCCTCTCTATGTCTGATTCTACACATTCTATGCCATATTGTACTTCTAACACATGACAAGGTTCGTTATAGTTGTTTTGACCCTGATGCCATACAGTAGCACCGATAATGAATTCTTCGTTTTCACGCTTACTACTAGTCATTATACTACCTCTGTATTCTGTGACAATATCGCATTTGCCCTTTAATATGTACCAATGTTCAGCACGATTCAAATGGCGTTGCATACTCAATCGTTTACCGGGCTCTATGACTAGTTCTTTGACTTTGTAAGTTACCTTATCGTCTAATACACGATAATAACCCCATGGTCTAATGACTTTGGGACTCTTCCATTCTTGTAAAATCCAACTGCTACTGTTGCGTTTATCTTCGCCACCTACACCAAAAACAAATTCGATGTTATCATCGACTACATCCATCTCGGGGATGTTATCTTTGGTTCTGTCTCCGCCATTTGCAAAGATGATCTTAGCGTCAGGGTAATGGGCACGAACCTGCTGAATGAAATGCTTCGCAGATCCGTCTTCATCATCAAAAGTATAGACTTCATCAACCATAGATAGATTGTTGATTATACAGAGACGTTCATTCCAGGGCATGAACGCTCTACCTTTTTTTCTAGCAAGCCATTCATCGCTGTTTATACCAACGATGAGCATGTCGCCCAAACAACGGGCCGCTTTGAAATATGCGATATGACCAGAATGCAGGGGGTCGAAACCCCCTGTCACTAACACGATAGTGGAATTACCTTCCACCATCTATTGCCCACATATCTTTTACTTCTTTACCGGCAACGAATTTGGTAAATTGACGGAACACATAACTCCTATTGTCATAAAGAGTTGCCTCGTCATACTTGTAGCCGTAATCTTTACAGAAATTCAAATAGTTCTCAAGATCATTGAAAATCTGCTTGATTCGTACTTTTTCGTTCTTTGCCATGTTTATATACTCCTAGTTAAGTTAAAGTTAAACACAAGTTATGATAACAGAAAGATATTCAAAAATCAAATATCTTTCCACCCAGCCTGTCGAATCAGATGATGCGCCCAGACTAAATGGCCGATTTTTGTTGGATGGTTATTATGGTAGACAAGGTTTATCACATCCTTATTACCGTGTATGTAATCAAACATCTTTTCGATAAGATTCATTTGTTTTTCGAAAAATTCGATCTTTCCTTCCTTGACATAAATCTTCTTTCCAATATTGTCTATATAATCATCAAATTGGATTGGATTCATTAACAAAGGAGGTGTATGGTCGTGGTTTACTAATCTTCCTGTAAAGGTGATCATGGTTGGTTCTATCATCTTGAAACAATAGTCTCTTTTTTCACTTACTGTGTTAGTGAAGTTTCTCCATAATACACCTTCGATAGGACATGCTTTAAAGTTATTTAGGATGTTATGATAGCTCTCAAAAAAGATTTCGTCATACATCTTTAACCAATCATGTATCTCTACTTCGGACTCTTTGCCATGATTCAACCAATTTCCTATAGGGTGATTTTTAGCATTCTCAGTCCATCTGATAGGTAACTCCCTAGAGTTTTCGGTCATCTGCAACACTACTTTGACTTGCTTATATCCCAAAGTAGCGACATGTTTTAGTATGCGTTCTAATTCCATGTGCATATAAAGATTGCAATTACCAGGTATAGCGAATTGATACAAATCCCAACCTGTGACCTCAGCCATTCGTGGACCCATGCAACCTTCTAACTGAGCATGAAGATTGAATTTACCTGATCCTGTACCAATGCCAGTGAAAGTTTCTCCGTAAGTCCAACTTTCCCCTACCACTATCAATAATGTATCACTGCCTCGCATGATATGAAACTCTGTATTTAATGCATGTATCTCAATATGCATTGGCTTCATGTTATCGTCAGTCATCAAAAACTTGACTGCGTTATTCATGGCTGAATTTTCCCAAGTTCTAGGCCATTGATCTTTGGGAATTTCTCTGTATACTGGATTAAAGTTTAAAATTGGTTCAGGATGTTGCCCGTTAAATGCCATATTATATCACCACCTGCAAGTTTGGTTTTGTTGTATTGTATGTTATCGTAGCGCCGTTCTCACCATCTTCGCTAACAGTGATCTCAACGATACGATCTGGATATCGTGTTGCGATTGCCTCATATAAGTCATCGCAAATCATCTCACAACTCTTAAAATTTAATTGCAATGTTCCTTGATATAATCCTTCTAACCAACGTTTGAATTGTATGAATTCAATATCACGGTCATTATGTGTCACTTCGATTGCTACATGGAAATGAAAGATATGTCTATGTTCATTAGCTAGAAATGCTACATCAGCAAGATTAGGATCTGTGGCTGCCGCCGGATACTTATGAATGCCCTCACGCTGGAATCTAACCCATATCATACGTTTAGCATGTTGTTTGATCCTATTTCTAGTCTCAAGTCTTGCTTGCTTTGTTTGATAGATCACTGGATATTCGCTCATCTGTCATCTCCTAAGTCTACTACTTCATGTTTTTCTTCCCATTCAAGACGGCGTAATCTACGTAACTGATTGATTATATCAGCCATCTTTTCGAGGTCTTTTTTATCATTGCTGTTTTCTAGTTGCTTCAATTTCTGTTCTAATATTTTAATTTGTTGCAAATAAGCCATGTTAGTTCTCCAGATTTTTAGACATGATGTCGTCAGTATCTTCTACCTCTTCAATATATGTCTCATCTTTATTTTCTTCTGTGCTAAAGAGTTCATCAAACATAGTGATCGCATTGACTGTTTTCTTACCACTAAATCCTTGACTTCCTGATTTCATCTGCATCCAGAATCTATCATACTTATCAATAAGATTTAAACTCTTTTCTCTATCTTTTAATGCGAACACAGCCTCGACGATATCTCCAAATCTAATACGATCAAATACTTCATTCATGACCATGTTAGGAACTATCCCCTGATCATATCTACGGTTAGCTTCTTGTACAGCAGTAATGTGCTGATAGACATTATGTGCCTGCAATAATGTATAACTCAATGTATCCCAACTTGTCTTTGTCTCTTTACCATGAGCACCAATAAAGCCTTTACCGCGATAACATAAATCTTTAATCAACATTCTATCAGTGATAGGACTATCTTGGAAGGTCTTGTGTATACCATCTTGCAATACAGCGTCACTGAACTTCCGATTATCAGTTGCATAATCTTTGTTTTCAGCCGTTTTTTCCATGCTGTATGACCATTTAGTATCGTGTTCGATATTATTCTGGAAGTATGCTAGACCTTTAGCCGCGCTAAAGAACGGACTTGCGCAGTCAAAAGTGATCTGCAAGTTTGGATTATGATGCTTACGAATCGCTCGTTGAATATCACTAAACAGTACAGCATATTCTAAGATACTAGTACCAAGACAGTGAATCAAATCATGTTTGCCTGGCTCAAGCAATCCATCATGGATCATGATGACAAGGCGACGTAGCATCAAGTGAATGTCGATCTTGTTCTGACCTCCGAACGCCCAACCATTAAAATGATTGTCAGGATAGATTTTAGGATCGCAGTATTTCTTCATCTCTTCATACCACTTATCGCTTTGTGTATGATTGAGACCTTGTAACACGTTCAAGAATTTACACTCACCATTGCGATTCTGAATGAAATATTCATTGTTGATATGTGTGGCTGCTACTGCATCTTCGATAGTGCGAATACCATGCTTATCAAGCAAATGCTGATTACGGATAGTCTGTGATGGAACGTCAAGACACATACCATAGTCCATGTATGTATCCATCCACTTGAGAACAAGTTGACGTTGCTTCATGGCCTTAGGACAGTTAGGATCTTTCCAGTCTGCGGGCCACTGACCCTTCATGATCTGGAATCCACCACTATCACCTAGCATGAACGTACCTTCTTCACGCTTACGAATGATGCTTTCTGCTGGATCATCTACTGTTGTATCTAAGTTAGCATGTCCTGCTGAGTACAATGCCCATTTGTATGTGTAGAGTCCTTTCTTACTATTCAGTAGATTCAAGCACTCTACATCACCATTGAATCCTGCAGGGATACGCTCGTCAGGGAAATACTTTTCACCCTCACGCTGTTTACCTAGACCTGTGATGAAGAAACTACTCATCGCGGGCAAGAATAATGCCCATTCACTATTATGCTGATTTGATAGATTCATCCTGTTGCACCAATTTGTATACTAACTCTAATTGATCCTTCGCTGCCTTCAGTGAAGGATACTCACTCATTAATTTATCTAACTTTTTCTCTTCTTCCATCTTTTTCTTGGCCCACTCAAGCACTGGTTGAATTTGAGGATCAGAACTTAATTGTACTGTATTGTCGATGCGCATCCATCCGCCACTGTACGAACTATTATCACAAACTTCAAAACATCTAGTAGCACCGTTCCATCGAACCTGTCCAGTAACGCTTGGCAGAGTGTAACTATTGTCGATCTGCCAAACGATTGGATAGTTGTGTGACTGAATCTTGATCATTTCGCCTGCGCAGGAAGAAGATAACGATATGTCGCACAAAGACCCTTGACAGTGATCTCAGTAGCACCTGCATCGCTGATGCGAACTGTCTTGTCACCGGGCAGATCCATGATATTCATGAATACCTTGACGGGCCACGCCCATGCACGACCAAGCGTACCTTCTACATCGGACTGAAACACAAAGTGACCTGAGTGTGTTGAAGGGTCGCCGAAATAGATTTTCAGATCGCCTTTGTCAGTCTTAGTAGTAAAGTGAATCTCTTCGCTGTTAGCCTGCGCCTGCTTCTTAAGACGCATGATACCTGCTACTGTAGGTTCAAACTCAACGTCCCACTTAGCGCCTTTGAACTTGACATCCTTGACTTTTTCTTCGATGATAGCCTTAGACATCAATCGATAGTCGTTGACGAAATCTCCTGCTTTAGTTTCAAAGTGAATGCTAGTAGGAACATCGTCTTTGTTACGTGCTACATTGACTACTGCATGTTCGTCATAATCATCGAAACCAAGAATAGTCTTGAGTTTGCCTAAATTAGGCATACCGAAAGTACCGATAAACTCTGCTTGCGGAGTATCGAATGTACCTTCGACAACAACGCTCTTGTCCTCTGCGATTGCTGAGATGACAGTCTGTTTGTCAGTGCCTACGACCTTGACGAGTTCAATGACTCCCAAGCCATATGTATGTTGAATTAGATCCTGTAAATTGTCTTTCATGTGTTTCCTCTCATAGTGTATTTAGGTGTGATCATTATGTATAATAGTGGATTTTATTGCAAAAGTCAAATTTTTGTCAACCAAAACTAAACAAATCATCAAAAGTAGAATTAGTATCTGTGTTAGCTTCTAGGTCCCAATTCAAAACTCCTAGAAGATTTTCGATCTTTTTATCGACCAAAGTCTTTTCCATTGCGGCATCATCAAATGGCAGCTCTGTGAACCATTTAGGAAGTCTTAGTTCATCAGTAGGATATGCGATACTTGTGAAGCCTATAGGATTGCTTTTTAGTTTGCATACGATGACTTTCATGCCGTCAACCATTTTCATGCTATAGTTGTCACCATTGACTTTACGCAAGTAGTTCCAGTTCAGTGCCGCACGGACGTGACCGGGCATATTCGCTCTACCAGTCTTGCTGTTTGCTTCGAGGTCGCCATACATTGTTAAGTTGTTGACTGATTTAGGACTACCCTTAGTCCAACTATCTTGCTTGCCCAATTGTACCTTGAATTCCTTGATGCGTTCGATAACATCATCACGACCTTTACCTGCAAGAACCATCTCTAATACTTCGAACAAGAAGTCTTGCACATACTTAGGCGTGTCTGCTCTTTTTAAATCAAGACCCATAGCCTTGATCTTGCCTTGCTTACCGTCTTTGTCTAACCTTTTGCCTTCTTTGTCATAGATGTTGATAGCATAACGCTTCTTTGTGATGAAGAGGCTACGATCACCTACAAGTTCACGACCGCCCTTGATGACGCTCATCCTGCGCGGTACATGAAAGGCCCGTTCCATGAAGCCTGGGAAACTATCGTTGACCTGATCGGCTACATTGTCGTATAGTTGAACTGCGATGTCTTTATTCCATTGTAGCGTATCGACTCGGGCTTCGGCCTGTAGTAAAGGAAAAGCTGAGAAATAACAACTGTCAGTATCACCATATACAATACTGTCACCAGTGTGGTCGTAAGTGCCTGCCATAACTTCATTGATATACGCCGACATGTGCTTGACAATTTGTCTACCGGATAGCGTAACGCTTTGACCAATTCTTTTATCATAAAATCTACAATGTTCATTTAATAGTGCGCCATATGCACTATTTAACAGAATTTTGCGAACCAACTGACGCTTGTCCCAATATTCAATATCTTCTTTAGTCTTTGATTCTTTTAGTTTCTTTTGCATATCTTTACGATCACTATACCAGCGAGTCAATAGACCGGGGATCACGCCTTCAACGTCTGATCTAAAGATAGTACCATTAGCACTGAGAATATATGGATTGTGTTTATCGAACACCAACTTCCATACTTCAGCCGCGCTCATCTCAATGCTCTCGCCGCTCTCAAAATCGACTGTGAGCATAGTACCACGTTCTTGTCGCATGACTGCTTCGTATTCAAGACTGCCGAACAAACCTTCCCATAGTAACGAACTCATCTCAAGTTCGTCATCCTCATCATGGCGTTTTTTCTCGCTAGCAAGTTTTCTTGCCTTTTCAGTGAGATAATTTTCAGTCAATACAGGACGCAATTGCGCTACGATAGTTTCTGGAGCCATATTTAATGAACGAATAGCACTAGGATACAGACTGTTGATATCGATAGCAGCCACATATTCATGAATGCCTTTCTTTGGTACAGCGACATATGCGCCGGCAGCAGCCATATCACCATCGCTACTATTCTTTTTCTTGTCAGGAACCATTAGCCCACGTGCATGTGCTTCGTTCATGATAGCCATCTCAATCATTGCCACACTACCCATGACTGTTGGCAACAATACAGTATTCTCATGTGCTAGCGCATTTGCAAGATCAAGGAACTTGAGTTTGTTATGGATCTTGACAAGCAACATCGTATCTTGTCTGTTATATTCTAAGAACTTTTTGAAGTCTTTGTTATACAATTGGTCAAGAGTACCTTCATATTGTGTCTTGTTTTCACCTACTTCCATCTCACCGATGAAGTCTAGTTTATAACTGTGGCGACTCTCATAGTTATATTTCTTATACAACTGTAGATAGTCCATATGAATGCGACCAACAAGATCAAACGTAGTCTCTTCTTTGCCGAAACGCTCGTATGTTCTCGCTTTAGGCATCTGACCTAATAAACAAAACTTGCGTGTATCATCTTTGCTCATGATCCTAGTTACACGATTGACCATGTAAGGTATGTCATATCCCTCAGAGTTCCAGCCAGTCAACACATCAGCATCTTTGATCAATTCAAAGAATGTCTCAAACATCTCAATCTCTGATCTGAATAAGATAGTGTTTGGCATATCTTTAATTAAATCATTGGCTGTTTCATCGCTCATGTGTTTGGGAGGCATACTGAGCGTGATAAGAGTGTCTTGCCAATCTAAGTACAATGAGATGGCTGTCACCGGATTAAAAGGATCACTTGTTGGACTGAATCCCTTCTCTGGATCGAAATCTACCTCAATGTCAAAAAATACTGTATGGAGTTTTGGAGGCTCCGCCCCAAGATAATTATCACTAAGGCAACGGAACACCACATTGATGTCCGATTCATACAGTTTCTTATTGCTGTGTACACGTTTTTCTTTCTCAAACTCAGTACGCTTTCTTGTGCTGAAACGTGATAGTGGCTCGCCATAAATGCTGCGATACTTGCCTTTATTATCACCGTAATAGAATGTGTAGTTAGCGGGAAATTCATTGTAGGTTCTTTTGCCGTCAGGCTGTCGTTCTACGATAAAGATCCTATCACTATCTCTGTCATGTATTGCGTCAACGTAGCTCATAATCTATCTTTAACTTTATTGAAAATTTTACCAGCTGATATTCTATGACTGACCAAACCCGGATGTTTATTATCCATAGCTTTATCTTCGACGATTAAACCAATATCTTTTACAAAATTATTTAGGTCTAACATTTCAGGTTTGTCCTTTTTTGCCTTAGTCGGAATATTTAAAAATGATAAGTGCTTGATGTTTTTAGACATCAAGAATTTCTCACAATGATGTATGGCTAGCCAATTATTCCATATATTTTGTTCTTCATAATTTTCATTATATTGAGTATCTAATACTAAGTTCTTATAATCAGTAGTATCTGGTTTTACTATTTTACCATTGCCTTTCATATCAGTTATTTGATACATGTCGAATCTAGTAAAATATGAAAATGCCATGATGACAAAATCATCTTCCTGAAATTTTGTGTCTAACACTTTCATTAATATCTGAAAATTACCAGAACCAGGCCATGATAAATTTAAGCATTCATAGCCTAGCTTGTTAGCTACTAATTTAGGCCATGCTAGATTACTAGGAGTAGGCCCCGGATGTGAGGGTTCTACGAAACAATCCGGCAGCCCATGACCATATGCATAAGAGCATCCGTATACTACCAATCTAGGCACTAAGCAACCTCACTAAACCAACGCTGTCGATCATAGTCAATAATACATAATTAGCAAGCATTCCGAAACTCTTTCGGGTATATGCTGCCCATGCATACATTGCACACCCGGTTATCCAAAACATGTATAGTGTTAACAATGGTGGATTGGGTACAGTTAGTGCCATGGCTAACGAACAGCCAATGCTGATAAGCCATGCTAATACTTCTATGATAAAACGGAATCGATTGGACCTGTAATCCTCACGGATCCAATCGAATATACCATCAAAAATATCGTTCACAATGTCTTCCCGACAGTCTCCAAGATCGTGTTGAGTTCTTCGTTTTCTTTATTAGTCTCGCCTAATCGTGACTTATATGCTACTCTAACTGCTTTCTTGAGAATGCTCGGTTTGATCTCAAGTTCTTCTGCGATTGCTTTGATAGTGTCATTGAGTCCCTCGTTGAGTGTCTCAACCTCTTGCATGACAGCCATTCCCTCATTTACCAATTGGGTAAGTTTAAGTTTTGCTTCATTATTAAATGTACGTTCTGACATTAGATTACTCCTCTATGTGATTAGTTATTATAGTATACTGTTGTAAATAAGTCAAACATTTTACGTTCCAATAAATACCAGATGCGACCCAGAATCGTAATATTCTTGAATCACCCCGAATGCAGTGCCCAATGTGCTGTGGGTATGTATGAAGCATTATCTATGGATTTCGATGTTCACTTGATCAACAGGAACCAGATAAAATCCAGTGTGTTAAAAAGGGCAGACATCATAGCGTTTCCGGGAGGTATAGGAGATAGTGATACATTCTACAAATACCTGTATGATAAGGCTGATTACATACGTGAGGCTGTATATTTTGGTAAAGCATATCTAGGAATCTGTATGGGAGCATATTGGGCGGGTCATCATTACCTAGATATCGTAGAAGGGATAGATGCTGTGCAATACATCAAACGTCCCGGGGCAGACATAAGAAGATCGTTCGGTACTATTGCGCCAGTCACATGGGACAACAAAAAAATTGACATGTACTTTTATGACGGTTGTGCGTTAATCGGTAATGAGAAAAAATTTGAAGTTGTAGCAAGATACAAAAATAATGATCCAATGGCTATCATACAAGACAATATAGGACTTATAGGTTGTCATCCTGAAAGCATGAGATCATGGTATGATAAGAAATACATGAAAGACAAGTGGCACAGATATACTCACCATAAATTGTTATTAGATTTCACCAAACGTTTGCTCACTCATACTTGAGTTTTAAAAACATAAACTCTTCTTCAGTCATTATAACTATCACATCTTGACCCGAAGTGATTTTAATCTTGTATCCTTTTTCAGTCAACTTCTTAGCCATGCTGAATTTGATCTCTTCAGGCCTAGTCTTAGCAAAAGACATAATAAAGTACTGATGTATAGTGTTATCCGGATCTACAGTTTCATAGATCCAATCCCATAACCATGGATTCTTATTCAGGCTTACAAGCATCTAAGATAAGTTTCTTCACGACCTTTTCTATACCAGGATTGATATGGTATGCGTGTTCAACGACATATTTACGGATGTAGTTGCGCATGTAGTCGGTATTCTCATTGCTATGATCCTCACACCAAGCAAGGTTTTTGCGAGTACACCAGTCGATGAATTCACTTTTAGGATTCAATAAGAATGGACGATGCACATTCTTGCGTGTATCAGGAATAATTTTGGGTGTACCATGCATCGTTGACCAAATGTATGTTTCAATACAGTCGTTTAGATGTTGACCAGTGACTACATATTCAAATTGTTCTAGGAATCTGTAACGCTCATTACGCCAATGTTCTTCCCAACTATGCTCTTTAGGTTTCTCGTTTTCGATGTATCCAATATGAAACGGGATGTTTCTGTCTTTACAAAACTGCCAAACAAAGTCGTAAGCATTGTCACTATTATCGGTGCCATGATGGAAAAAGGCTGCTTCTATATCGTGATTATTGCTAAGGAAATCCGTGATAGCAACACTATCCACACCACCGCTAAATGCTACAGTGAGTTTACGTGGGAGTTTGTGTAGTAATTGAATCATACCCGTTATTATATATTACTACATAACGGTATTCAAATATATTGGGATCTATACAGTTTACGATAACACTCATCCATTTTCTTTTCAGTTATTACCCAATTTTTGATATCATCGGGTGCGGACAAGAAAATGTTTTTACCAAATACTCGACTTATATTTTCTGCCAAGACTTTATTGTTTTCTTCTAATAGATGGCATTGCCTGCATTCTAATTTACCTGATTTTACTATTCCGGAAAAAGATAATAGTTTTCCATTAATATTAACACGCTCATTGGAAGACACTTTAGCGAGGTTTTCTATAGTTGAAAATGACAGGTCTTTTTTATCTATATTATGAACCTCTAGAGGATCCAGCATAACATTAACTAGTTCGATATTATTTTCTTTGCATATCTTATTGACATTGGTTATCACACTATTTGATATCAATCTAAGTAATCGACTGTTGAACAAAAATTTAGAGGCTTCAGCTATCGATTTAAATGTTTCTAATTCACTTTTTTCAAAATTAAAATTTGAGATCCGGTTGCTGTGTACATATAACCAATGCATACAACCTAACTCTTCAGGTAGTATAGGATAACGATCAGGAAAAGTGTAAACAAATACGATGTGACTATAATTTTTATAGTGTGCTAAGAATTTCTCGTAGCTCCAAAAAATACTAGTGCCGCCGCTAGCATGGAAATCAGTTGAGATATTCATTATTTCAGCTAGTTTGGTAGGCCAATCAAAATTAGCGTCCCAACCACACTTATGATTACCGACTACATGTGCAAAACTATCTCCGAAAATTCCTAACTTCATTCGAATATGTGGTGGTTCTTTTCGCCGTAAATCTTGATGTATTTTCCGGCTAGCATGTCTGCCATAGATTCTATAGCACTGCCGGGATAACTGTCGTGCTGATCTACCATGTCTAATTCACCCTGACGCACATGAACTAATTCATGGAACACTGTGCGCAATATGTCTACTAAGTTTCTATTTTTAGCGTATACCCACACACTGTCTCCACCTATGATATGTCCGCCTGTGTGATGATTAGTCTGCGCTTCCTCAGTATCCATACTCAATTCAATCCTAGGAGGATTTTTGATATTGAGTTTTTCACAGGCCCACTTAGCGAATTTCTCAACTTCGCTAGGTATGTCAACCCTTGATCTCATGAAATCTTCTGTGCGCATCTATGTATTTATGCTTTGAAACCTTTGCGTTTCATTCTATCATAGATGATATTTGCTAAATCGACATGCCCCTGGACGCTAGGGTGGCCGTCTTGTTCTGATATTCTTTCGTAAAACCAAAAGTCATTCGAATGTCTAAATTCATTTGAGTCATGGACTTCATCTAAAACCTTGAATTGATTGAATATAGCGTTTCTATGCTCTTCAGGCCATTGATGCCAGATATGACTGTTATTCCAAATGTAGTAATCTTTAATTTTAAACGCATCGAACATACCTTTTAATGCATATATGTATGATATGTTTCGATAAAAATGTTCTAAGGGATGTGTATTTTTTAATATGTTGTTGGTCTTTTTCTTCAACTCGTTGAAATCTGGTTCTTTTCTAGGGAAATGATTAGATTGATGATTGACTATATCTACTTTACACTTTAACCAATCTGCGGGGTGGTCGTCCCACTCATCCTCATAATTCAAAGGATCTAGCATTTCGAATCTAGACCATTCTGTGAGTTGTATCACCGCTACTACTTTTTTTAAGTATTCTTTATCCTGAGATTGTAACCAGTTGTATGTAGTTCTTACAATCCGTTGATTGCTACCGCAACCATCTGCTAGATTTACAGTAGCTTCTGCACCTAACAATTTACCTAAATGGTATGGCCATAATAAAGGTAGTCTTTTTGAATCGTCTACTTTATTATGGCTATTGTCTCGGCAAAATAAATGGTCTAGACTTCCGCCCCAAGTCCAGCTACACCCATTCGAATATAATATCATTAGACTACGGGGAATTCTGAATCAAACTCTAATTGGCTTTCGTTGAATATATGTAACATTCCTGGGAAATCTGTAAACTCAAATACGTATCTTACATCACCCTTTGTCGTTACTGCTGTTCCTACTATGATACCTTTAGCTTGATAAGTGCCACCTACTTTGACTACCTTATCTCCTACTTTAAAAGTCTTCAATCAAAATCTCCTGAAAAATGACTCATATAGCGATTACCTTTATTGTACAATGAAGGCTCACGCTTTGTTACTTCTAATTCACTCGCTGCCATGAAGTCTTCGATGCTCTTGATGGCTTGATTCTGCATTGCTTCTTTATCTTGTGGTTTAGCTATCATGTACTTCTTGATGAAGTTTGCGATCTGCTCCATAGATAATTTAGTTGAAGTACCATCCTTGAACTTGATAGGATAGTTACCATCAACGTCAATAGCTTTGCGCAGTTGCATGACTATATGAGGAATCTTGTCTGCTTCTGGATCCTCTGGGCTATCATCGCTATCGTCAAAGTCAGGATCGTAATCACTGCCCTTGCGCATCTTTGCTTCTAGTATCTCTTGAATCTTCATATGTTTATTCCTATACTTTATTATTTATTACTATTTTTGCCTAGTAGGGCTTCGGGTGCAATATCTAATTTCTTAAACTTATCTGCTATACTGCTAGGGAAGTTCTCTTCAGCATAATCGTTATATAATGACTTAAGATTTTCAAGATTCAACCAGCCCATTTCTCCCCAAAATGTAATGTCTCTTATAATTGACTCTGGGGTCCAATTTTCCATTCTCTCCACTGCCTCCACCATTTTTTGTTCTTCTTCGCTCCTATCACCTACATAGGTGATGCGTCCGGCTGAAGGCCCAAAATATTCTTCTTGCCATTCCTTGCTTTTTTCTACTATAGCACGATTTATATCCCCTAAAACATCTTCATTAGGAATTCGCATGTTATCTTTTATATCAGGATATAACGATTCTAGAAACTTCGCAAAGCCTGGAAATTCTCTAAGTTTACCTAAAAGTACGGGATCGTCTTTTTCATTCATGAATTGTTGCGAATCATAAGCGAGTTGATATTTCTCACCTTTGTATTTGGGGTTTTTAGGTACGATGATAAAAAGAGGTCCATGTTTACTATAAGCATTGAACATGTTATCACCTTTAGTCGCTGCCGTACACCAGCGTGTACCCTGACCATAATAACACGATGCTTGCTGATCTAATGGTCTGATAACACGAACTTGACTATCATTATAAACTTCTTTTGCTTCGCCTTTATCTTGTGTCGTAGCCATGCCTGCTGCATGGTCTAATTTTTCAGCTATATTCTCTAATTCATCAGCATCTAATTTCCCAATATCTTTATATTGTGGGAATAATGGGAATAGTTCTTTGAATATTTTTGTATTCTTGTATTGATGATATACCTTTAACGCTTCTTTGATTCTGCTTAAATCTTCTAGCCTGCGTATGTTTCTAGCAATATATTCTTTTGCTATCCAAGGTGTATATTGTTTATTAGGGGTAGGATCATATTTTTCAAATTCTGATATCAGATATTCTGCTATTTCATCCTCTGATTGGAATTTTGTTGCTATCGGCTTATCAGGGCTTGATTGAACCGTAGAGGCGAGTTTTTTACCAAACTGGCGTTTGGTTATTTCTTTATTATACTCAAGCAATATCTCGTAAAATCTCACAAATCATATCTCACAAATAATAAGATTATTTATCACACTGCCCAGGGATCTGTTATCACTAATGTACCGTCATTTCGTTGCATGATGTTCTCAGTGTGCGGATCCCAGCCATAACCTTTTTTCATACCTGCTTTATGCAACATACGCAAAGTGTCATATAATACTTTATATTCATTCATTTTGCTAGTATTTTGGACAACAAATTCCTTAGCATGTTTGTCGTCTTCTTCTGCCATTCCCTCTTTAGCGACTTCCCAATCTACTTGTTTCGCTGAGTAGTCAGCCATGTGCCAGACTACCCATTCATCTAAACTTTCTTTTTGCAATGGATATAACTGCTCCATACCGAACTGCATGAAGGGCTTACCCTTGATAGTGAAACTAAAAACTTCACGTCCGTCTACCTTCTTGAACTTTGGCAGATTAGGTAAGTTGTTGTGTTTTTTCACAAAGTTATAGAATGTCTTGAAACTTTCTATGGCTTCGTTCTCATCAGATTCAGGCATCAGAATTTTTACCACTGTGCCTTCATCTTTCATCCATACTTGCGCATCATATCCGCTGCCTATGAACTTGTATCCGGCATTCTTTAACGCACTATTGATGAACTTACCTACTTCATCCATCTGTGTTTCATGTAATTTGTCGCCTGTGACCTTTTGTAATAACATCCACGCCTCTTGCTCTTTGCCAGCGGCGATTAATTTTTTCATGATTTCCCATGCTTTAGGAGTTGCTATCTTCTTAAACTTGATCATCTCCATAGCACCGAGATTGCCAGGATATGATGCTTCATATGTCATAGCACGTATTATGTATGAGCCATTTTTCGTGTATTCTTCGTTAGCCTTTTTTTTACGACCTTGACAATGGGCACGTTGGCTAAAGCCTTTTGGATTGTTACAATTGATACTACGCTTGTATTTGTTTGACCACTTCTCATTCACTTGAGGCTTGTAATCTTCTATCCATTTCTTTGCGATAGGTTTAGTTGGTGGCTCACTAGCAAATTGTTTTAATTTAGTATGCACTTTATTGATCTGTGCGTTAGTGCTTTGTACATCACCGCTGTTGTCGATGATAGAAAATCTACTGAATAACTCTGCGAAACGACCAATGTTATCTTGCACGTTATACCAGCTATTTGTTACGATATCATCAGGGACAGTTCTATCTCTCATCTGATTACGTTTTCTTGCGACATCTAACTTAGTGTTTACTACTACAAGAAAACTATCATAACCTAACTTTTCAAAATTACGTTTTAGATTTGCTATTTTGCTATAGTCATCCCCTGTGCCGTCTATATGTATACCTAGACGACCTTCAATAGCTAGATCGCTTTTAAGTCCTGTGACTTCTTTTGCTCTACTACGTACTATATCTCTTTTTGCTTTTTGTTCAGGCGGCATCTTAGGATCAAGATCATGCTTTTTCATCATGTATTCAAAAGCGACATCGCTATTGACTGTGACGAAACCCATACTATTGAGACCTAACTCTCTTGATACATAACTCTTGCCTGATCCAGGACCACCGACAACAAACACTATCTTGAAGATAGCAGGATCATTGACACCTTCTTGTACGAATTCATTAGCTCTCATTTTCTTTTGAATCCGTATAGTGGTGCAGTCTCTTCTGTAAACCCAAGATCAATAACGACTGGTCTACCGTTATAGACACCCCAGTTTGCTGGATTTTGTAAATCACCTGAATCTAACGTACTTGACATAACTAATTCAGCAAGTTCTTCGCTATATTGACGAAAAATATTCCAACCTTCTTTTGTTGGTTGCCATATATTGTTGTGTGTTTCAAAATAATATTTCTTTATTTTCTCGTCATCCATATCATGTGGACCACGTTTGCCCGTCAAATTTCTTACTTGATTAGTCAACAACCACATAGCAGGAGTATGTAGCATTTTCATCAGTGTGGGTCCTTGTACTTTTTTTGCTATCTCAGTCTGTAACCATACTGGACGCTTGTTTGCTTTATCGTAATCAATTAGTGGAATAACGATTGGCAAATTACCTGCGTAGCTATCTTCAAGTATTTCAATTTCTGCTTCGTTCTGTGCTAGACCTTTAGCATTCTTAGCAACTTTCAATGCTGTTGGGCGACCCTCATAGTCAATAGTCATAGCAACACGACTGCTGCCACCGCCCAATCTTTTAGCACGGTCAAGAGCATACTTCAAACGATCTTTGAATGTCTGACGTAAGTTTAGTTTTTCAGGATCCCAGTCAGGGGGAAGTGGTGCTTCGTTTGTAAAATCTTTAGTTTGTGAATTCAAATAATCTAAACCATTTTGTGTTAGAAAGATTTGATCTTGATCACGTACTACGTATCCAGAATTTTCTAAACTATCTACAAGGTTATCATAGTCACTTGTACGTGATTCATCTTCAACGAATTCAAATCCTAAATCATTAGCTATATCTAATGCCTTTAGTAACAACAGTTTGCCGTAACCTTTACCTTTATATTTAGGTAATACTTCTGCTGTATGTCTATTAGAGTTATTATCATACTCATATTGCCCAATAACTTCATTATCCAATACTAATCTAACAGACAAACTATTTTTCTTTTTGTCTACTTTGAATTTAGGCTTTGTGAATTCACTTGCTCTCATTTTTTACCTATCTTCATATATCTTGTATATCGTGTTTCTGGATCTGTAAAATCTCTAGTACCTAGATAGTTTACTTTACGCATAGGAAACATATCAGTGAATTGTTCCATGTCTGCTATCTTAGTGACTGCCCCATCAGCTTGATCACGGCCTTGTATTATCACACGATAACCTTCAGGAACAACATCATACCAATTAGGTTTCATATCATTCACACTTGTATTTATTATGATGCCGGGCTTGTCATAGATCATATCATTAGCATCAGTGTTTAGAAATACTAATTTACCCGGTTTGAAGAAAGGCTTTAATATCTGTGCGCTGGCTCGTAGTTTTTCTTCGTCATTTTCTACTAACACGATCTCATCGAACACTATGCCTTCTTTCTGTAATAACATAGCGAGATTGCCGTACCAACTACCTAATATATAGATAGTTCGTGCGCATTTACCTTTTAAACCTTCTTTGAGTTTTTTGCAGAGCCATGTCTTGCTCTGTATGAGATCGTCGGTGAAACTTCCTTCTAACGTATCGGGACTAGTCTCATCTAATACGAATTCCACGATACGCATACAAGATTAAGCTCTTTCTTTTTTAAGTGTCGCTCTAAGCATCCAACCATGCTTATTATGAGCATCGATGCGTTCTGCGATAAAGTTCTCAATACCAAACTGATTTTCTTGTTTAGCGAAACCCATGCAATGATTCAAGCATTCTAGCATGATTTTGTTATCACTTTCTAGTTCTGCTAACATCAATTCAGCACGCGGGATCTTTATTTGGCCTCGTATCTGTGATAGTTCGCTGAAACGCTCCATGCTGCCTGGTGCATAACTATCAAGTGTTCTGATATATTCCGCAGTACGATCTATGCTCTCATAGACCTCTTCATAAATCTTACCAAAGAATTTATGATATTGAGGGAAATCTGGACCTTCTACGTTCCAATGGAACTGTTGTGCTTTGATAGTGAAAGCATAACTATTGGCTAATAATGTTTTTAAACTGTCTGCTAACATAATAATTTCCTATAATCCGTTTATCAAATACTTTTTGTAATGATCGTTAAATTTATTTTTACAAATTTCATCACTTACTTTTGTTTGCCATACATTAGGAAATATACCATGAATAAAGAGTATTGTGCCCCAACGCCAGGCTCTGTATAAGTGTTTAAAATATCCTATATTATTTTCCTTTAAATGACTCATTGGCTAGTACTGCTTTTTGTAATGCTTTGCTTAGTTCCATTTTCTTATAATCATTTTGAGCATACTGTCTTAGACCACCTAATGTATGTTTTAGTCCATACTTGTCGTTCCATAAACTAATCAAGTCTTGTGGACTCTTTTTGTTTTCTGGATTCATTAGTATCTGTATAAGTGTATTCAATAATAATTCTGGTGGAGGAGGATTTTCTTTGCTCCAGCGTGTAACACCACCAGCTTCAGTTTGTAAACCCTTCATTATTGAAGACTCTTTCTTTACTGATTTAGCGTCATGATCAAATTCTTTTTTAGTAGCACGTACTATACCGCTGAAACGTTTGTCACCGCGTTTGTAATCACCTTCACTGTCTGCTTTACGTGCATCTGCGCCGGCAGCCTTCTTATATCTAACAAGTGCTTCTGGACTTAATTCATTTATTTT
>JACCDP010325265.1_pt1 | contig 25588 bp, 20 predicted proteins | sample 7445841 | NCBI WGS metagenome assembly JACCDP01 (sample SAMN15323441, study PRJNA562643) | freshwater metagenome | isolation source: river surface water | place: USA:Blue River Watershed | collected 2017-08-17 | reverse complement strand
GTGGTTGTCAAGTTGTTGATTTTGGTGGCGGTGATCGCTTTGAGCTGTGCACCTGACAAGGCTGCCAATTGACGGGTGCTCAAGCTGTTCAACTGGTCACTGGTCAGGTTCAACACTTGGGCCGTTGTCATGGCTGCGATGTCTTGTGAATCGATGGCTTGCAGTTGCGTGGTGCTGAGAGCCGCTAACTGGGTGGTGTTCACGCTGCGAATTTGGGCAGACGTCATGCCAGACAGCTGTGCAGTGGTCAGCACGCTGTATTGGGTGGTACTTAAACCTGCAATCTGACTGGATTTCACAGCAGCCAAATCGCTCGCGTCAATGGCTTGCATTTGGTCTGTGGTCAACACATTCAATTGTGTTGAACTCATGGCGCCAATTTGACGCGAAGTCATGGCTTTGAGTTGAGCCGTTGACAGCATGCCAATCTGTGCCGAATTCAAACTGGCAATGGCCGCAGTACCCAGCGCTTGCATTTGGGTGGTGCTGATCGCTGCCACTTGGGCTGATGTCAGTGCACGAAGTTGTGCGGTGGTCAGAACTGAGACGTCACGCGACTCTAGGCCTTTGATTTGATCTTCAGTCAATTTGCTGATTTGCAAAGTGTTCAATGCCTTGACCTGAGCCGAGCCGAGCGCGGCAATTTGGTTGCTGCTCAGGTTCACCAACTGTTCGGTAGTCATCGACGACAGCGACGCGGTAGACAAGCTGGCAATGTCTGAGGTTTCCAACGCTGACAACTGAGCAGAGGTCAGGTTGTTGAGTTGTGAGGTGGTCAGACTCTTGACTTGTTGACCCGTCAGCGCAGCAATTTGTGAAGTGGTCAGTTTGGTCAATTGGTCTGTGGTCAACAAAGACAAATTGGCGGTGGAAATCGCAGCGATGTCAGCCGTTTCCAGCGCCTGAACTTGTGCTGTGCCCATGCTGTTCAATTGGGCACTGGTCAACGCCTTGACTTGTGCACTGCTCAAGGACCCGATTTGAGAGGTCAATAGCATGTTCAATTTGCCGGTGGACAGGCCAGCGACTGTGCCAGTCGACAGTGCCTGCAACTGTGCGCTGTTCAATGCTGTGATTTGCGTCGATGTCAGTGCGCCCAATTGAACCGTTGACAGTGCTGCAATATGGTCTGTTTTCAAGGCGGCCACTTGGTATTGCAGCATATTGCTCAGTTGCTGCGTACCCAGGGCTTTGACCTGGTCAGACGACAACGCGCTGATTTGGGTACTGGAGAGATTCCTCAATTGCAAACTGGTCAGGGCTGCAATTTTGTCTGTGCCCAATGCTGCCACGTCACCCGTTGCAAACGCTTGAATTTGCAATTCGCTCAACGCATTGAGTTGTGCCGATGTCAAGGACTTGACCTGTGCAGAATTCAGCGCGGCAATTTGCTGAGTAGACATCCGACTGAGTTGTGTCGTGGTCAATGCAGCTAATGTGCTGGTGCTCAACGCCTCGATGGCGGATGTGTCCAGCGATTGGATTTGTGCTTCACCCAGGTTGTTGATTTGGGTGCTGGAAAGCGCTTTCACTTGCGCAGAGGTCAGTGCGCTGATTTGGCTCTCGAGCATCACGCCAAGTTGCGTGTTGGTCATGGCAGCCATTGCCGCTGTACTGAGTCCGCGAATTTGCGCTGAACTCATCACGTTCAGTTGCTGGGTTTGCAGCGAGGCCGTTTGCACGGTGGATAAAGCGGCTATGTCGGATGCTTCAAGCCCTCGGATCTGCTCTTCCAGCAATTGACTCAATTGCGTGGTGCTCAGGTTTTTGATTTGGGTGCTGGTCAACGCCCCAATTTGAGCGCTGGTTAACCGGTTCAACTGCACGGTGGTCAGTCCACTCAGGTTGGCGGTTGAAATGCCGGTCAAGTCTGAATCGTCAATGGCTTGCAGTTGCGCCTCTGACAGCAAATTCAATTGTGTCGAGGACAGCACAGCAATTTGTGTCGAGGTCAATGCTTTGAGTTGGCTGTCAGTCAGGTTACTGACCTGCGCAGTGGTCAGCGCAGACAGCACATCGGACGTCATCGATTGAATTTGACGCGTGCTCAATGCCGCAATTTGCTGTGTTTTGAGTTCTTTGACTTGTGTGGAAGACAGTGCAGCAATGTTGGCTGTACCCAGACTTTGCAATTGCTCATCGGTCAGGGCCAACAACTGTGTCGTGCCCAATGCCTTGGATTGCGCACTGCTTAAAGCGGAGATTTGTGTGGTGCTGAGTTTGCTGATCTGGTCAGTGCTCAAATCTGCCAACACAGTGGTTGACACTGCAGCCAAATCACCCGCATCCAACGCTTGCAATTTGTATTCGTTCAGGCCGTTGAGTTGGGTGGCGGTCATGGCGCGCACTTGGCTGCTGCTGAGTCCGCGGATTTGATCTTCGCTGAAGTAACTGAATTGGGTGGCGCTCAATGACGCCAATGCGGCTGTCGAGATACCAGCGACTTGGCTCTCACTGAACGGCAAAGCACTCAATGCCAGCAAGGTTGAAATATGTGTTGTGGATAAACCCGCGATTTGTTTTTCGCTCAATGCCGCCACTTGCTCGTCGTTCAACGACTGCAATTCAGCGGTGTCGAGCTTGGCAATTTGGCTGGCTGTCAACGCATTGATTTGTGGAACCGTCAATGCGCTGATTTGCTGTGAATTGAATGCCTCAAATTGATCGGGGCTGAGCGACGACACCACCACGGCAGAGGCATTGGAAATTTGGTCGGGCGTGATCGCTGCAACTTGGGCGGTGGACAGGTAAGCCAGTTTCATGGCACCCAGTTGTTCGGGGCTGAAGGACTTGATTTGGCTGCTGGTCAGCAGCGTGAGTTGGGTGGTTTTGAGGTAAGAGACTTGAGCCGTGCTCAAAGCCCCCAGCTGCGCTGTCGTGATTTTTTCGATCACCTCGGTCGGCAACGCGTTGATTTGCAAACTGGTCAACCCACTGATGGCATCTTCAGGGATTTCGGTCACCGTGGCAGTGGTCAGCGCCGCAATATTCGCAGTCGGGATGCTTTTGAGTTGACTGGAATCCAGCGCGCCCAAGTCCAACGTCACCGTGGTGCTGGTGGCGCTGGTTCCGCTGCTGGTGACGTATGAAATGGTGGACACGGTGATTCAATCAAAAAAAGAAAAAGTCAAACTCTTAAAGCAAAAGAGATGCCAGATCAAACAGGTCAAATTTGCGTCACCCATACACACCTTCAATGCAGTTGTTGAAAGACTTGGTTTCGGAGGTTCATGAAGGCATGCAAATTGAACGGGCTGGCCGATTGGTCATAGGCCAATTTCAAGGCATTGCATTGCACAGCTTCATTGAAAAACTGGTTCAGCGGGGTGATGGAAGGGCTGAGTTGAAAGCAGTCGTAGCCTTTGGCTTTCAACTTGGCCTCATTCATGAGCAGCAGGCTGGCCAAGCGTTCCAGCAAAAACACTTTCAGCGGCAGGCGTTGTTCCCCGTAAGTGGTGTCGTCTTTGAGCAGGGCTTGCAAGACCGGGTCCGCATCGGGATGTTCAGCGGCAAAAAACAGCCGCTCGCTCAGTGCCAGCCATTTCAACCAAAAAGCTTTGTTTGCCACGATGTAATTGCAAAACACGGTGTTCTGACTGTGCGTCACATGGAACTTGACATTGGTTGACCAACCGATGCTGTCAACAAACAGCTGACTGGCCTTGGTCAAACCGGGATGAAAAAAATCACCTTGCTCGAAGATGTTCACAAAGAACGACGACAAATCCCAAAACGGGCTGAAAAAATAAGCGTCGTGGTGCGCGTGGTCTTGGCTGATGAAGGCATGCACCTTGGCGCTGTCGAGTCCTGTTTTATAGCCAAACTTGGGTGAGAAAAATCCATACAAGGTGTCTTCCGCCAACACGTTGTTCAACAGAAATTGGCGAATCGGCCAGTACTCGCGCCAATCGGGTCGCGCATTGTCTTGGTAATCCAGCGCCAACATGCCATCTGGCACGCTGGCCAGGGTTTGGGGTGAATAACAAATTTGGCGCAGCTCGACCTGTCGAGCAGCGGTGCGGGTGACAGGAGGTGAGATGGCCATGGTTTATTCCTTGGTCTTTGATGCGTGTAATTGCTGCAGGCCATGTTCGAGTGAACGCACCATGCGCGTCACGGCCTGGGGCAGGTGCTTCATGGATTGGGCTTTGATGTCCACTTGCAAGGTCCCTTGGGCCAGTTGCAACACGATGTCTTTGTATTGCGCCATGTCATGCGCAATCAGTTGTGGCAATTCAAGCGTCGTCAACAAACTCGCACCCATGCGCGAGACCATGCTTTTGCCGCGCAGCGTGACCAAGGGCACGCCCGCATCGATCACGTCTTTGCTGGTCGAGCCGCAGTTGTACGGGTAGGTGTCCAAAAACACATCGGCCAAACCGAGTCTGGCGCGAAACACATCATGACCCACACGGGGACTGAACACCAGCCGTTGCAAGTCGATGTGTCTGGCCGCGGCGTGGTTTTTCAAATGCCGGGTGGTGTCAGCGTTGTCGTCCATCAACCAAAGCACTGCTGACGGATGCGCTTGCAAAACAGACAGCCAAGCGTCAAACATGTCAGCGTTGAGTTTGTAGGTGTTGCCAAACGATGCCATCACAAACGCGTTGGCTGGCAAGCCCACGCTTTCGCGGGTGATGTCAACGGCAACGCTTTGCCGCGGTGCCAGCGGAATGAAACTGCCGTCGACCAACAGTGCTTTTTTCTCCGAGAAATAGGTTGGCAAGTCGTCGTGGAATACATGGCGGTCAGCCACCACAAAGTCAAACCATGGCATGGCTGTGGTGCCGATGTAGCCCAAATACGTGCCTTGCAACGGGGCAGGGTGCAGCGCAAAAATGCCAGGCCGTGCACCGGATGACAGACCGTGCAAATCAATCAAAACATCGATTTCGTCTTGCAATACCTGCTCGGCCACTTGTCGGTCGCTCAGGCCGTGGATGGGGCGCACATGGTCGAAGGCTTGTTTCAATTGCGCTCGATGCGGCGTGCCGTCTTCAGGGCTGAAGTCGTAGGCGTAAATCTCAAAGGCTTGCCGGTCATGCGCTTGCATCATCTCGGGCAACAACAGGCCCACGGCATGCACGCACAAATCGCCTGACACGTAACCAATTCTCAAGCGGGGATGCTGGTAACGGCGACCGCATGCCAAGTGCGCTGTGGGCAATGCAAAACTGCGCTGCACAAACGATTGCGCACTGAGCAATTGCAGGGCTGGGTCATCGTGCAAAGCCAACATGGCCAATGGCGATGTGGCCATCAGCATGTCGTGTGTGCTGACATGTTCGAGCGCTTGGTACACCGGCCAACGGCAAGCTTTTTGTCGGATATGTACCCAGTGCTGAATCACATGCGGCTGCTTGGGCATCAGGCGCAGGCTGTGCGTCAGCGCGTTTTCTGCCAATTGGTAATGCTTCAGGTTCTCTTGAACCCGGCCAATGTGGTTCAAAGCCATCACCACCATGTTCAGGTCATGGTCCACGGTATGAAAGTATTGGCTGGCCAGTTGCCCCCAGTACTGCAGTGCAGCGTCGGGGAGACCGGCTTTTTCACAAGTCAAACCCAAATTCACCAAGGCTTGCGCAAACCCCGGCTTGAGTTGGAGGCATTGTTCGTAAGCCGCCATCGCGCCTGTGAGGTTGCCCAAACTTTGCAGCAAGGCGCCGTAATTGAACCAAACCACAGGGCTGCTGGCATGTTGTTCGTCTGCCAACCAGTTGCCATACAGCTGCGCGGCTTGGTCGGCGTGGCCGCTGCCTTGCAGGGTTTCACAGGTCTCGATCAACGAACGCATGTCGGAAATCGCGACAGGCGGTATGGCGTTGTTTGACAGTAATTTCGTGTGGTTCATGAGGTGAAAAGGTTGCATTCAATCCGAGTTCAACTGGTGATGCATTTTTCAAGCCAGCCCTGTTGACGCTGCCACCAACAGGGCAATCAGAACTGGCATGTCAATTGCTTAAATGGACGGCAAGCGCTGTCAAGGATGGCGCAATGTTGACACTAACCAAGGAATACACATGAACCTGATCCAAGAACTGATGAACCAAGCCCACACCGGTGGCTTGCTGCAGGCAGAACACATCAAGCGCTTTAGCCCCGGTGAAATCCGTGAGGCGATTCAGACTTTGGTGGCCACAGAGCAATTGGAACTGGCTTATGCCTTGGGCTCGGCTGGCATGAGCATTCACCCGCACAGCGAAGACATGCTGGCCATCAATGGCTTGCTGGCTTTGATGCAGCAAGACTGGCCGTTGGCTGTGGATTACCTGCAAGAGTTGATGGACATCCAAGGTGCCAACACCCAGGCATTCACCTACGTGATGATGGTTCGCGCTTTGCGTTGCAACCTCGATCCCGCCCGCGCATTGCAAGTAGCTCGCCAAGGCTTGCAAATGTTCCCTGAACAACTTGAGTTGATGGCCGAAAGCCTGGCGCTCGAGGATTACGCCGATTTGGTTGGCGTGAGCACAAGAATTCAATAAAAAGTATGAGCGGCAATCTGGCAAGCACTTGCCACCAGCCCATGACACTGTTTGCCACCATCACCCCAGACGGCGGCAAAACCCAGGCAAATCAGGAAGTTTGCATGGGTTTGGGAATTAAAACTGGAATTGGCATCAAGTTTGCTTAATTGGTTGCAACACACAAACGGCCTCAGTGGCCTGGAGAAGTAAATGGCAGTTATCAACACCAACGTCAAAGCGCTGTTTTCGCAAGCGGCCCTCAAATCGACTGAACGCAGTCAATCTGTGGCCATGCAACAGCTGTCAACTGGCAAGCGGATCAATTCTGCACGTGATGATGCAGCGGGCATGGCCATCGCCACTCGCATGACGCATCAGATACGCAGCTTGAACCAAGCCGTGCGCAATGCGGGTGACGCCATCTCTTTGATTCAAACCGCTGAAGGCGCGACCAACGAAATCACGGACATGATGCAACGCATGCGTGAGTTGGCCGTACAAGCAGTCAACGACACCAATGACAACGCACAACGCAGTTACCTTGATTTGGAGTTCCAGCAACTCAAACAAGAAATTGTGCACATCGCTGACACCACCGAATGGAATGGCTTTCCCGTGCTCAACGGCACGGCTGGCGAGCGTGTCGGTGAAATGCCCTTGTTCAAAGTCACGTCGGAGAACAAATTCGGTTCCGTGTTCATCAACCCCACGACCTCGCGCTCACTCGGCGGCGATGACGGTGGTGAAAAACAAACCCTGACCATTTCTGGAACAGCAAGCTCCTTTACTACTGGTGACATCACGGTCGGTGGTGTGACAGTGACGCTTGATTCGACGGACATTGCATCAACATCGTTGATCGCATCCAAAATCCAAAGCACGTTGAGCAATGACGCCAGCTTCTCGTCCAGTTCAGGCAGAAGCGTCTCTGTCTCAGGCAGCGTCGTGACCATCACTTACGCATCTGACGAAGGCGCTGTCTCTGATACCGCTGTGTCCTATTCAGCCATCAACGGCATGGCCATGGCTGTGGCCACGACTCGCGAAGCCATCGCAACTGGCACAGAAGCGTTCAAGGACAGCGGCTCATTTTTAAAGAGTGGCTCGCTCAGCATGAGCACAGACACCTCCGGCAATGTCACGGCCTCGTTCTTGACAGAAGCGGGTGACACGATCGACATGACCGGTGTGTTGAATACCAGTGCAGTGACAGAGTCTGCGGTGGTCACCTTCAATGCGGTCACGGTGGGTCAAACCGTGACAGTCGGTGGCTTGACACTGACAGTGACGGCCGATGCGACTGCTGCCCAGGTGGCCACAGCCTTTGGCACGCTTGCCAATGGCGCAACTGCTGGTGCCAACACCACTTACGGTACATGGTCAGGAACTTTCTCAGGCTTTACTGCGACAACATCAGGCGCTACGTTGACCGCAACCAGCACCACCGCCAGCACCAACGTGACGGATTTGGAAGTCAGCAGCTCTGGCACGGCGCCCACCATTGACATCACCCATGGCGCACCTGCCAGCTCGATCAGCTTTTTTGCAGACAGCGGCTCTAACGCCGAGGTGATTTCAAAAGACCTGGTCTACACATTTGCCACGTCCACGGGCGCTGCATCTGCATTGAGTTCCAGAAGTTTCAGCTACTCGGTCGATGTGGCTGGCAGCATCCCTGCCTTGCGCTCGGGTGATTTGCAAATCAACGGCATTGAAATCGGCGCGTCTTATGCCAGCGATGACCCGTTCTCACCAGCCAACAACGCCTCTGGCAGTGCCATTGCCAAAGCCGCGGCCATCAACCGCATGGCCAACGCCACCGGTGTGACCCGTGGCGAATCCCAAATGCTCACGTTCAGCGGTACACCTACCGCGGGCACGTTGACCGTGGGCGGCGTCAGCGTGACGCTGGACGCATTGGACAACACCTCAGCCAAAGCCACAGCCAAAATTGCCGCAGCCTTACAGGCCAGTACCTTGTTTGACGAGTCCAGTGGTCGCACTGTCAGCTACACCGCAGGCAACTCTGCGCTGACCATCACTTACAAGCCATCCGAAGGCAACATCTCTAACACCAGCATTTCAGCAGGTTCCACTGGTTTGACCGGCGTGGTGGATGTGTTGGAAGAAAACTTCACCTCCACCGCCGGCACTGGCGTGTACGCCAAGGTGAACCAAAACGTGATGACCGGCAAGGCCATGTCTGGCACCTCGGTGCTCAAAGGTTTGGTGTTCATCAATGGCTACGCCAGTGCGAACATCACCACGACATTGAACAACACACGTGCTACCCGCGCCGATGTGGTCAAGGCCATCAACCTGATCAGCGACAAAACCGGTGTCAAAGCGATTGACACGGGTTCTGACACCAAAGGTGTGACATTGGTCGCCGCCGATGGCCGCAACATTGAAGTGAGTTTCGAGACATCTGCCAACGACGATGAATTTGGATCACGCATCGGTTTGCGCCGGGGTGTGCAGGCCAGCACCATTTCGTTGGAATCCAAAATCCCCACCCCCGTGGTGCTCAGCACGGACGCTACTGGCGACATCACCCGTGCCGGTTTGATCGAGGGCAATTTCACCCGTAACCAAGCGGTGACCAACACCAGCGTGCGCGACATCGTCTCACCCTCAGTGGCACAGGTTGACAGCTTGCTGATTGCAGGCACGATTGCCGTTGGAGACACATTCTCTACGGTGGTCAACGGCAGCACGTACACCTTCACAGCAACTGGCACCACAGCGCAAGCTGTTCGCGATGGTTTGGTCAGCCTGATCAACGCTGACAGCGATTTGAAAGTCACCGCCAGGGCCGGTGAATCCACCGGTGAGTTGTTCTTGATTGCAGACAACCCCGGTACCAGCTTTACCCTGACCACGTCAAAGAGTTCAACTTCGGGCACCATGACCACGGCCAATGAAGTCGAGAGCGTGAGCGCCAATTTCAAGCCCTTGGGCATGGACGATTTGGTGATCAACGGCGTGAAGATCCCGCCCAGCAAAGCTGGCGACGACACCTATTCACCCACGGGCCCGACCAGCAGTGACCGCAGCGCCAGCGCGATTGCGATTGCCGCTGCCATCAATTCACAAACACCGGTGACCGGTGTCAGAGCGATTGCCAACGGCGCACAAGCCAAGGGCAGCGTCACCGACACCAGCGTGCCGGTGCTCAGTACGCCTACATACCATTCTTTGTTTGTCAATGGCACCGAAATTCAAGTGCTGTTCACACAGGATGAAACCGGTACGGCCAGACGCACCAAAGTGGTGGAAGCCATCAATACTTACACTGGTACCCATGGTGTCACCGCTGCTGACAACGGCAATGGCGTGACCTTGACATCAGACGGTCGCAATTTGGCAGTTTGGTTCGATTCGAATGTCGAAGACCTGTCCGCTGCCAGCTTTGGTTTGGACAACGGGGACGCGGTGGAGCAAGTTGCACGGGTCACACTGACCGGTACCACTTCAGCCACGGCCTCAGTGGTCATCAATGGCATCACCATCACTTCAGCAGCTGCCACCTCTGTCTCTGACAGAACAACGGCCTTGGCCACTGCGATCAGCAGTGCCATCACATCGGGCACGATCAAAAATGTCACGGTTTCGTCTGATACCGTGAACGGCTATGTCACGGTTACCTCAACCGTTGCCGGCTCACCCTTTGAATTTTATGGAGCGAGCTCTGGCTCTGCATTGAATTCAGTCACCATTGCTGAGGTGACGGCTAACAGTTATGGCAGCAACCAAGTCACAGGCATATTGGATGGGGATGCAGACAGCACCACCGCCAGAACCTTGTACGGCACGGTGCGCATGATTGCGACTGCACCGCAAATGCCTGGCTTACCCATGCCCATCGGTGCACCACCGTCAGACTATGAAACTTTGTTGCGTGCCAATGGTCGCCCGTTCTCGGTCACTTCTGGGGCCGATGGATTTGGCAGCAACAGCAATTTCGAGGCCTTGGGTTTCCACGAAGGCACTTATGGCGGGCGTTCCAGTTCGGACATGGACCCACCGAAAGTGGGCCGCTTGGCATTCCAAGTGGGTTCATCAGCCAACCAGATGATCACCATCGACTTGGCCGACTTTGGCAAGGGCGGCCCGATCACGGGTGACATCACGGGTGATGTGGACTTGAACATCGAGCAACGCAGTGTGCGCATCAACACCCGTGAAGGTGCGAGTGCGGTGCTGGCCAAGTTGGACGACGCGATGGACAAGGTCAACGCCACCCGCGCCACCATGGGTGCGGTGATGAACCGTTTGGACCATGTGATCACCAACCTGTCTAACGTGTCGATGAATTTGTCTGCGTCTCGCAGCCAGATTGAAGACGCGGATTACGCAGCGGCTTCAACCGAATTGGCCAAGAACCAAATCATGCAACAGGCTGGCACAGCGGTATTGGCGCAAGCCAACACCAGCCAACAGTCGGTGCTCAAGTTGTTGGGTGGCTAACCTCGCAGATTGAACGTTTAACACGCACACTTGTTCATGCCACCGAATACTTTTGCAAACGATCCCTCGAAGGGGCCAGATTGCTGGCAATGCCGCTACTTCGCCATCAGTTGGGACCCGCGCAACCCGTACCACTGCAAGATGATGGGGTTCAAAAGTCGGATGATTCCTTCGTTCGAGGTGTACAGAGCCGATGGCAACCACTGCCGCGGCTTCATGCCCAAAGTCACTGAGCCATCCCCTGCGGTGGCGATGCAAGCCACACCCAGCGTCAGGAAAACCTCGCGTTACCTTTGGAAAGCGTGACGCACGGCTGTCGAAATGCCGACTCAATAGCCTTTAAAGTTTCATTTCAACACCGATTCATTGTATTTATCAGTGTTTAAGTAGTATTAAATACAGCTGGCACACCCATTGCTTATTGATCAGACCTTTGTTACTGGTTGATCAATGTGAACACTTCGACTTCAAACGTACTGCAAGCTGTCTGGCTGGACCCGTTCAGCCCGCTTGATGATGAGCAGCGTGCCCAGTTGGGTGAGGCCGGCCTGGCATTGCACGCCATTTCTACCTTGGGTGACTTGACCCTGGCGCTTCGACGTGCCCATGTCATGGTCATTCGTTTGGGCGACAGCGCGGATTTGCTGCGTGAAGTTCAAACCTTGATCGGTCAACTCGGTTTCAATGTGCCCGTCATTTGCCGCGTTGAACGACGCCGCATGGAAGTCACGGTGGACGCGATGCGCCACGGTGCATTGCATGTGCTGCCTACCGATGAATGGTCTGCGTCTGCCTGGCAGGCTGCAAGCCAAGGCATGCAACTCGGTGACAGCAACCAACCCAAAAGTTTTGTGTTTGTCGATCCGGTCAGCCAACATTTGTTGGCTTTGGCGCAACGTGTCGCACAAACCGAAGTCACTGCCTTGTTGGTCGGACCGACGGGTGCAGGCAAGGAAGTGCTGGCGCGTGTGCTGCACGAGTCATCACAACGTGCCAAAGGCCCGTTTGTTGCGCTCAACTGCTCTGCGTTGCCAGAGCACTTGATCGAAGACATGTTGTTTGGTCACGAAAAGGGCGCATTCACTGGTGCCCACAAGGACCACAAAGGATTGTTTGAACAAGCCCAAGGCGGGACGGTGTTTTTGGATGAGATTGGCGAAATGCCGATCCACTTGCAAGCCAAGTTGTTGCGCGTGTTGCAAGAGAAAAAACTCAACCGATTGGGTGGAGAAGCCGCCATCGATTTGGATGTGCGCGTGATTGCCGCCACCAATAAGGATTTGCGCCAAGCGATTGAAGCGCGCGAATTCCGTGAAGACTTGTATTTCCGCATCAGTACCTTCCGCTTGCGCATTCAACCGTTGTGCGAACGCACGGGCGATATTCTTCCTTTGGCGATGCAAGCCTTGAACCGGTTGGCCAAAGACAGTGTGCCTTTGAGTTTGAGCATCGAATCGCAATTGATGTTGCAGCAGTACCCGTGGCCAGGCAATGTGCGCGAATTGGAAAACGTGATTCAGCGTGCCGTGGTGTTGTGCCGTGGTCGCGTGGTCACGCCAGCGCATTTGATGTTTGATGAAACACAACCCATGAGCTTGCAAGCCGCGACTGACACACACCCCACACAAGCGGTGCATGTGGTTGCACCCGCCACACCGTCAGCAGACAGTTTCATGGTGCCAGACAGCTCTGATGACATGAAGCCCAGCGCACCGGAAGACTTGATGTCGGCGGTGAAAGCCAGTGAACACCAAGTGATTTTGGCAGCGATCCAAGCCACCGAAAGCCGTGTCGAGGCCGCGAAAAAACTCGGCATCAGCCCGCGCACCTTGCGCTACAAATTGGCCCAGTTGCGTGAGCGCGGCATGGACCTGGCCGTAGCGGCTTGAGTCGGGAGCAGCAGCCATGATTGACGGAATTTCAGGCAACAGCGTGAACGCCATGATGGAAACGATTCGCGCCTACCAAAACAAGGCAGCTGGTGGTGTTGACCAAATCAACATCAAGCCGCCGCAGGTGCAAGACATTCAGGCACCGAAAACCGAGTTACCGAATTTCACCGAGTCGGTCAAAAACCTGCTCGACAAAGTCAATGAAACGCAAGTCAAGTCCTCCAACTTACAAGAAGCGTATCAACGAGGCGAAGACGTACCTTTGACCGATGTGGTGCTGGGTATGCAGAAATCCTCTCTGGCGTTTGAAGCCACCTTGCAGGTGCGCAACAAAGTGCTCAGAGCGTATGAAGAAATCATGAACATGCCGGTCTAACCTGAGAGAACACCATGGCAACCGCAAGTGCAACACTCAATACCCCCATTGGCACCACCTCGAATGCGCTGACCACCGAGTCTGACGCAGGTGCACGCAGCAACAACGCCATGACGGCCGGCGGCGCGCCGATGCGCTCGATCACCAGCTCTGCGCTCACCGACCCGATGGGCATGATCCGCGACTTGGTGCGTCAACCCACTGTGCGAAAAGTCTTGCCGATCGTGGTCATCTTGATGGTCGTGGCCGCTTTTGGTCTGGCCTCCATGTCGATGAAAACGCCGCCGATGCGCGCGCTCACCATGATGCTGCCTGAAGCAGATAAACAGTTGGCCATCGAAACCCTCAAGACCGCCAATTTCAAGCCGGAGATCGATAACAACACCGGCCAAATCATGGTGCCGGCAGACAAATACCAAGAGGCCCGCATGTTGCTGGCTTCCAAAGGGTTGCCGCGCACGGAGGTGCAAGGCATGGACACCTTGAAAGACATGCCCGCCATGACCACCAGTCAGTTCATGGAGCAGGTTCGCTACAACAACGCCATGGAGCAAGAGTTGGCGAAAACCATTTCGCAAATTGCAGGCATTCGCAATGCGCGCGTGCATTTGGCCGCGCCCAAGCAAAGCGTGTTTGTGCGCGACCGTGTACCCACCAAAGCATCGGTGATCATCACGCGCGCCCCCGGCAAAGAAGTGTCTTCAGCCAACGTGCAAGCCATCATTTCGTTGGTGGCGTCGAGCGTGCCTTACCTCGCACCTGAGAATGTCTCGGTGGTGGACAACTATGGTTCTTTGATGAACGAAATGTTGGGACCGCAGCCGCTGGGCCTGACTGGCGCTGAGCTGCAACAAAAGCAGCAAATGGAAGACCTGTATCGCACTCGCTTGTTGCAATTGCTCGCGCCCATTGTTGGCGCTGAAAACGTGACAGCACAAGTCACCTTGCAACTCGATTTCACGCAAGAGGAAATCACCACCGAAGATTTTGACCAAGGCGACAAGGGACCGAAAACCCGCTCCGAGTTGTATGTGGAAGACCGCAACACCTTCAAAGACGCGATTGGCATTCCTGGTTCACTCAGCAGTACCCCGCCCAACCCGCCGATCAACCCGGCCGCCACCGACGCCACACCCGCTGACCCGAACAAAGGCGTGAGCGAAAAAGGCGTGCAAGTGGTGGCTCGCAGCACCAAAAACTACGAACTCGACCGTGCGGTGCGCCACACCAAGAGCGCGATGGGCAATATTTCCAAACTCGGCGTCGGTGTCTTAATCAACGAGCGTCCGATTCCTGCTGGCATGAAAGTGGAGAAACCTGCTGACGGCTCACCACCACCCACCACCATTCCTTACACCCAGGAAGAACTGGACCGCTTGAACCAATTGGTGCGCGGCGCCGTGGGTTTCAATGACCAACGTGGTGACGTCGTGACCGTGGTGGCGACACGTTTTGAACCGCCGGTTGACCCCAATGCCGTGCCTTGGTACAAAGACGAAGCGCTGGCTTCATTGGCCAACAGCGGTGTGATTGCTGTGTTGTTCTTGTTGTTCTTGTTGGCTGTGGTCCGTCCGATGATCAAGAAACTGATCAAGCCAGAAGTTGACCCTGCAGCGATTGCAGCAGCGGCCATGGCTGCGGCTGCGGCCGAAGCCGCCACCGCCGAAAAATTGCGCACCGAACGCATCGCTGCCGCGGAGGCCGAAGCTGCGGCTCGGGTGGTGGCAGAACGTGCTGCCCGCGAAGAGGCCGAGGAAAAAGCCCGCAAAGAAGCCGAGGCCAAAGCCGAAGCCGAGCGACTTGCTGCCGAGGCCTTGTCCAAAGAGGCCGAGATGGCCGAAGAGGCCGCCGCTGCCGAAGCCGCCCGCATGGCCGAAGAAGAAGCCGCCCGTGAAGCCGAACGACTGGCTGCACTTGAATTGCAGGCCGAGTCTGGCGAGGAAGTGGAATTGGAAGAAGGCGAATCGCTGGATGACCTCAAGGCACGCATGGGCAAACTCAAGCCCAAGAAAGCCAGCATCCCCGCAGATTTGTTGAACAATGCCAACTCATATGATGACAAAGTCGCGTTGATTCGAATGATTGTGTCTGACAACTCCGGCCGAGTGGCCAGTGTCATGCGCAACATGATCGAATCTTGATGACTGACAAGCTACCAAGGAAACGACATGGCTGATAACGACACCATCCAATGGACCCCAGAGCTTCGCGCAGAAATGGAGGCGATGACCTCGACACAACGCGCCGCTGTGCTGATGCTGTTATTGGGTGAAGAACAAGCGGCTGAAATTGTGAAATACCTCAGTCCCAAAGAAGTGCAAGCACTCGGCGCGGCCATGGTGCAAGCGTCTTCACTGTCACAAGGTGCGGTGAATGTGGTGCTCGACCAGTTCGTCGACATGCTGAAAAAACAAAACAGCGTGGGCTTGGGTGGTTCGGACTATGTAGACCGCGTCATGCGCTTGGCGCTGGGCGAAGACAAGGCCAATTCCGTGCTCAACCGCATCATGCCTGGGCAAGGCACCAAGGGCTTGGATATTTTGTCTTGGATGGATCCGCGTTCCATTGCAGAAATGATCCGCACCGAGCATCCGCAAGTGATTGCGATCATTTTGTCGATATTGGAAACCAGTGTGGCTGCCGACGTGTTGGTGTATTTGCCGCCTGAAGTTCGACCTGAAGTCATTCAACGTGTGGCTGCGATGGACACGGTGCAACCGTCTGCCATGGCCGAGTTGGAACAAATCATGAAGCAGCAGTTCGCCAAGAGCTCGTCGTCCAAATCGTCAAGTTTTGGGGGCATCAAGGCCGCCGCCGACATCATGAACAAAACCAAAACCGATTTGGAACGCTCTGTCATGGATGGTTTGGAAGAAATCGATGCAGACCTGATGTTGAAAATTCAAGACCAGATGTTCACCTTCGACAACCTCGCTACCGTGGACAACAAGGGTATTCAGGTGTTGATGCGCAACGTCGAGCCAGACCAATTGATGGTGGCTTTGAAAGGCGCGCCCGAAGAAGTGCTGGCACGTTTCCTCGACAACATGTCAGAGCGTGCGCGTGGCATGTTCAAGGACGACATGGACGCACGCGGCCCGGTGCGTGTCGCAGACGTCGAAGACGCACAAAAGAAAATCATGCGTTTGGCTCGCAAGTTGTCAGACACCGGCGAATTGATCTTGGGCGGAGCAGACTTTGTTTAATCCGGACCCGCAACCGGCCAAGCCGCGTCATTGGTTAGATGACACTTGGCTGAACTCGTCTTCCAAACCGATTCCGAATTTCGGTGAATTCGATTGGGCCAATGTGCCCAAATTGGATTACGCGACTTTCAAATTCAAGCAGTTGGCCACACCCGAACATGCCAAGGTGTTGGACGAAGACACCGACTTCGTGCTGGAAACCTTTGGCAAACCCAAAGCGTTTCAAGCAGAAAGCAAGTTGGGCAAAGCTGCGTTACCCGTTGCTGAATCGCTCGCGCAAGACACTGTGCCAAACACGGCCAGTACCGCAGTGGCAGAAGACCCGCAACAGGCACAACAGCTTGCAGCGCTCAATGCCCGTTTGCAAGCGCAAGCCGAGCGTGATGCAGACATGCGGCTTCAGCGCGAGGTGTTTGGCGCGGAATGCATGTGGAAACACACCGAAGCAGATGACTGGATGTCAGACCTGCCCTTGGGCGACGATGCGCCGGTGATTGACCCCGCGGCATTGGCTGCGGCGCGCGAAGAAGCGTGGGCCCAAGGCCATGCCCAAGGCATGGATGAAGGTCTGCAACAAGGCCAATCGCTGGGCCATGCCCAAGGCTTGAGCGAAGGCACAGCCCAAGGCGAGGCGCAAGCCAAAGCCGAGTCGGCCGACGCGTTGGCAGCTGCATTGGCCGCCCAAAAAACAGCATTGACCGCAGAGTTGCAAGAGCAATTGGTGTTGCTGGGACAAGTCCACGACACATTGCGCGCTTTCAGCAATGACCCGCAAGCTTTGTTTGAACCCGTGAAGCGACTGGCCCTGCACATCAGCGAACAGCTGGTGCTGGCTGAACTGACCTTGTCGGGCCAAGCGATCGAGCGTTTGGTGCAACGTTGTCTGGATGAAATCGATTTGCACGGCCAGTCGGCGGTTACCGTGGAATTGAATCCGCAAGACAAAGCCCGTTTGGAAGACCTGGGCGCCGAGGTCATCAAACAAATGCAGTTACAAGCTGTTCCTGGTTTGCACCCGGGCAGCGTGCGTTTGGTGGTCAACGACAGCCAAATTGAAGATTTGATTGAGCACAGGCTGCAAGCCATGGCCAACCGTTTGTTGAACCAGCCCGAGCTGTGGCGCGAGCAGTCGGCATTTTTCCGTCAACCCTTGGCGCAGCGAGACGGTCAAGTCGAAGATGTGCCCGAACGCGTCACGTTTGACCCACCCCCTGAAGAGGATGAACATGCTTGATTTCATCAATATTGCTTTGCGCACCATCATGTGCTTGGCATTCATTGCCTTTGTGGTCAGACCCATGTTGATGTCGATGGTCAGGCGCGAGCCCAACACTTTAGAGCTTGAAGAGATGGCGCAACTCGCTGTGAACTCTGCGTTCCGCGAACAGTTTTCAAGTTTTTACGCACCCAGACCCCTGCCTCAGTTGGAAGCCCCCAAAGCTTCCACACCTGACGCATCCGTGGACACTGCGCCGACTGCTGTGCCAGTGCCTGAGCCGGTGGTGCTGACCGAAGAAGAATTGCAAATCATCGAGGCGGAGAAACTGCATCAGGCTGAATTGCTCAAAGGCCATGAAGAGGAAATGGCGCGTCGCGCACAAGTCGCGGTGTTGGAAGCTGAACGCTTGGCCAAATTGGCGCAAGATCAAGTCGATGCGCAAGACTTGGACCCAGAGGAAGAAGATTCATCGCTGGAAAAAATGCGTCAAAGCATGAAGAAGGAAAAGAAAAAACCTGTCATTCCAGCAGAATTGCTGGCGGGCAACAGTTACGAAGACAAGCTGATGGTGGTGCGTTACGTCACCGAGCAGGAACAAAACCGCGTGGCCAATGCCATCCGTTCCATGATCAAGATCGCGCCCTGAACCATGATGGATTTCGCCACCGACATCGATGCCGTGTTGCCGCATTTGCGCACGCCACAACCGCAACGCAGTGGCACCTTGGTGCGCCTGGTCGGCATGACTTTGGAAGCCCGTGGCGTCATGGCGCCGTTGGGTGCGTGTTGTGAAGTCGTGGGCCGACATGGGCACCGGGTCGAGGCTGAAGTGGTGGGGTTCAACGACAAGATTTTGTTTTTGATGCCGTTCACCGAACCCACGGGTGTCGGGCCGGGTGACATGGTGCGCGTGGTCAGCAATTCATCTTTGGTCAGCTTAGGCCCCGAGCTGTTGGGTCGGGTGATCGATGGCCGTTGTCAGCCACTGGACGGCAAGCCACCGCCCGAGTGCAAAGAGTTATTGAGTTTGTTGGGTCGCCCGATCAATCCGATGGAGCGCGGACCGATCAACAAAATTTTGGATGTCGGCGTCAAGGCCATCAACGGCGTGCTGACACTCGGACGCGGACAGCGTTTGGGCCTGATCGCTGGGTCTGGCGTTGGCAAAAGTGTGTTGCTGGGCATGCTCACGCGATTCACCAAAGCCGATGTGGTGGTGATTGGTTTGATCGGCGAACGTGGCCGTGAAGTGCAAGCCTTCATCCAAGAGTCGTTGGGTGAAGAAGGTTTGGCCAAATCGGTGGTGGTGGCCGCCCCGGCGAATGTGTCGCCTGTGTTGCGACTCAAAGCCACGCATTTGACGCATGTGATCGCAGAATATTTTCGCGACCAAGGCAAGGATGTGCTGATGCTGTGCGACAGCCTGACGCGGGTCGCGCACGCTCAGCGTGAAATCGGTTTGGCGATTGGCGAGCCGCCGACCGCCAAAGGTTATCCGCCCTCTGTGTTTGGTTTGTTGCCCAATTTGATTGAACGCGGTGGTGTGGGCAGGCATGGCCATGGCTCGATCACTGCCATCTACACCGTGCTGGCCGAGGGCGACGATGCAGCCGATCCGATCGTGGACATTGCCCGCGCTTCATTGGACGGGCAAGTGATGTTGTCGCGCAAATTGGCCGACGCCGCCCATTACCCGGCCATCGATTTGACGGGTTCCATTTCGCGTTTGATGCAGTCATTGCTCAGCAACGAAGACTTGAAATCGGCGAATAAATTGCGCCGCTTGTGGTCCATCTATCAGCAAAACGTCGACTTGGTTCAGGTCGGCGCCTACGAACACGGCTCCAACCCCGAGCTGGATGAAGCCATCCGTTTGAATGACCGCATCGTGGCGTTTTTGCGCCAAGACATGCACATCAGCCAAGACTACGACACCACCCGCGTTCAATTGCGCGACTTGCTCAACCAGACCTGAAAGCGATTGACACATGAAGCCTCGCAGTTGCTGGTCCGTGTTGGCCAAAAAAGCCAAAGACGAAGAAGAAGTGGCCCAAACGGCCGCCGCCCGTGCGCGCAACAAAGTGGTGGAGTTGCAGCAAAGCCGACAGCGCATGAGCGATTTGCTGGACGACTACAAGCAACGTGCATTGGCTGCGCAATCTCAGTTGCAAACCATGGCGCAGGCCACCAACAGTCGCCAGTTTTTATTGCAATTGCAATCGTTGGTTGACCGGGTGGACGCCGATTTGAAAGTGGCATTGCGCGAACTCGAACAAGCCAAAGCGGTGTTGTTGCAAGCCACGCACCAGCGCATGAAGATGGAAACCATGCAGGAAAAAGATTTGGAAGCGGTGCAGAAATGGGAGCGGCAGCGCGACCAAAAAAACATGGACAGCTTGGGCTTGACGCTCTACAACCTCAAGGCTTGACCCAGCCTGCTTGCAGCCAATGCCAGTAATGCGGCTTGAACGCCCAGGGCATCAAGGTGGTCACGGTGTGGGGAGCAAACACTGTTTGCGTGGCATGGTCGTGCCAGACCCCTTGTGCATTCAAACGTGTCAATAACCATTGCGCGGCTTGCGGATGCGCCAGTTCCTGTTGATGGACACGCACCTTGGATTGCTCTTCGGGCGCATCATCCAGTCTGACCCATTCGCAACAAGCCATGTCTGGGGTGGCCATGGCCGGGTCAATTCCCCCTGAATACATGTCGTGCAAACTGCCCCACGCACGACCTGTCAACAAATGTTTCATGTGCGAGAGTTGGCGTTCTGCCATGTCCTCGTCGCCCAAACGCACGCCAACTTGCCCCAATACATTGTCAAACCAGAGGCAGGCTTGCGGGTGCGTTTTCAACAACACCGGTAAACCCGCAATCGCGTCAGTGCGGTGGTAATGCAATTGCACAGAATGGGTTTTGAGCTCGCGACCGTGTCGCAAGCCAAACAGCAAAGGCACCAAGGGGTCAATGTCATACACATCAATGCGTTCAAACCGGGTCAGCCAAGGCGTGGGCAGCATCCAACCCGCGCTGCACCCAATCAGCAACAAATGGGTTTGTTCAGGCTGAACACGGGCGAGAAAAGAGGCGATGTGTTCGCGGGTCGGCAACCACCGTTGCAATGAACGCGCTGCATGCACATGCCAGTTCAAACCACCCGTGCCGCCAGCGTTGGCCAGGTCTTTGATCCACGTGGCCAAACGGGGTCGGTCAGTGAAATCAGTTTTCACAAACATGTCGCATGATGGTGAACACCGGGGAGCTGGGCGGCACCGGTTGCCAGTCGGCGATGACGCCTTCGCTGGTCAACAACTCGCCGCTCAGGTGAGCACCGCTGTAAATAGCGAGCGAGCGACTGCGCCCGAGTTTTTGTTGGCAGTCGATTTCCATCAGCATGCGGCTGGACAAATAGGTTTTCCCCAAACTGTTTTTTTGCGGTTGACGGTAGTCCAGCATGGACCAGACGCGGCGGGTGTGGCCGTCTTTTTCGATGGAAGCGCGGTCGATGCCATACACCGCCGCGTCCGACATGCCAACGCTGACCCAGTCCGAGGCCCAAGACGGGTTCACCACCACAAGGCACAGGCTGCATAAAAGAGATTTGGCAGTTTGACGAATTAAATTCATTTTTGACTCTCACAGGATAGATAATGCTCACCATGCCAAACCATGACTGGGCTCAGTACTCTCTCAGTATGACATTCGTCTTGTTGCTGTTGGCGGCGGCCCTGTGGTGGCTGTCGCGTCGCAACAAGGGCTTTTTACTCCCTGCCAATCAACGGCGAATCCAAATTCTAGAGGCCTATCCGATGGGCCTGCGACACAAGTTGTTGTTGGTTCAGGTGGATGACCAACACTTGCTTTTGTCTGTCAACAACACCGACATTCAAACCCTGCACGCATGGCGCGCAGCAACCCCTTCGTCCGCAGAAACAGGTGTCAACCATGCGAATTAAGCACTTCATACTGCCTTTCATGTGTTTATGCATGCTTTGGTTGCCTGACATGGCGTTGTCCCAAGGTTTGCCCATGGTGACCGTCAATTCGGGCAAGGGCGGCCAGCAGTACAGCTTGACCTTGCAATTGCTCGGTTTGATGACGGTGTTGACTTTGCTGCCGTCCTTGTTGTTGATGATGACCTCATTTGTGCGCATCATCATTGTGTTGTCGATCTTGCGCCAAGCGCTGGGCACGGGGCAAACGCCGCCGAACACGGTGCTGGTCGGGTTGGCGTTGTTCTTGACCTTTTTCATCATGACGCCGGTGTTTGACGATGTCTATACCAATGCCGTCGCCCCCTACATGAATGGCAACTTGCCCTTTGAAAAAGCCTTGGTGAAGGCTGAGGTGCCGATCCGCCAGTTTTTGACATTGCAAACCCGCGAAGACGACATCGCCATGTTCATGCAAATCGCGCAGCGCAAAGAAGTGGCCAGCGCTGCAGAGGTGCCTTTCACCACGCTGGTGCCCGCTTTTTTGACCTCTGAGCTCAAAAGCGCCTTCATGATCGGGTTCATGATTTACATCCCTTTCGTGGTCATTGACCTGATCGTGGCCAGCGTGTTGATGTCCATGGGCATGATGATGCTTTCGCCCATGATCATTTCCATGCCATTCAAGTTGATGCTGTTTGTGTTGGTCGATGGCTGGACCTTGATCATGGGTTCGCTGGCGTCAAGTTTTATTTTCAAGTGAGGTGCAAATATGGACACAGCCATGGTGGTGGATCTCGGGCGACAAGCCCTGTGGATGACGATGCTGATATCTGCGCCCATGCTGGCGGTCGCGCTGTTGGTAGGCTTGGTCATTGGTGTGTTTCAGGCGGCGACATCCATCAATGAGCAAACCTTGAGCTTCATCCCCAAATTGTTGTCACTGGGTCTGACCGCCGCGGTGTTTGGCGGTTGGATGATCAACACTTTGGTGGACTACACCAAAGTGCTGTACGGCCGCATACCTGGCCTGTTCGGCTGACACGCATGAACATTGAAATGCTCAATTTGCTCGACAGGTTTTACGCCCTGTTGTGGCCCATGCTTCGCATTTCAGCTTTTTTGGCGTTCTCTTCGATTTTTTCTATCCGCGCCGTCAATTTGCGCATACGCATTTCCATCGCTGTGGTGCTCACGATTTTCCTGTCCATGCAGTTAGAGATTCCGCGCATCGACCCGGTCACCGCAGAGGGACTCAAGGAAATCTTCAACCAGTTGTTCATTGGCTTTGCCATGGCGTTGATCATGCAATTGACCACGGCGGCCATTGTGTTGGCCGGTCAAGCGGTGTCGGGCTCCATGGGCTTGTCGATGGCCACCATGGTTGACCCCACCATGGGCAGCGTGCCGGTGGTGTCGCAGTTCTTCAATATTTTGGGAACGCTGGTTTTCTTGTCGATAGGCGGGCACTTGATTGTGTTTGGCTTGCTGCTGGAATCGTTCACCTTGTTTCCGATTGGCAAAGTGTTGATGACCCAGGATTTGCTGGGCAAGATGACGGCATGGGGCGCCATGATGTTTGTGGCCGCGTTGCTGATCTCCTTGCCTGTGGTCATCACGTTGTTGTTTGTGAACATTGGGGTGGGCTTCATCACTCGCGCTGCGCCCAGTTTGAATATTTTTTCAGTGGGCTTTCCGGCCATTTTGTTGTCTGGTTTTGTCGTGATGTGGTTAGCGATTCCCAGCATGGTCAACCGCATGAGTTGGTGGTGGGTACAAACATTTGGGCAGATGCGCGGCATGCTGCTGGGAGGCTAGGCGATGGCTGACGACTCAGCAGAACGGACCGAAGAACCGACCGCGCAACGCCTCACCAAAGCCCGGGAGGAAGGGCAGTTGGCGCGTTCGGTTGAATTGCCCACAGCGGCCATTTTGATCACAGCCACCTTGTTTTTCAGCCTGGCGGGTAACTACATGTTTCACCGCTTGGGCAATTTGTTTTCTTCGCAACTGCAGTTTGATCGCAAGGTCATGGACAAGGCCGAGTTGTTGCCGGGCATATTTTTCCAATCCATCATTGATGGCTATGTCTTGATATTGCCGGTCATGGTTTTGCTGGCGGTTGTCGCTGTCTTGTCCACGGTGCTCAGTGGTGGACTGGTGTTTTCAGTGGGCTTGATGGCGCCCAAACTCAGCAAGCTCAATCCCTTGGCCGGCTTTGGTCGGATGTTTGGCATGAAAGCGGTGATAGAGCTGGGCAAGGCCATATTGAAGTTTTTGCTCATCTCCGTGATTTTGTGGATGTCGGTGACCAACCACATCGACGACTTGGTGTCCATTAACCGCATGGATTTGGGCACCGCCATCCACCATGCAGGCAACCTGATTTTGGACGCTTGTTTTTGGATGTGCATGGGTTTGATTGTGATTGCATTGGCTGATGTGCCGTTGCAGCATTACCAAACCAACAAGCGCTTGAAGATGACGCGCCAGGAAATCAAAGATGAAATGAAAAACTCGGAAGGTCGCCCCGAGGTCAAGGCGACGATTCGACGCCGTCAGCGTGAAATGGCCAACAACCGCATGATGGAAAACGTGAAAGACGCGGATGTGGTCATCACCAACCCGCAGCATTTCGCGGTCGCGCTCAGCTATGACCCGAACTCGGATGGCGCGCCGACCTTGGTGGCCAAAGGCACGGACGAGCTCGCCCAACGCATTCGCGAACGTGCCAAAGAGGCTGGCGTGTATTTGTTTGAAGCCCCCGAGTTGGCCAGGGCGCTTTACTTCACCACCAAACTTGACCATCCGATCCATGAAGGTCTTTACCACGCGGTGGCGCAGGTGATTGCCTATGTGTTCAGCCTGAACCAGAGTTATTCAGACTCGGGCGGCATGGTCAAGCCGACATTGCGCATCCCTGACAATATGCGTTATGACGAAAACGGTTTTCTCTTTCAGTGATGAACCCATGACAGCGGCCAAACCATGAGCGATTTTTACCAAAGCCAAGCCGACAAACTGCGGTTCGAAATTTTGCTCAAATCGTTGCGCGAAGGTCGTTTGAACTTGGCCATTTTGGGTGACGATGAAGCGGCGTTGACCCATTACGGAAAACGCATCTTTCAGCATTTGCGTCAGCAAGGCGAACCCAATGTGGAGTTGTGGACCTCTGCCGATTCAGAACGACTCGTCGACCGGTTCAACGACATTCTCTCCACGCTCACCGTCGATCAAGCGCTGGACAAAACCAACCAAACCGCGCCCAAGCGCTACATGATTTTTCCCGACACGCATGGCATTCAAGACTTTGAGTTGCAGTTGTTGGCTCGTTTGGTCAATGGGTTTCCCGCCAGCAACATCAACGTGATTTTGTTGGTCAACAGCCGCAGTGCCTACGACAAAAAGCTGTCTGCGTTTGGCAAAAATTTATTGCAATGGGTGTTGGAATCTGAAGCCCCTGCGCCTGCCAAGGCGGCGCGCTTGGAAACACTGGGCGACTGGCCTGGGGCCAAGCAAGTCCCCAGCGAGAAAAAAGCGGCCGCGTCCACGCCATCCTTCGATGCCGGGGTGAGTTTGCCGCCTGCGCCCCCGCCGCCCTTGGATTTGTCAGACCGCAAAACCGCCGTGACCGACATGTCTGAAGGTGTGAAAGACCCCGAACTCGGTGCGCCGGTGGCGTTCACCGAATTGCCTTCAGGCGAAGAACTGGCCAAGTCGTGGGAAGCCAACGCGGCTGCCTCAAAGCGCAGCGGCACTTGGGCATTGGTGATTTTGCTGGCTTTGTTGGTGTCTTTGGCGGCATTTGGTTTCATTTACCAAGAGCGTGTCTCAGAGGAATGGCAAGGCATGCGCGCTTATTTGTCGGGCAACAAACCGGTGGCCGAGACACCTGCCCCAGCCACCCCCCCTGCTGCCCCGCCGCCATCGGTCTCCATGTCTTCCAGCAGCACCCCTGTGGTCAAACCTGCCGAGGCCTTGAGTCCCGACAAAGAGGAGTTGGTCAGTCCGGCTGCACCAGAGCC
>JACCDP010237511.1_pt1 | contig 25600 bp, 20 predicted proteins | sample 7445841 | NCBI WGS metagenome assembly JACCDP01 (sample SAMN15323441, study PRJNA562643) | freshwater metagenome | isolation source: river surface water | place: USA:Blue River Watershed | collected 2017-08-17 | reverse complement strand
TGGCCAAAGAAGAAGGTGCAGAAGTGATTGTAATGTGCAATAATATTGAAGCTCAGATTTCTGAATTGGAAGACGCAGATGATAAAGCTTTGTTCATGGAAGAATACCAAATGAAAGAGCCTGCATTGAATAGATTGATCCAATCTGCCTACAAATTATTGAATTTAGAAACTTATTTTACTGCTGGTGTTCAGGAAGTTAGAGCTTGGACAATTGAAAAAGGTTGGAAAGCACCACAAGCTGCAAGTGTTATTCATACTGATTTTGAAAAAGGTTTTATCAAGGCAGAAGTTATTGCATTTGATGACTTTATTAAATTCAAGAGTGAGGCGGCATGTAGAGACAATGGTAAATTAAGAATTGAAGGTAAAGAGTATATTGTAAAAGATGGTGATGTAATGCATTTTAGATTTAATGTTTAAATTTTCAGTGATGAGATGTATCAATTTTTTACTTATTTCAATGGTATGTTTTGCTTGTAATACAGCCAATAATACAACTGAAAGCACCAATAGCAATAATATAGATGCGCCTCGTGTACTACAATACGAAATAGTTAAAATTCATCCACATGACACCAGCTCCTATACACAAGGTTTAGAATGGAATGGCAATAAATTAATTGAGGGAACGGGCAATTATGGTAAAAGCAAATTACATGTCTTGGATTCAAATATGCAATCCTTAGGAAAAACTGTAAAGTTATCTAAAGATCTATTTGGTGAAGGTACTACCCTTTTTAAGGACAAGATTTACCAACTTACTTGGAAGGAAAACAAGGTGATGGTATACAATGCTCAAACCCTCGAGAAAATCAAAGAACTATACTGGCCATATGAAGGATGGGGATTAACGCATAATGACTCATCAATAATTGTTTCTACTGGCGGTAGCAATATCTATTTTGTAAACCCAGAAGACTTTTCTATTCAAAGGACATTGGGAATATATAATAAATTCGGATATGTAAGTGATATTAATGAATTAGAGTGGATCAATGGCAAAATTGCTGCAAATATTTATTTAACTAATGATATTGTATTTATTGATCCCATTTCTGGTCAAATTAAAGAAACAATCAATTTCGATCAATTGTTGGTACAAGCAAATGTGAAGATAAATCCTGCAAGTATTGATCCTGGTTATGTATTGAATGGAATTGCATATCACCCTATTAGAAAAACTATTTTTATAACAGGCAAGTGTTGGCCAATTATGGCAGAAATTTCAATCAAATAATTAGAGTCCCTTTTTCTTTATTTCGTAGATAATAGAACTTGCTTTTTGTGGATTATTGATCGCTATTAAATTTGATATAGATGCTATAATAAATGCCCTAATAATACCCGCAAATCCAGATTTCTTATATTTCTCGCTTAACAAGCTTACATAATAGCTATCAAACCACATGGGTTTTGTCTGAACCAATTGCATGTCAAACTGTTTTAAAAGATTTTGCATTGCTTCAGGTGAAAAATGATACAAATGTCTAGGCACATCATAAGCCGCCCAGAATTTTTTATAGTATTGAGCATCATAGCTAGTATAATTAGGCACAGCAATAATTAATCTACCATTTGTTTTAAGAATAGATTTAAAAGCCTTTAAGTAGCCTTTTAAATCATGTACATGTTCTAGAACATGCCATAGACAAATAACATCATGAGAATGTGCTGGGATATAAAATAAAGTATCAGGAGTTTGTAATTGAATATGGTAATTATCTAATGCTTTTTGTCTACTAGAAGCATCTGGTTCCAATGCAGTTACTTCCCATTGTTTTTCTTTCATACAATTTGCAAAAGCACCAGTACCTGCCCCCACTTCTAATAACTTACCTTTAAATCCAGTAAATAGAGATTGTACCCATGTAGATTTTTGGTTTAAAGTTCTATTTCTTACAGTGTGGTACAATTTATTCATCCAACCTGTTTTAATATCTGAATGTGATATATAATCAGGAAAATTGTAATAAGGTGCAATTTGATCTATTGAAGGAATAGGGAAAGTAAATCTTAAAGTGCAATTGGAACATTCTATAATATCAAAAGATTCTTTGGTTAAAGAATAATCTTTTGTGTGTAATAAACTAGCAATATCTGTTTTATTACAAATGGGACAAGGATTAAATGGCTCTTTGTGCATTAATGATAGAATTTAAACAAAATGGCTAGTAAAGATATTATCGCAATGATAGAAGCCATTAAAACCCAATTGTCTTTATCTTCATCAGATGTTTCTTCAATGACAGTTTCATTCGTAACTTTATTCATAAAAACATCTGAATAATAATTACTACTTACAAAATGACTTTGCCAATTTAATATTCCATTATTAAAAACAAATATACCTAAGCTTTCCATTGGTATTTGTTCTTGATGTCCATCAAAAAGGTCCTGAATATATTGTTCATATTGTATAGCTGCTTGTTCAGAGGAAATACCTAAAGAATCCGCTAAGAAAATATAGAAATGTTTAGATGGCGCAGATGCAATAGGTTCAAATAGTATGGACTCCAATGGAGCATCTATTCCTTTATCATTATAGGATGCTTGTTTTTTTTGCCATTTCAAGCATCCCCAAGACAAAAGGTCTAATTGCCCCTGTTCAATAAAATATTGTTCTAGAATTGCTTTCATTTATTTTCTGAATGAGTAGATGATACCTGCAGTAATTTGAGCACCTAAAGATGGATAATACGCCCATCTTTCATATGGTTTATCCAATAAATTCTCTCCCTTTGCCCAAATACTCCAAGCAGAAGATAATTTATAGCTAAAACCTGCATTCAATACAACTACATTTTTTAAATTGAAAGTTTTATTATTTGCTTCAAATTGAGCTGCACCAGTCCAATATTGAGCAGATGCTTCAATGATCCATTTTTTATTGGGAATCCAGTTGAACGAAGAATTGATTTCTAAAGGTAAAATACCCCAAGGTTTTGCATTTTCTTTGATAATATTGAATTGTTTATAATGGAAGCTATTAGCAAATAATAATTTATCGCTAAACTGATATCTTAATTTCGCGTCCAATTCTAAAGTAGCTGCTCTTTTTTCAAAAATTGCTTGGTATTTTAAACCGAAAGTATTGATATCGGTTCCTATAATTTGGTTGAAAAATGGAAGATTCTTATATTCATTTATTGATACACCTATACTATAATCAAAACGCTTTCCAGAACTAACTTCAACAGTAATGTATTTTCTTTCATTACTTGTTATCAACATATTTGCAACTGGCATTACCCAAGGATTCTGAATAGCTAATGTAGAATATTGTGTATTATCAAATAAAGTGGTCCAACCTGTTTTAACTAAATAATTAGTATCCGTTAGTTTCTTTTGTAAATGAATATTAGGATAAAACTGATAATCATCTTTATTTATCCATACAGGACTTGCACCTGCTTTAATAATGGTACCCCATTTTTCGATACTAATTGCTGGATCCGCTCTAAAAATGGTATTTTTCTGATGAATAATTCCAGTTGGATTATATTGATTAAAACTATACATCAGGTCTAAATTGAATTTAAACTTATTCTTAAATTGAAAGTACATTGGATTATTGATCTCATACCAGGTATTGGTAGCATCTATGATACCTTGGAAATGCTCGAATTTAGCAATAGGATGAATATTGAAAAATCTTTGTTTCACTTTGGTATTCAATAAAGCAAAAGAAGCACCCATGTGTTCAAAATTATGTTCATAGTTAGATTCAGGTAAATTTAAAGAGTTGGGAACTAAGCCAAATCTATATCGCTGACTATGGTTATAGAATAATTGGGTTTGAATATTACTATATTTATTGATATACTGATCACCGATATATTTTGCACCCAATTCTCGAATTATTTGTAATCGATAATCCGTACCCGTAGATGCTTCATTAAATAAAGTGATAGAGTGCGTGTTCTTCCATTTATCTACATTATTAATACTCAATTGAGCATATTGATGCGAATAATTACCAAAACCTATTTTGAAGTTAGTGATATTGGTTAAACTAACTAAAGAGTCATGTACTATTGCTCTTGGAACCAAAGAAATAGGTCTGTATTCAAAACTTAAATTTTGACTTGGCACTTGATAGTTTAAAAACACGGAGCTGGTATCCGTATTGGCAGTAGCATTTACAAAACCAATTTTTGCAACATATTTCAATTGTGGTTTAAAAGCAGATAAGATAGTAACTACTTTTTCTGGAATTGAATCTGATTTTGTTGGAGCAACCGTTACTGTGGTTTCATTTAATAATTCATTCAAATTAATTTTACCAATATTCGCGTTAGTGGATTTTGTAGATAAAGACTTGTTATTTTTCTTTTTACTATTTTTCTTTTTATTATTTTTCTTTATAGAAATAGAAGAATTCTGCTTTTTCCTTTGTTTCTTTTTTGCCTCTACAGGTGCAGCAATAACGCAGATGGTTATTAAAAGAAATATATATTTTAATAAATGCTTCATGGTTATTTAACGGTGTTTGTAGATTCTGTAATAGCTTTTAATTTCTCTTGAGCGATTAATTTCAATGAAGCATCATTGGCATTTTCTGCCACACTTTTATAAGTAGCAATAGCATTGAAATAATCTTTTTGAGTAGCATAAATATCACCCAATAAAATATAAGCTTTTGTTACCCAAAAATCATACGCAGCTTGTTTCTTAATAACTTCAAAAGCTGTTTTTTCAGCTAAGGTTAATTTATTTTGAGCTAAGTATAATAATGCTAATTGATAATGTGCATCTGCTGTAATAGAGGATGGATTTGATTTAATAATTTTGGATAAAACCAACATAGCAGCATTAGTGTCTTTGTTGATCACATTGTAGTGAAATAAAGACATATTAGCCATTTGAATATCATCAGTTGCAGCTGACTTATCAGATAATATTTGCTGAGCAATAACAGAAGCTTCTTCCCATTTCTGTGCCTTGTATTGACATCTTAACAATCCTTTATAAGCTTCCATTTTATTTTCTTGCTGCGTCGCAATTTTTAATAAAATACTGAAATAAGATTCTGCTAAAGGTTCGTCTTTGAGCGTAAAATAATTCAATCTGGCTGCCAGTAATGAAGCTCTTTCGGCAAATTTATTAGGAGCCTGATTGGCTACAATACCAAAATATTTAGCTGCTGAATCATATTGTTCTTTTGAATAGGCTATTTCTGCAATTAAATAATTAGCATCTAATTGATATTTGCCTTTAGGGAAAGATTGTAAATACTTAGTAAAACCTGCAGCTGCTTCAGGGTACATTTTTTGTTCATATTTGATAATCGCTGATCGATATACCAAAGAGTCTTGTTCATTAGTAGATAATGACTTGCCAAAATCATTCATAAATTGAACAAATAATTCTGGTGTTTGATCTTCTATGAAAATATTTCTTACAAACTCCACTGCGTTATCTGATTCATTGGAAGTTGGATAGCCTGCAAATAAGTCCCTAAAGGTTTGAAGTGCCATCACATTCTTGTTCAAATTAAAATAAACAATTCCTAATTTATAATGTGCTTGTGGATAAAAAGCTGATGCATTTCTATCTATGATAATTTTAGACAATGGTGCAATTGCTTCTTGAAAATTTTCATGATTAATATAGGTATCCGCTAATTCTAATCTAGCGTCATTTAAATAAGTTGAATTAGGAAATAGATTTTCAAATTCTTTTAGAATTTTAACCTTCTCGTTAGTCTGCCCCATGCCACCTAATATGTTTGCCTTTTGCAAGGTTGCGTAATCAACATAGTTCCATACTAAATCTATCACTTGTTGATAGGCATTTAAAGCTTGTTTGTATTGCTTTAACATCATTTGGCAATCTGCCATTCTCACAAAGGCATCTTTTTGGTAATTTTCAAATGCATTGTTTGGATGATTTGCAGTTGCAGTTGCAAAATAATCCATTGCTTTCTGGTAATTGTTGCTTTTTAAATAACAATATCCCAAAGTATATTTTGCATGTCTTACTCCAACTTCTCCCTGTTCAACAGGGTCATTTACAAAAAGCTCTAAATATTGAATACTTTCTTGAATTCTACCTAATTTATAGGAAAGCTCCCCTAGCCAGAAAATGGTAGGTTGTAAAACTTTTGCATTGTATGGTAAAAATTGTAATTGACTAAATAAAGTATAAGCTTTTTCAATTTGTCCGTCATTTAAATAAAGACAAGCTCTACCATAAACGATATTGGGATAAATTTTCAATAAATCAATTCCTGGTTGATTGATTTTATCATATGCTTCATATGCTTGAATGAAGTTATTACTATATGCCAAAGATGATACCCACAATGATTTTGCTTCTGCTGAATATATTGAATTGGGGTAATTAGAAATAAATTTATCTAAACTTGAAGTTGCTGTACTGTATTCTTTTAACTCAAAACAAAGTTTAGCATAATTAAATAGAGAGATTTCTTTTTGCTCAAGGTTTTGTGATTTAGTTGCACATAATAAAAATGCATTTTTGGCGCCCATCTTATCTTTTGTCTTTAAATACGAGGTGGCCAATAAATACATGCTATTTTGTCCTAAAGAATCTTCAATATTAGCTAACTGTTTAAAACCTTCTATAGCTTTATTCCATTCTTGAGATTGAAAATAACAAAATGATAATTGGTATAAATCTTGCGTTTCAACCATCTTCTGTGTTGAAACATATTGAGCTAAATAAGGCAAGGCTTTATTGTATTCTTTTTTCTCAAACAATAAATGTCCCATTAATTGTTTTAATTGAACCTCATAGTATTGGCCAGGTTGCTTTAAAGCATTTTCACAATTAGCCATTGCAGCATCTACATCGCCTAAGAAATAATATAGTTGGCTAATATAAAATGGAGCCAATTTGTTATAATGCTTATTAACAGAAGCTATTTGAAAACAACTTAATGCCAATTTAAAATCCTTTCTTTCTAATGCAACAAAACCAGCATAATAATTGGCATCCGCATAATATGTTGAGTTTTTAACTTGTCTAACATTATTCAACAAAGCAGCTGCCTTATCCCAATCCCCTGTTTTGAAATACAAATAGCCTTGTTGAAACTTCATTACCAAAATTTCAAAATTTTCTAAATCATCTATACTTACATTTTTAAACGACTTAATTGCCAAAGACTCATTATTATGTTTGAAATAATATTTTCCAAGCAAATAACTTAACCTTGATTTATAAATTCGATTATTGGTTTTCTCAATCCATGCAGAAGCCATGCTTGGCGCATAAGGTTTTTCCAAGGCTAGTGACAAAGCAAAATAATAATAACTAATATCATCTTTCTTTTCATCAAAAGTATAAGCAGATTGAATGTGCTGATAAGCAGTTAAAGTGTCGCCTTGTCTCAGTGCTTGCATCCCCTTATTAAAGATATCTTTTAGTGGATGATTGTATTGAACTGACTGAGCGTTCAGTTGAAAACAACTACCCAAGACTAAAAGAAAACAAGCTATCCAATTTCTAATCTGTAACATAAATACCAATGTTTTTTATAATATGGTAAAATTACGGCCATTTATAGAACGTTTAAGCAATTCAGGTTATTGTGGAAAAACAGATTAGATTCGTAATTTTGTCAACAATTACAACAATATGTACGAACATAATACTCAAATTAGAGTCAGATATGCCGAAACAGACAGAATGGATGTCGTTTATTACGGTAATTACCCCCAGTATTTTGAAGTAGGAAGAGTGGAAAGCCTTAGATCATTAGGTATAAGTTACAAGGATATTGAAAATATGGGCATTATTTTGCCCGTTGTGGACTTGCACATTAAATACCTTAGACCAGCTAAATACGATGATTTACTGACCATTAAAACAATCATTAAAGACTTACCTATTGACCATAAAATCACTTTTCATCAAGAAGTGTATAATGAAGCAGGTAAATTACTTACAGTGGGAACAGTAAAGCTTTATTTTATGGATCAAAGTCTTCAAAATAAGGCCTCTATGCCTGCAATAATGCTTGAAAAACTAAGGACTTATTTTAGTTAAACCGCCAATTTTTGGTTTACTTTGCAGCTTAATATTAAACACCTAGATGTCTATTCAAGCAAGTATCATTACCATTGGAGATGAACTATTAATTGGTCAGGTAATTGACACCAACAGCGCCTTTATTGCTCAACAGTTAAATAACATTGGCGTTTCATTGAAGCATAGAGTTGCCGTGGGTGATAATGCAAAAGATATTACTGAAGCTATTGATCTTGCCATTAGCCAAAATAGTGTTGTGATTCTTACCGGGGGATTAGGTCCAACTGCAGATGATATTACCAAGCCTTTATTGAACAGTTATTTTGGAGGAAAAATGATGGTACACCAACCTACCCTTGAACATATCACATACATATTTGAGCAAATTCATAAAAAGCCAATGATTGATCGCAATCGAAAGCAAGCTGAAGTACCTGATGTATGTGAAGTTTTATTCAATGAAAAAGGGACTGCTCCTGGAATGATGTTTAATAAATTGAATACATTGGTTTTCTCTCTTCCTGGAGTGCCTCATGAAATGAAGTGGTTGATGACGGAACAAGTGATCCCCAGAATAAAGAACCACTTCAAAACCAATCCAATCAGCCATAGAACATTATTAACTGCAGGAATCGGGGAATCATTTTTAGCGGAGTTGATTAAAGATTTTGAAGATAGTTTGCCAAATGACGTGAAATTGGCCTACTTACCCAATTATGGAATGGTTCGATTGAGATTAACCAGTTCTGGAGCTAACGAGAAGGCATTACATCAACAATTAGATATCCTTTTTGCTCAATTAACCACATTGGTAAAAGAATATTTGGTGACAGATCAAGATGAAACCATGGAAATGGTGGTGGGGAAAATGCTTAAATCTGCCAATCAAACAGTAGCTACAGCAGAAAGTTGTACAGGGGGTTTTATTGGACACTTATTATCTAAACATGCTGGATCATCTCAATTCTATACAGGGGGTATCATTAGCTATGATAACAGAATCAAAACCGAATTTCTAGATGTCCCTACTGAAATATTACAAACCGTTGGAGCAGTAAGTAAAGAAGCGGTAGAACAAATGGCAATAGCGGTAAGAGAGAAAATGAATACTGATTTTGCTGTTTCTGTTAGTGGAATTATGGGGCCATCTGGCCAAACCGATGAAAAGCCATTAGGAATGGTATGGATAGGTGTTGCAAACAAGGAAAAAGTAGTTTCAAAGGTTTTATACCTAAGATTTGACCGTCACAAGAATATAGAAGTTACTGCAACTCAGGCCATAAATTTACTTAGGTTGTTAATAATCAATAAGATTTAGTCTTATTTTTGTGTAAAATTGTCCCATATGCCAATTGTTGATTTGGTCTTACCAAAACTGGGTGAAAGTATCATGGAGGCTACTATTTTAAAGTGGCACAAGAAAGTTGGCGATACAATTCAACTAGACGAAACATTATTGGATATAGCCACTGATAAAGTAGATAGTGAAATACCCTCTACAGCAGAAGGAGTAATTACAGAAATTTTATTTGAGGTGAACAGTGTTGTACCAATTGGTACCATTATTGCAAAAATTGATTCGAAGAAAGCATCAGAAACGCCCAAAACAGTTACCTCAACTCCATCTTCTGTAACTGCTCCAACACAAGTAACTCCTGAGAACAATGAAATAAAGGATCAAGTTCCATTCAATCCTAGTCCAGCACCAATAACAAATACATCTGAATCAACGGATCAAAAATTTTACTCTCCTCTAGTAATTAGCATCGCACAAAGTGAAGGTGTTAGCATGCAAGAGTTACAAAAAATAGTAGGCACAGGTAATCAAGGTAGGGTTTCTAAGAAAGATATATTAGCTTATATAGCGGATAAAAAAGCTGGAATAATTAAGCCAACACAGATCTTCAATGAACCTTTGCCTGATTTCATGCAAAATGCAGTTAATCAAAAATTAGCTCAGCCTGAAGATGTGATTATTTCTGGTAATGTAGAAATTGTAGAAATGGATCGAATGCGAAAGCTTATTGCTAAGCATATGGTGGATAGTGTTCATACCAGCCCGCATGTTACCTCTTTTGTGGAAGTAGATGTAACCAATATGGTGGTATGGAGAGATAAAGTAAAAAGTTTATTTGAAAAAAGAGAAGGCACAAAATTAACATTTACTCCTATGTTTATTGAAGGAATTGCTGCAGCATTGGAGCAATTTCCTATTATCAATTCCAGCTTGGAGGGTGATAAAATTATTTACAAAAAAGATATTAATATTGGAATGGCTACCGCCTTACCTACAGGTAATTTAATTGTACCTGTTATTAAAGGTGCAAACCAGTTAAGCATCGTTGGTCTGTCCAAGGCAGTGAACCAATTAGCCAATGCTGCTAGAAATAACCAATTAAAGCCTTCAGATACGCAGAACGGCACATTTACAGTAACGAATGTAGGTACATTTGGCAGCATCATGGGAACCCCAATTATTAGTCAGCCACAAGTTGCAGTTTTGGCTTTGGGTGCAATCAAAAAGAGACCAGTGGTAGTGGAAACTCCAGCTGGTGATGCTATCCTTGTTAGACATATGATGTACTTATCTATGAGTTACGATCATAGAATTGTAGACGGAGCGCAAGGAACTCAATTCTTAGCAGCTGTTGCTAAAAACTTTGAAGCTTGGGATATCAATAGACAATGGTTCCAGTATATATAACCCCGTTGCTTTTCCTTTCATCACAACTGGTACTTCAACTTTTTAGTTTCCAAATTTTGTTAAACTATTTGGAATATTAATTGTTATAAATTGCATTATTATTCGTTGTAATATGAAGTCTATTTCTTTAGTTATTTTGGCCTTACTAAGTTCCCTAATGATCAATGCCCAAACTAAGGGCAGTATTTCTGGTTGGATAGTGAATAAGAATACACAAACACCCATTTCGGGAGTAACCATAAAAGTTTTAAACACACCATTTTCTGCCACATCAGATAGCTTAGGTAGGTATCAATTGAATAATATTCCTACAGGTCAATATCAGGTAGTTTTTACCTCTTTAGGAAGTATCCCTTATACTTTATATAATGTGGTTGTGAGTTCTGGAAATGAGACAATTAATAGCATTGAATTATTGCCTCAAGAAGTAACCCTTAAAGAAGTGATGGTGGGGGGAAATAGAAAAACAGTTCGAGCTGCTACATTAGAAACTCCTTTAAGTGTTCAAAAATTGACTGCAGAGGAAATCAAATCTAGCCCTGGTAGTAATTTTGATATTTCTAAAGTAGTTCAAACCCTACCTGGAGTAACTGGTTCAGCTAGTACAAGTGCTGGTTTTAGAAATGATATTATTGTAAGAGGTGGTGCCCCAAATGAGAATGTATTTTATTTAGATGGGATCGAAATACCAGTAATCAATCATTTTTCCACTCAAGGAAGTGCTGGAGGCCCACAGGGTATTTTAAATGTTTCTTTCATAGATGAAGTGAAGCTATCCACTTCTGCTTTTGATGCAAAATTCGACAATGCTTTATCTTCTGTTTTTGAATTCAAACAAAAAAGAGGAAACCCTAAAAAATTAGAAACCAATATTAGAATGGGCGCAACTGAATTTGCAAGTACATTCAATGGCCCTTTATCAAAATCTGGCAAAACAACTTTCTTAGCTTCTGCTAGAAGAAGTTATTTACAATACTTATTTTATGTTTTAGACCTTCCTATTCGACCTAATTTCTGGGATTTTCAATATAAAATCACACATCAAATAGATCCAAAAACCACTTTGACTTTCTTAGGTATTGGAGCAATAGATGATTTTTATTTTGTTGCCCCAAGAAATGCAACTCCAGAAAAAATATACGCACTTAACTCTAGTCCTTCCATTAATCAATGGAGCTATACCATGGGTGTATCACTTAAACGCTTAATTAATAAAGGTTATTGGACAGTTAGTATGAGTAGAAATCATTTAAATAATCTCAATGAGAAATATGAAGACAATTTATCTCAAAATAAAGGGGAATTAACTTTACAATTTAGATCCAATGAAATTGAGAATAAATTAAGATTTGATATTACTAAAAACTTTCTGGGTATAAAATGGACAACTGGTGCAAATATTCAAACTGTTGAATATGATAACTATACTTATCAAGTCTTAAAAAACTTTATTCCAACAGGATCTGGGCAAGCAAGTAATACTCCCCTAACATACAATTACTTTACAGATTTGGCATTTAAAAAATATGGTGCATTTTTTCAAATGGGGAAAAGAGCATTTAATAATAGATTAGGCATAAGTGCAGGAATTAGAACTGATGGAAATGGTTTTAATAATTCTGGAAAAGATTTTATCAGTAGAATTTCACCTAGAATCGGACTAAGCTATGTACTTACAGATAAAATTAATTTGAATGCCTCTATTGGAAGGTATTTCAAAGTAGCGCCATTAACTGTATTAGGATTTAAAGATTTGAATGGAAACTTTGTAAATAAGAACGCTGATTATATTGGAAGCAATCATTATGTAGCAGGTATTGAATATATACCTACTGATGCCAGCAGATTTACTTTTGAGGTTTTTGCTAAAAAATATTATGGAGTTCCAATCAGTATCCAAAAAGGCATTAGTTTATCTAATTTGGGTGCTGATTTTAATATCTTAGGGAATGAACCCATCAGTACAACAGGTTTCGGTAAGAGCTATGGATTTGAATTATTTGCTCAACAAAAATTAACTAAGCGATTTTTTGGGGTAGCAAGTTATAGTTATTTTAAAAGTTCCTATACCAATTTTGCAGGCAAATTTATTCCAAGTGCATGGGAAAATGTTCATCTACTCAGTTTGACAGCTGGATATAAATTTAATAAGAACTGGGAATTGGGTTTGAAGTTTAGATTTCAAGGGGGGACTCCTTATACACCCTATGACAGTGTAGCAAGTAGATTAAACTTTGTCACATTAAGACAAGGTGTTTTAGATTATTCTAGATTAAATACATTAAGAGTCAATCCTTTTAACTCAAGTGATTTAAGAATTGATAAAAAGTATTTTTACAAAAAAGCCACTTTGGACTTTTTCTTAGATATTACCAATTGGTATGGAAGTACAAGTGTAGCTCCTAGCGCATATATATTTGAATCCAATCCAGACGGCACCTTCAAAACAACTGATGGGAAACCAGTTAAAAAAGATGGATCAAATGCAATACCTTCTTTAGCGGATGGAAACCAGGTATTTATCACACCTACAGTTGGATTTATCTTGGAATTCTAAACATTATAAAAATAGGCTCACGTACACTCGCTTTATATTTTTTATAAAGCGACCTGTAATATGTTGCCATTGCATATTTAATACTCCTAAAATGGCTTCTTTGATGATGCCTTTTGACATTTTGCTTACACCAATTTTTCGATCAACAAAAGTGATAGGGACTTCCTTTAATTTGAACCCTAGTCTCCATGAAGCAAATTTCATTTCAATTTGGAAAGCGTATCCGATAAAATTTACATTGTCTAAATTAATTGCAGATAAAACTTTGTTTTTATAGCAAACAAAACCTGCAGTAGGATCTTTCACGGGCATGCCTGTGATGATTCTTGTATATGCTGACCCTCCCTTAGAATAGATCAATCTATCTAAAGGCCAGTTTTCAGTTGCCCCACCCTTAACATATCTACTTCCAATAGCCACATCAGCACCTTCCATTTCACAGGCTGCATATAATCTTTCTAAATCATTGGGATTATGAGAAAAATCTGCATCCATTTCAAATATATAATCATATTGTTTTGCCAATGCCCATTTAAAACCATGAATATAAGCAGTACCTAAACCTAATTTACCCGATCTTTCTTCTAAAAATAATCTACCAGGATGTTTAGGAATAGTATCTTTAATAATTTGAGCCGTACCATCAGGTGATCCATCATCAATCACTAAAATATCAAATGCCCATTTTAGAGATAAAACTGCACTAACAATGGAAAGGATATTTTCCTTTTCGTTGTAAGTTGGGATGATGACTACTTTTTTCACTGCTTAGGGGGTATAGTGATTTTTTAAAATTTATTATATGTAAATATAAACTATTTATTTAATATTGACTTATTTAGGATTTCTGTCAATTTTTGCTTGGTATGGAGGGCAAAATCTCCTTTCATCATCCAATCATAGTACTGTGGCTCCTCCTTAAGTACTTGAGTTACAGGTTTTCCCTTGTGTTTACCGAAATTAAAAACTGGAACTCCATTTTCATAAATAAATCTTCTAGCAAAGTCAATAATTTGGTCTTCCCCGGTAAACTTTACAATAGATTCTACCGTATTGCCCATCTGAGGGTATTTTACCACTTGCGCTTCTAATACTTCAAATGTTGCCATAGCATCGGCTTCTGCAGTGTGCGCATCCTCTAAATTTTTATTACAATAAAATTTATATGCTGCCGAAAGTGTTCTTTGCTCCATCATGTGAAACACTTTTTGAACATCCAATAATTTCCTAGACAGCATATCTATTTGTATTCCAGCTCTTAAAAATTCTTCGTTTAACATAGGAATATCAAAACGATTACTATTGTAGCCAGCTAAATCAGACCCTTCAATAAATTGTTTAATCTCATTAGCAATTTGTTTGAAAGTAGGTGCATCTTTAATCATTTCGTTAGAAATTCCATGAACATCTGTTGCAGCTTGCGGAATAGGCATTTCAGGATTGACCAATTTTCTTTTCACTTGTTTGGTTCCATCTGGCATTATTTTAATAATAGCTATTTCTACTATTTTATCCATACTAACATTAATGCCAGTAGTCTCTAAATCGAGAAAACAAATAGGATTAGTTAATTGTAACTGCATAATTTAAATTATGTTGTGAAGTTAATCAATATTATAGTTGAAGGATTCAAAACAGATCAAATAGTTAAAATAATTTGATTAAATTTGTAGCAAAATTCATCTAATGAACTGGATACATTTAACTACAGAAGAGCAATTAGAAAATATAAAATTAAAATCTGCCAGTACCCCTCAGGTTATTTTCAAACATAGTACCACTTGTAGTATTTCTAAAATGGCTTTTTCTCGTTTTGAAAGAGCTGATGCACCAGATTCAATTGATTTTTATTATTTAGACTTATTGAATTATAGACCCATTTCTAATGCTATTGCAGAGGTTTTTCAAGTACATCATGAATCACCTCAGGTTTTATTGATCAAAAATGGCGAATGCATATACGATGAAAGCCATTATGGAATTATGATGGATGAGTTATTAGAACAAGTTGCTCAATAACCATTATAATCTTTCAATAATTATTGCAGAAGCTCCACCTCCCCCATTACATATTGCTGCAGCACCATACTGCTTTTTGTTTTGTTGTAAAATATGCGAAAGGGTAACTACAATTCTCGCACCACTACAACCTAAGGGATGACCCATAGAAACGGCACCACCGTTTACATTCACTTTTGTTGAATCAATTTTTAATAATTGAGTATTTACAATACCTACAACAGAGAAAGCTTCATTGAATTCAATAGCATCTATTTGTTCAACAGAAAGATTTGCTTTAGACAAAGCTTTAGGTAATGCTAATGAAGGTGCTGTAGTAAACCATTTTGGATCATGTTCAGCATCTGCATAACTTATTATTTTAGCAATGGGTTGTAAGCCTAATTCTTTTAGTTTTTCACCACTCATTAATAAAATAGCGGCAGCACCATCATTCATAGTACTAGCATTGGCAGCAGTCACTGTTCCTTCTTTGGTAAAAGCTGGCTGGAGTGCATTAATCTTATCAAATTTAACATTGTAAGGTTCCTCGTCTTTATCTATTATAATTGGATCCCCTTTTTTCTGAGGTATTTGAATTGGAATAATCTCATCTTTAAAAAGACCTTTTTCAGTAGCATTTTGAGCCTTTTGATAACTAGCAATCGCAAATGCATCTTGATCTTCTCTAGAGATGGAATGTTCCTTAGCGCATAAGTCTGCAAAATTACCCATGGCTACTTTATCGTATACATCTACTAACCCATCTTTAGCTAAACCATCTATCATAGTAATATCTCCATATTTATTACCCCATCTTTGCGAAGTATTATAATAAGGGACATTACTCATACTTTCCATTCCTCCTGCTATGATTATGTCTGCATCTCCTAATAAAATAGATTGAGCAGCTTGAGTTATACTTTTCATTCCACTTGCACAAACCTTATTTACAGTAGTGCAAATTACTTTATGTGGCAAACCTCCAAAAATAGCAGCTTGTCTGGCAGGTGCCTGACCCAATCCAGCTTGAATAACTGATCCAAAAATTACTTCATCCACCTTGCTAGGATCTAATTGAACTTTTTCAAGCACAGCTTTAATAACAATACCGCCTAATTGAGTAGCTGTGAATGATTTTAAAGAACCCCCAAATGAACCAATAGGTGTTCTAACAGCTGCTACTATAAAAACTTCCTTTGCCATGCACATTCCATTTAAATATTAATAATGAGGAGTTGTTTCTGTTGTGGTTTCTTCAACCAATTTGATTCCTTCTTCTTCTAAAGAGATTAATTTAGCCTTATATAAAATACCCACACTCATTTTAAATGCTTTCTTACTCATTCCAAAAAAAGCATAAATATCATCTGGACTAGATTTATCGTGGTAAGGTAAAAAACCTTTATGCATTTTTAATAATCTAATAATAGTGGCTTGGTCTTCAGATAATTTTTCTACCCCTTGTTTACCAATACCAATATCCAACTTATTGCCCTCTCTAATTTTCTTCACAAAAGCTTCATCAATATATTGTCCAATATGCAAATGAGTGAACACTTCGTTTTTATATACCAAACCTTGATGCAAACCATTTACAATAACTACATATCCTAATTCAGATTCTCTATAAACCTGTACTTTAACTTTATCACCTTCTTTTACAGAAAGATGATCATTGCTAATTTGCTTATCTATTTTCTCTGTAGCAGCTACCCTGCCGGTTTGTGCATCAATATATAGCTTCACCAAATACTTTCCTCCAATTCTCATAGTAGAAAGTTGCTGAGACACTGGCACAAATAAATCTTTCATTAAACCCCAATCTAAAAAAGCACCCTGTCTAGTTACTGATACTACTTTTAAAGCAGCAATATCTCCCACAACAGCCAATGGTTCTTGGGTAGTAGCTATTAAACGATTATCAGAGTCGTGATATACAAATACACTGATGGTATCTCCAACTTGTAGCCCAGAGGGAACAAATCTTTTAGGTAAAAGAATACCTTCTTCTCCATCATCCATATAAAAACCGAAGTCCACCTTACGATCCACTCTCAATAAATTAAACTCACCCACTTTTACGGTTGACATAGTCTTTCTTTTATATAAATTTAGAACAATTCAGGTTGTTCATCATTAGGATCTTTAATCACCACTTTATTTTCCCAATCCATTTCAATGGTTTTGCTAAAATCAACTAGTTTGGTTCCAACTGCTTTAGTTCCCATTACATCTACCATCTTGCTTACTTTAAACTTAGCTTTTCTTACTTGAGTTCCTCTTCCAGAATGTACTACAAGAATTGGTTCAATGTGGGTGGTAACTGCCGCCAAATAGTTATCAGGTCCTTCTTTAATAAAGGAGAAAGGTGTTTTCAAAGTGGTTGTTTCAATTTTAAATCTTTTAATATTGAATTGCAACTTGTCATTATCTAAATAAACAGCACTAATAATTTTTTCTGGATTAAACTTCTCAATGAAAATCACTTTTTCAGGATCAAATCTTTGAGTCTGTTCAGTATCGGTTACTTCATAATAACCATCTTTTGTAATCACCAACAATTTATCATCTTCAAAAGTGCCGAGATAAATACCCTTCTCTTCTGTGTTTAATCTTCCAAATTTATCATCAAACCATAATCTCCTGCCCACTAAAGTGCTTTTGCCCGCTTCTTTTAGTTTGACATTTTTAATTGGATACTTAGTTACCTGGTTACCGACACTGCTTCTTCCTTTCACTTCCAATGTCTCAAAGAAGAAATCAAATTCTTTTATTCTAGCAGAACAATTTGGACTCAAAATTATCTTAACAGATTCCGCTTCACCATTTGCATTCACCGTTAAATAATGAACCTTAGATTTCTCTGCAGATTTTGCCAATGGATATTCTTTATCTCTTGTAACACCTGTTACATTGAATCTTTTTGCATAACTAATTCCATTGGCGCCATCCACATAAATCATATTATAAGTAGTACGCTCGTCATTTTTTTGAAATACAGCCGCATGTAAAATGTCTTTACCTATAAATACTTTGTCTGAAACTTTTACCACTTTCATAATACCAGACTTGGTGAAGGCAATAATATCATCATAATCAGTACAGTCACATAAGAATTCATCTTTTTTCAAAGAAGTCCCAATAAAACCTTCTTGTCTATTGATATATAATTTAGTATTGGCAATAGCAACCTGCTTTACCTGAATCGTATCAAACTCTTTAATCTCAGACTTTCTTTCCTTGCCTTTTCCGTATTTCTTCTGCAAATTCTCATAATAACTCACTGCATAATCCACCAAATTGGCTAAGTTATTTTTTACTTCCTTGATAGTTTGCTCTATATCTTTGATTTGTTGAATCAATTCCTCAATATCTAATTTATAGATTCTTCTTACCGGCTTATCTGTTAATTTTAATAAATCTGCTCTCTCTATTGGTTTTTTGAACTTCTTCTTGAAAGGTTCAAAAGCTTTATCTATCGCATCAATTACTTTATCCCAGTTTAAATGCTTTTTCTCTAATTCTTGATAAATTTTTTCTTCAAAGAAGATTTTCTCTAAGCTAGTAAAGTGCCATTTCTCCTCTAATTCTTTTAATTGAATTTCTAGCTCTTTTTTCAAAAGCTCTTTCGTATGATCTACAGAATATTTTAATAATTCAGTAGCGCCAACAAAATGTGGTTTTTGATCTATGATGATACAAGCATTGGGAGAAATACTTATTTCGCAATCTGTAAAAGCATATAAAGCATCAATGGTGATGTCTGGAGAAATACCTGTAGCTAAATCAATTTGAATTTCTACCTCGGCAGCAGTTACATCAGTTACTTTTTTAATCTTAATCTTACCTTGATCATTTGCTTTTGTGATACTTTCCATTAATTGAGTAGTGGTTACTCCATAAGGAACATCTCTAATGACCAAAGTCTTTTTGTCTAACTCATCGATATGAGCTCTAACTCTAATTTTGCCTCCTCTTTTTCCATCATTGTAATTAGAAGCATCTACCATTCCACCCGTTTGAAAATCTGGTAATAATTCAAATTTTCTGCCTTTTAAATACTTAACACTCGCTTCTAATAATTCATTGAAATTATGAGGCAAAATTTTTGTTGACAAACCCACTGCAATACCATCAGCACCCTGTGCCAATAATAAAGGGAATTTCATGGGTAAAGTAACAGGCTCTTGTTTTCTGCCGTCATAACTTAAAGCCCATTCTGTAGTCTTTGGATTAAAAGCCACTTCTAACGCAAATTTGCTTAACCTAGCTTCGATATATCTTGAGGCTGCTGCTGCATCTCCCGTTCTAACATCACCCCAGTTACCTTGGGTCTCTACTAATAAATTTTTCTGTCCTATGTTAACTAATGCATCACCAATACTTGCATCACCATGTGGATGGTACTGCATACTTTGTCCAATAATGTTCGCCACTTTATTGAATCTTCCATCATCCATTTCTTTCATGGCGTGTAAGATTCTTCTTTGAACTGGTTTTAAACCATCTTCAATAGCAGGTACAGCTCTCTCTAATATTACATAAGAAGCATAATCCAAGAACCAATTTTTATATTGTCCTTGAACGCCTGATTCATTTTCTGTTACTCTACTTAAATTTTTCTCTTTTGCCATATTAATTCATATTAGAAGACCCTATCATCTATGGGTATCTTCACTTCCATCTTTCAAACTATTTAATTCAATAAAAACAATATCTGTGATTGCTTTTACTTCATGCCAAATTTTTGCAGGAATGATTACTCTTGATGGAGCTTTAATATTCATAGTGCCCATTTCTTGGGTTTGAATATCTTTCCAATTTATAATAATCTCTCCCTTAACTAATAACATTTCTTCCGGGTTTTTCCCTTTAAAAATGCCATTGTGATAATGCTGTCCACTGATGGTCCCAGCATTTCTATACACCAATAAAAACTCTCCTGTTCTATCTGTACTAAAATAATGCAAGGCACCTCTTTCATCTACCGCTTTTACATCAATTGTACTTACTTGTATAGACATGAATTTTAATTAATCTTCAACAACTTGATTTGACACACCTGGCATTTGAATAACCATATCTTTCCAGCCTTTTTCCCAATCACCCGCAAAAACAATCTTACCTAAATCAGCTAATACCTTTAATCTATATACTACAAAAGCATCTCCTGTTTTTACCTTCATTTTAGCTAAAATATTAGATAAAGCACTAGGCAATTTTTGTGCAGTCTTAGTTAGCAATGACAATATTTCTTTGTCATAAAAACTGATATCCATATTTACAATCTTCTTTCCACCTTCCAAAAACTTAACCACTTCTTGTTCGGTACAAATTTTTTTCCACTCATCTGGATCTAATTCGAACTCACTTAAAGTAACAGGTCTCGCTAATTTTTTTGCTTTTAAAAATTCTTTAGGTTGAATTTGACTTAAATAGGTTGGATAAAACAACTGACCTTTTTCATTTAAAAAAGGTAAATTATTTAAATATAATACTTGAATTCTACCTTGATATTCTTTGAACTGACTCATTAACCAGTAATACCCACAAACATCATGTGCATTTTGTCCCATCCAAATCCAAATGCCTTCATTCTCATCATGATTTAATGCATTGATTAATTGGTGTACCGTTAAACGATCATCTACTATATCTAATTGATCAGCATAAGGAGAATGCGCCAGAACATTAGCCCACCAATTTTTTCTTAATTGGAAACCTTCCGTTTCGTATATATCCAATAAAGGGCCTACTGCATAATCATCTTTAATCTCGATAATTTTTCCAGTAAGACTTCCATCTAATGCTATAGCTGCTTCCAAGGCTGCAATATCTGCAGTATTAAATACTATGTGTATCATTTGCTTTATCTAGTTCTACTTTTAAATTATTGATTATGAAATCTTGTCTTTCTGGTGTATTCTTACCCATATAGTATTCCAACAAATGTTGAATATGATCTCCTTGTTCTAATAATACAGGTGCTAACTTGATATCTGCTCCGATAAATTTTCCAAATTCATCGGGACTAATTTCACCCAATCCTTTGAATCGAGTAATCTCAGGTTTAGCACCTAATTCTTTAATCGCATTTTGTTTTTCTTGCTCATCGTAGCAGTAAATGGTCTTTTGTTTATTTCTCACTCTAAATAATGGAGTTTCCAAAACATATACATGCCCTTTCTTTACTAAATCAGGGAAGAATTGTAAAAAGAAAGTAAGCATTAATAAACGAATGTGCATACCATCCACATCGGCATCAGTTGCTATTACAATTTGATTGTATCTTAGACCTTCTAATCCATCTTCAATATTCAATGCATGTTGCAATAAATTGAATTCTTCGTTTTCGTAAACCACTTTTTTGGTTAAACCAAAAGCATTTAAAGGCTTACCTCTCAAACTAAATACCGCTTGAGTATCAACATTTCTTGATTTAGTAATGCTTCCGCTAGCAGAATCACCCTCCGTAATAAACAAAGTAGTATTCTGTTGATTCGAAATAAATAGCTCTTTATTTTTTGTAGGAGCATCTTCATTTAAGTGAATTCTACAATCTCTCAATTTTTTATTATGCAAATTGGCTTTCTTTGCTCTTTCATTTGCTAATTTTTTTATACCTGCTAATTCTTTTCGCTCTCTTTCGTTTTGTTCGATTCTTTTCTTTAATGCATCTGCAGTAGATGGATTTCTGTGTAAGAAATTGTCTAACTCTTTCGCCAAAAACTCAGTTACAAAGTTTTTCATGCTAGGTCCACCATCTGCTACATTTTGTGAACCTAATTTTGTTTTTGTCTGACTTTCAAATACTGGCTCTTGCACTCTTACAGAAACCGCAGCTACAATACTTGTTCTAACATCAGATGCTTCATAATCTTTTTTATAAAAATCACGAATTACTTTCACATATGCTTCTCTAAAAGCTTGTTGGTGTGTTCCTCCCTGGGTAGTAAACTGACCATTCACAAATGAAAAAATATCTTCCCCATAATCATTGTTATGCGAAATAGCTACTTCAATATCTTCTCCACTTAAATGAATAATGGGATATCTTAATTCATCAGGATTGGTTTTTCTTTCTAATAAATCCAGTAAACCATTCTTACTGATAAACTTTTTATCATTAAAATAAATACTCAACCCAGCATTTAAATAACAATAGTTCCATAGCTGACTTTCAATGTATTCGTAAATAAAATGAAAGTTTTTAAATACTGTCGAATCAGGTATAAAACTCACCAATGTACCATTGGCTTCAGTCGTTTTAGCTTCTTTGGTTTCTTCGACTAATTGACCCTTCTTAAAACTTGCAGATCTTGTTTTACCATCTCTGAAAGCAGTGACTGTAAAATCCTCACTTAAGGCATTCACGGCTTTGGTACCCACTCCGTTCAAACCCACAGACTTTTGGAAGGCTTTACTATCGTATTTAGCACCAGTATTAATTTTACTTACAACATCAACAATTTTACCCAAGGGAATACCTCTTCCATAATCTCGAACCGTGACTGTTTTATCTTGAATACTAATTTCTACCTGCTTACCATAACCCATGGTATGCTCATCTATACAGTTATCAATGACTTCCTTAATTAAAACATAAATACCATCATCAGGTGCAGAACCATCACCCAATTTTCCGATATACATACCGGGTCTTAATCTAATATGTTCTTTCCAATCTAAAGACCTAATGGAGTCTTCGTTATATTCTACGGGTACTTTAGCTTCTGCCATAATTATCAATACTTTAGGGGCACAAAAAGCCCCGAGTTTGTGCAAATCTAATTCTCAAACGCCCTTATGCCATCTAAAATTGTTCAAAATGACCTAAATGTGGATAAATGGATTAAAGCATTATCTTTAACCCATCGAAAATGCACCTAAATACCCCATTGTTGACCTAGAATGGATCAAATCCAAGTCTGTTGCATTAGCATCAGAAAACCTTCATTTTCAAGATTATTTGAGGGAAATGGACAGCGAAAGCTTAGATAAAGCCGTTTTAAACCTATCCAATACCATATCTCCTCAAATTGATTGTACAGCCTGTGGCAATTGTTGCAAAAGCCTAATGGTAAATATCAATAATCAGGAAGCAGATAATTTAGCAGCTCATCTAGGTCAAAACAGGGCCGAATTTGATGAAAAATACATAGAGAAAGGCGAATCTGGAAGAATGGTATTAAATGCTATACCATGTCACTTTTTAGTAGGCAATAGCTGCAGTGTGTATGAACATCGCTTTGAAGGATGTAAAGAATTTCCTGCTTTTCATGTAAAGGATTTTAACAAAAGACTTTTTACCACCTTTATGCATTATGATAGATGTCCTATTATCTTTAATGTATTAGAAACATTGAAAAAAGATTTGGAATGGCAATTCATTTTGGAGTAGATCAAATTATTGCAAACAATCCATCTTGGAAAACTAGATCTATTGGTTTTTTAACCAATGATGCTGCAAGAACATGTGATCAAATTCCAAGCAGAATTGCTTTAATCAAAGCTGGATTTAATATTACTAAGTTATTCTCTCCAGAACATGGTATTGATACCAAGGGGGCTGATGGAGCAAAAATGCAAGATGGTAAAGATCCACTCACTAGCCTTCCTATTGTAAGTTTATATGGGGAGAAATATGCTCCAGATGAAAAAGATTTAGAAGGATTGGACATTTTACTATTTGATATACCTGATGCAGGTACCAGATTTTATACTTATTTATGGTCAATGACCTATTTTTTAGAAGCAGCAGCCAAGTACGATAAAAAAATCATTTTACTAGACAGGCCCAATCCATTGAGTGGTAACCTTGCAATGATAGAAGGGCCATCTCTGGAAGAGTCAGTTGCCAGTTTTATTGGAAGATTTAATATCCCTATTAAACATCAATGTAGTTTGGGTGAATTAGCATTGTACTTCAATACAACAAAACATTGGAATGCAGCACTTGAAGTAATTGCTTGTACTGGATTAAAGAGAACGGACATGTTTTCTGAATGGAATACTCCTTGGGTAGCAACCTCTCCGGCAATACAAAATTATAATGCTTGTTTGTTGTATCCAGGTTTATGTTTTTTCGAAGCCACCAATGTTTCCATTGGAAGAGGAACCACTTATTCATTTGAATGGTTTGGTGCGTCTTGGTTCAATATGGATGCCATAGTTGCTGTTTGCAAAAACATGTTCAACGAAGATCTAGAAATGGAAATATTAAGTCTTTCTTTTAAAAGCGAAAAAGAATGGCTTCCAGGAATTCATTGTAAAGTAAAAGATCCGGAAAATTATGATGCTGTATTAAATGGTTTATTGTTACTCAAAATTATAAAAGATTTACATCCTAATCATTTTAAATGGACTCCCTATCCAACCAATGCGAACCCTTCCGGAAAAAATCATTTATCCTTATTATTAGGGATTACAGATGCTGAAATTTTATTTGATTTACCCTTGCAAAATTGGTTACAAAAAATTCAAATACTTTTAAGAGTAGAATATTGGAAAAAAGAAATTGAACCTTACTTGCTTTATATTTAATCTAATGAGTACAATAACTTCGGTTGCCATATTAGCCAATCTTCAATCCGGAAAACACAAGGGTGAAAAAACTGCGCAATGGCTGAATTCAAAGCTTAGTGTTTTAGGTATTCAAAGCGTCATATATACCAATGATTGGCCAACCAACGAAATATTACACAAATACTCAGACTGTTTCATTATAGGGGGTGATGGAACCATCAATTATTTCATTAACCGGTATCCTAATTGCAAGATTCCACTTGTTTTATTCAACGGAGGAACTGGAAATGATTTTGCTTGGAAATTATATGGAGGTTTATCTAATGAGGCTTTATTTGAAAGTATTTTCAACAGAACGCCGCAGTATATTGATGCAGGAAAGGTAAACGACAGACTGTATATTAATTGCCTAGGCATTGGTTTTGATGGAGAAATTGTTGCTTCTATGAAAACCATTAGATTTATCGGCGGACATTTTGGTTATTTATTGGCTGTGATGTATAAAATATTATTCTTTAAAGAATCTTTTTTAACAATTAAAACAGCAGAACAACAAATCGAGGGATATTTTTTATTAGCCTTATTTGTTAATTCTTCAAGGGCAGGTGGTGGATTTTTCATTGCACCAACCGCACAAATCAATGATGGATATTTAGATATGGTTTTGGCAAACAAAATGCCTATTTGGAAAAGATTATGGTATTTACCTATCATAAAAAAAGGCAAACATTTGAAATATCCTTTTATAACACATCAATTAGGAAAAGAATTCTTAATTGAATCAGAAAAAGCTTTACCCATTCAACTTGATGGAGA
>JACCDP010848768.1_pt1 | contig 25602 bp, 26 predicted proteins | sample 7445841 | NCBI WGS metagenome assembly JACCDP01 (sample SAMN15323441, study PRJNA562643) | freshwater metagenome | isolation source: river surface water | place: USA:Blue River Watershed | collected 2017-08-17 | reverse complement strand
GACTGGGCTCAATATAAAAAATACATTGGACCCCTAAAGCTAAAGTCTAAGGTTAATACAGAAGACCTGCCATCTGCAATAGGAGATCCACATTTAGGATCAATGTTTAAACCAGATGAAAAACATTTAGAAGATTTAATGTATGAAGTAGCAGTTAATTTTAAAGCATACTCAGGATATTATTATGCTCAGTCAACTAAGATTCATGAAGAATATGATTGGATTAAGTTGACTAAGAATGCATTTAAGCATTTAGAAAAAAAATTCAAATAGCCCTTCCCCTTTAGATTAAAGTTTGGTAGAATTAGACTTCAACTCAAAAATCATATAACCGCAAGGCGGAGAAAAGGTGTTATTTAAAAATGTCAAGAACTATTGAAAACCCATACGAAAATTTTATTGCATTGTCAAGATATGCAAGATGGATTCCAGAAGAGAGCCGTCGTGAAACATGGGGCGAGACAGTAGATAGATACTTTGACTACATGACAGAACACTTAAATAAAAATTATTCTTATGTTCCAGACGAGAAACTTCTTAAAGAATTAAAAGATGCAGTTTATAATCGTAATGTTATGCCATCAATGAGATCTGTAATGACTGCAGGCGCTGCATTAGACAGAGATCACGTTGCAGGATATAATTGCTCATTTGTTCCAGTGGACTCCCCAAGATCATTTGATGAAACAATGTATATCCTTATGTGTGGAACAGGTGTTGGCTTTTCTGTTGAATATAAATACGTTAATAAACTTCCTGCCGTCCCAGAATCATTTGAGAAGTCTACAACAGTTATTGTAGTTGAAGATTCTAAGACTGGTTGGGCAAAGGCTTATCGTGAACTCCTTGCAATGTTGTGGGCAGGACAAATACCAGCAATCGATGTAAGCAAACTTCGCCCAGCAGGGGCAAGACTTAAAACTATGGGAGGAAGATCTTCAGGACCCCAGCCATTAATTAATCTTTTTGATTTTACTATTGCAAAGTTTAAGTCAGCAGCAGGACGCAATTTAAAGCCTATTGAAGCACACGATATTATGTGTAAGATTGGTGAAGTTGTTGTAGTTGGTGGAGTTCGTCGTTCAGCAATGATTTCTTTGTCTAACATTAATGATATTGAAATGGCAGCGGCAAAATCAGGCAACTGGTGGGAAAACAATACACAACGTGCACTATCTAATAACTCTGTAGCGTATTCTCGCAAGCCAGAGATGGAACAGTTTATTGCAGAATGGAAATCCTTGTATGATTCAAAATCAGGAGAGCGAGGTATATACAATGTGGCCGCAGCTCAAGCCCAAGCAGCCAAGTATGGAAGAAGAGATCCAGATATACACTATGGAACTAACCCTTGTTCAGAGATTATTCTACGTCCTTACCAGTTTTGTAATCTTTCAGAAGTCGTATTACGTGAAAACGATACAAAAAAAGATATCGAACGCAAAGTGGAACTTGCAACAGTTCTTGGCACCTGGCAAGCAACGCTAACAGACTTTAAATATCTACGTAAGATTTGGAAAGATAACACAGAAGAAGAACGACTATTGGGAGTATCTCTTACTGGACAATTTGGACATAAGTTTATGTCAGGCAAAAATGACCTAGTCGCATTAGAGTCTTTCTTGATGACATTAAGAGAAAAAGCAAGAGAAACAAATAAAGACATGGCTGGGAAAATTGGGATTCCTGAGTCTGCGGCAATTACATGTGTAAAGCCATCTGGAACAGTGTCTCAATTGGTCGGGGTGTCTTCAGGAATGCATGCATGGCATTCTCCATATTACATTCGTACAGTTCGTGGCTCAAAAGGAGATCCAATCTCTACATTTTTGAAGGAAGTCGGAATTCCAGTAGAGGATGATGTAATGAAACCAAATGATACATACGTATTTTCATTTCCAGTAAAAGCACCAGAAGGTGCAATTGTTAGAAATGATTTAACAGCTATTGAGCATTTAAATATTTGGCTAGTTTATCAACGTGCATGGTGTGAGCACAAGCCTTCTATTACTGTTTCCGTAAAAGAAGATGAGTGGATGGAAGTTGGTGCATGGGTCTATAAACATTTTGACGAAGTGTCTGGAATTTCATTCTTACCACATTCTGATCATTCATATAAGCAGGCCCCATACCAAGAAGTAACAAAAGAAGAATACGAAGACCTTGTTAAAAGAATGCCTAACAGCATTCGTTGGGAAGATTTATCATTTTATGAAACAGAAGACGGAACCTCTATTAATGCTACATTAGCATGTAGCTCAGACGGTAATTGTGAGTTGGTAGACATTTCCGCCTAAAAGGTATATAATAAAGATTGGGGTAAAACCCAAAATTCCTGGGCACACGGCCCAGAAATAAGGAGGATCTAAATTGGCAACAAAAGAAGATCTTAACAATGATGGAAAGGTAACAATGCAAGAAAAAATTCTAGCAGCGTTAGCAAGCTATGGTCGTCACTTTTTAGGTGCAGCCATTGCTCTTTACATGACTGGAAATACTGACCCAGGAGACCTAATCAAGGGTGGTATTGCGGCTTGTCTACCAGTTATTTTGAAAGCACTTAATCCAAACGAAAGTTCATTTGGGTTTACCAAGAAGTAAAATTCAGTAAGTAATTAGGACGGCTCCTGTGCTAAAATAAGCATAGGAGTTTTCCTATTTAGGAGATTTAGAAAATGGCAGGACAGAAGAACTGGGAAATAGACCAGAATACAACCTTTACATTCACAATTGAATATAAAGATGAAAATGATGCTCCAATTGACCTTACAGATTGTTCAGCAAAACTTCAAGTTCGTGATACTAAAGGCGGAAGCAAGTTAGCATTTTCTTTAACATCACCAGCGGGCGGAATAATTATAGACGAACCCAATGGAAGATTAACTATTAAGATGACCCCTACTCAAACAAACAAACTATTTTACCCTAAGTCTTCATATGACATTATGCTGACAGACAGTAATCTAAATAAAACAAAATTGCTTGAAGGGTTTATCACATTGAGCAGATCGGTGACAATATAATGCCAATATCTAATAGTAATATTCCAAATGTTGTAGTAACGCAAGAAGTTAAAAAAGTCGTTATTCCTACAGCTGGAATTCAGGGACCTCGTGGTAAAACAATTCTTAATGGAAATGGCGCTCCAGCCGACAACTTAGGCTTTGAAGGAGATTTTTACTATGACAAGCAGACAACTAGATTTTATGGCCCAAAGCCAAACGACGCCTCTTGGTCAGGAGCAACAAACTATCTTTTAAGCACAAGCACCCTTACCTATCCATTTTCTATTAATCAGGTGGTAAATGCTGGAACCTACTACTACTTGGAAATAGAGCACAACATGGGGTATAACCCAAACGTAACTGTTAAAAATAGCGCAGGCGACATATTAGAAACAGGAATAGACTATAATAGTATTAACAAAATTACGCTGACAATGGCTCAACCATTCGGCGGGACAGCATACCTGTCTTAAGGGAGAAATAGCAAATGGCAAGATTATTTGTAACTGATATCAATCTTAACAAGAATGAGCTTCAGAATGCCAGAATTCAGGGATTAAGCTCAGCACCTTCAGCTCCTGTAACTGGACAGATTTATTATGACACATCGAACCACACGATGTACTACTACAATGGACAACTAAATGAAAATGGTCCATGGGTAGCAATGAATGCTTCTACAGAAGCGGTCCAAGATATTATTGGGTCCTCTGTACTTGGCGGAATAGCAATAACAACAACATACGATGATGCAGCTGGAACAACAACAGTAAGGTTAAATGATACAGCCGTAACTGCAGGATCTTATGGATCAACAACACAGATTCCTACATTTACCGTAGATCAGCAAGGTCGATTGACTGCAGCTGGAGTTGTTGATGTTGCAACTCAACTAGATTTAGGAGCAGATAATGCTCATGGCGGATATAAGTTAGATCTATTAACAGATTCAATTAAATTTGTTGGCGGAGAAGGTATAGATACAACATATACAACCGACGAAACTCTTCATACAATTACAATTACTGGAGAAGACGCATCTACCACAAACAAAGGTATTGCATCTTTTGCAGACGAAGACTTTACTGTAACCGCAGGCGCAGTATCAATCAAGAATGTTAACCTCGGCACACAAACAACTGGAGATTATGTAAAAGATATCCAGGGAACTTTAAATGAAATTACAGTTGTTCCTACATCTGGAGAAGGCGCACAAGTAACAATTGGTCTTCCAGACGATGTAACAATTACCAATAACTTAAACGTTGGTGGTAACTTAAACGTAACAGGAACAATTAATTCAGTAAACACAACTCAGGTAAATATTGTTGATAATAAAATCAACCTTAATACCGACTTTACAGGAGATCCAACAGTTGATGCTGGTATCCGTGTAGAACGTGGAAATTCATCTGATGTAGAGCTCCTTTGGAATGAGTCCTCAGATAAATGGACACTTACAAATGATGGCACAAATTATCATGCAATAACAAGAAAATTTACAGCAGTAGTTGGAGATGGCACAACATATCAATATCCAGTTACCCATAACTTAGGAACAAGAGAAGTCGTTGTTAATGTATACGATACTGCAACATATGACACAGTAGAGTGTGATGTTGTCAGAACTTCTTCAACTGTTGTTACACTAGGATTTACAGCAGCACCTGCTTCTGGAGCATATACGGTAGTAATCGTAGGCTAAGGAGGAATTGAATGTCTGTAAAAAGATTAGTTCCTCTTCATGCGGTAGTATTAGAAGATAATCCTGTCTCTGCCAGAATTGGCGATATTTACTACAACTCTATATCAGAAGAGCTAAGGTATTTTGATGGGCTAGAATGGAATCCAGTTGGCGGAGCTATTACTGGAATACTAGATCACATTCATACATACGATGGAGCAATTTACTCTGTAGAAGCAACGCAAATTCCAGCTTCAGATGTAATTGATGGTGGTACTCCATAATGCCAAAGATAAGAATAAAAAGAGGAACTACCGCACAATGGGATTCTTCCACCACACCTTTACTTGGCGGAGAGCTTGGATATGATACAGTATTAAAAACAATAAAAATTGGCGACGGAACAACTTTATGGAATTCTTTACTTCCTCTTAATAAATTTGAAATTGATGAAATATCTCAAGATGCTATATATAGCGCTCTAACAAATTTTATATCAACAGGATCTAATATTGTTGTTACATATAATGATGAAGAAAATTATATTGTTCTAGATACTGGCCCAAACGTAGTTCTTACATCTGATTTATCAACCGCAATTCAAAGCGCAAATGACTATACAGACACTGCAGTAGCAGGACTTGGAAACTCAATAGATGGACAGTATGTTCCAGTTGGAGATGTAGGAAACGTTGATGGTGTTGCTCCGCTAGATGAAAATGCATTAATCCCAGACTCATATATCCCATCAAATATTGCTAGAGATTCAGAAATTGTAACTAGTTATAATAATTTAACCGATAAGCCTAATATTGCTTTAGGTGCAGTAAAGTGGACAGCAAACCACTACCTGCTTCCAGGCGGAGAAAACACAAGGTACCTTGCAGGAGACATAGTTTGGGATGGTGGAAACATATATGTCGCTAACTATGATAATGAAAGTTTGCCGACAACTAATACACAATATTGGACAAATATTGGTGCTGGAAATAGACTTAATATAGACGGAAGAGATATTCCAAATATTCTATGGGAAAATATTGGCAATAAGCCAACATTATTTGATGGTAATTATACCAGTTTAACAAATTTACCAACTTTATTTAATGGAGACTACGAAAATCTTTTTAATACCCCAACTTTGTTTAGTGGATCCTACACAGATCTTACAGACAAACCAACTTTATTTGATGGTAATTATGAAAGTCTAACAAATCTTCCATCTCTTTTTAGCGGATCTTATATAGATTTAACAAATAAGCCAACTTTATTTAGTGGTTCTTATAATGACTTAACAGATAAGCCAACTATTCCAGATTTAACTGGATATGCGACAGAGACATATGTTAACACAGCAGTGTCTAATCTTGTCGACACCGCCCCAGAAACTTTAAATACTTTAAACGAACTTGCAGCGGCCATAAATGATGATGCCTCATTTGCATCTACAGTTACTACTGCCCTGGGCAATAAGTTAGACTCCAACTATGTAACAATAGGTAATACGCTACTCGAAGGAATAAGCGGCCAAACTTATGGACTTATTGGAACATCTGTTTATCTAGATGTTAAGAACACCAATGGATACAATAAAGAAATTGAATTAGATATAGCAGCAGTAAAAACACAGCTGGACACAGACGGATATATAAAGCAGGCAGCATTAGACTTAAAACTAAATGCATCAGATCCTGCAGTTGATTATTATATTACTAACTCAGGTTCAGGAGCATATATTGTAAATGGTGTATCTAACGGGCTAATCACTTTTGAAAAGGGTAAAAAGTATAGAATTCATATTAACGCTTCGGGTCATCCGTTTTGGATTCAAACAGTATCTGGTGCTTATAGCGCAGGCAATGTTTATTCAACTGGAATAACAAACGGCGGAGCACAAGTAGGATATATTTTAGTAGAGCTTCCACAAAATGCTCCAGATGATCTTTATTATGTTTGTCAGTACCATTCTTCAATGCAAGGATCAATTTCTGTACAGTCTCAAAACACAATAACAATAAATTCTAAATCTTCAAGTTACACAATTTTGCCAGTAGACTCTGGCAAACTTATTGAAATGTCTGCAGGCGGAACCTTAACAATAACAGATTCAGCCTCATTCCCAGTTGGCTATTCAATAGATGTGTTACAGACAGGATCTTCTCAAGTAACTATTGCAGGAGATGGTTTTACTCCAAATGCTACACCTGGGTTAAAATTGCGTACTCAATGGAGTAGTGCAACTCTTATAAAAAGAGCTTTAAATTCTTGGGTTGTTCTCGGCGATTTGAGCGCTTAAAATGCGTAGAAGATCTGGTAGACCCAGTCGAGGCGGAATAAGAAAAGTAACAATTCCTAATCTTTCTGGATTAACAAGAACACAAGCTCAATCTCTACTAGCCTCACTTGGGCTGACATACTCTGAATCAACAACAAATACTTCAGACTTAGGTTTAACAAATTACATTGAATCGCAGTCTATATCTAGTGGGTTTACTGTTAATATTGGAACCGCTATTCCATTTTCTTATTATACTTATGTAAATCCAGTTACATACACATATGGACCATGTGAAGCATATGGTAGTCCAATAGCAAACTTAGGAAATAGCACAGGTTGCTCTAGCACATATTATCAAGAGCGTACAAATTATAGATATAACACTAGAAGAAAAATCTATGCTGACGGAGTATGGGATGGCTCTTCGTATGATACTTCTGCGTGTGGCACAACAGATATTTTAACCGTCACTAGTAGCAATCAAATAGATGGACTATGTGGATACACAGCTCCACCGCCAGCATGTACAATAACATCTTATTCTGCATGGTCATATAGCAACATTACTTGGAGTGGAAGCTGCCCATCTGGTACAGAATCTGGAACGGCAGCATCTCGTAGTAGAACAGACAATTGTGGAAATACTTATAATGAAAGTGGTAGTTATGCGGTAACAAGATCATGTACTCCGCCAAGCACAACCACATACGGACCATGTGAAGCGTACGGAGAAGCGTTAGGAAGCAACCCAGTGGGTGGCGGCAGTTATTGTAATGGAACTTATACTGTAGGATATCAAACCTGGCCATATGCAGCACGTAGAACAATTTTAATAAATGGATCATGGGATGGATATTCTTATGACTACAGTTGCGGTAACATAAATCAAAATATTATAATTAGCAATCAACAAATAGATGGTTCTTGCGGTTATACAACTCCTCCACCACCAACAACTACTTGGTATTGCACTGAGTCTTATAATGGCGGAGGTGTAGGAAACTGTGGATATTCTACTTCTACATTTAATAATTCAGCTTCAGGCTCTGGGTATTCAAGATCTTGCAGCACTTCTGGGTACCCAGCATGCCAGTCCACAAACCCAGCACCAGTTTGTACATCTTATAAATATGTATGTAAGAGTTATGATGTAACAAATTCAGCAAGCAATAACTACTTTACCTGCTACACCGTTGGAGAATGTGCTGCTAATAACAACTCAGATGGGTCTAGAGCAACATGTTGCGCTACTTATGCATGATAAATATACTATTTACAAAAATTGATAGAAAAGGTATAATCTATATATGATTAATTTACAAGAAGAAGACTGGTTTATTCCAGGCGTAAAAATAGGCAAAGTTGCCGCAGGGGAATCTGCAAAACAAGTGGCATTTATCATTGACGGAAGCATAGCTTTTTTTATTGGGGTAAAAGAAGAAATTGCTACTAAACTAATAAATGCAACTAGCTTCTTTGAATGCGAAAATGTAAATAATCTTTTCTGCGTTTCCATTGTATATAATGGAGAAGTAGATCAAATTTTGTGTAATGAAATGACTCAGGCAGCCCTATTGTCTAACCCAGAGCTTGTCTTGGTCGACAAAGAAATACAACGTCATGCAGAATTAGCAGAGCCAGGCTGGTTATATGTAGATGGTCAGTTTATAGTCCCAGGAGTATATGAATGACCGAAAAAAGCAGATGGCAGCAATATAAAGAAAAACTGGGGGACACCAGACCTTGGGATCTGCTTAATCCAAATACTGAGTATGCAGAAGAGTCGGAAGCCGATAGAAGATACAGTATTTGTAAAGGCTGTCCAGAACTTATAGATTTAACAAAACAATGTAAGCAGTGTGGTTGTATTATGTCGTTAAAAACCAAGCTCCAACATGCCACCTGCCCATTAAATAAATGGTAATGCCTAATAGATATTGAGGTATAATTGGGAAAGAGGTATACGTAAATGGCAACAACTTTTCCAGAGGAGCTAGACTCCTTTTTAAATCCGCAACCAACGGATTCGGTTGCCGCCGTATCTCATGCTGCTCAACATGCAGATGCCAATGATGCTATAGAGGCATTGCAAGCTAAATTAGGCGTAGACAATTCTTTAGATGCCAATTCAATTGATTATAGAGTTCGAGCTCTAGAAAACCAACCATTTGACGCAGAAGCTGTCATGGATGCAGTTGACTCAGTTATAGTTGCTGGATCTGGCATAACAAAGCTTTATGAAGACTCATCAGACTCATTAACTATATCAGTAGACACATCAATTATAGCTACACGCCAGTTTGTTACAGATGAAATAAACGCTCTTTCAACAGACGATATAGAAGAAGGAATACTTCCTGGTCGTTTATATTTTACAGATACCAGAGCACAAGATGCAATTGGAGCTGGAACTGGTTTAACTAAAGAGGGCCAAGGCACACAGCTTGGAATTGATAGGCTAGTAGTAGACACTTGGTATGATCCAGCAGGAACAGCAGCTGCAGTTCTTATAGATGCAAATGAATACACAGATCAAGCAGTTGCAAGCTTAGGAAATACACTTCCAGTAACATATGTTCCACTTTCTTCAGTTGGAAATGCAGACGGGGTAGCGTCCCTTGGGCCAGACGGCAAAGTTCCAGCATCAGAATTAAACATAACAGAAACAATTCAAGATGTTGCTGCAGAAATGATAACTGGAGCAACACATACAAATATATCAGTATCCTATGATGATAATACTGGAAAGTTAAGTTTTACAGCTTCTGGCGGAGGATCCTCTTTAACACAAGAAGAAGTACAAGATTTTGTAGCACCACTATTGAATCACGCTTTTCACACAAATATATCTGCAACATATGATGATGCAAATAATAGAATAGTTCTGCAAGGAAATGCTGGAGGCGGTGGAGGAGCATCTGTAGTAATTTCTCCAAATCCACCATCAACACCAGGTCTTGGAGATATTTGGTTAGACTCAGATAATGGTAAAACATATATTTGGGATGGAGCCTATTGGATAGAAGTTGGAGGAAGTAGTTCTCAAGCAGTAGCTGCAGTTAACTCTATTCCACCAAGTAGCCCTGTCCTAGGATCAATTTGGATGAATTCTTCAACAGCAAAAACTTACATTTATGATGGATCCTTCTGGGCTCAGATATAATGTATGATAAAATTAGAACATATAAAATAAAGGAGCAAAAATGCCATCTTCTTTAGGATTTCCTTCAAGCCCAACTGTAGGGCAAGAATATGTAATATCTGGTAAGACCTATGTCTGGGATGGAACGGTTTGGAATTCTATTTCTACTGGTGGTGCAACTTTAACTCAGGAAGAAATTCAGGATTACGCAGCCCCACTTTTAGCACATAATAGTCACACAAACATAACAGCAACGTATAACGATGCAACTAACAAGGTGATACTTGCTGGGCAATCTGGTACTGGCGGAAGTACTGATATAGGGCTTTTAATCGCATTATCATAATAATGATTGGGGTATAATAACAATATGGCAAATTTTAGTAACGCTAAAGCAAATTTAGTTGGAACCACACCAGTAACACTAGTTGATGCTGAAGTTGCCACAGTAATTTCTGGGTGCTCAGTTGCCAATAGACACGGATCAACATCCTCAATTTCTTTGTATGTTGAAAATACATCACAAATATATTACATTGCAAAAGATAGAGCTATAGATGGCGGGCACAGCTTTGAGGCAATTTCAGGAAATAAGATATTCCTAGAGGCAGGGGATGTATTAAAGGCAGTCGGAGCAACAGCAGACTCCTTTGATATAATTGTCTCAATACTGGACGGTATTTAAAATGAATCACTACGAAGAGATAGACCTCAGCTTTGCTAGCAAAACCTTTTATGGGGCTAGATATAATAACGAGACGGGAAATCTGGTTATTGAAGTAATAAACGACGGAAGCCCAGTAAAGCTACCCGCCGAAAACATAATAGATAAAAACGATTACAAAACTTGGTTTTGGACAAAATATACGGTACAATTTGATTGGGATCAAAGCCAAAAAACTAATCTTTTGATGGAGATAATATCATGACACAACTGATCGACCTAGGTAAAATTAGATTTTATTTTGCAGGAACATGGAGCGCTGGCACAGAGTATGAGTTAAACGACGTAGTTAAATACGGCGGTAACGTATACGTATATGTCAATGCCCTTAAGTCTCAAGGAAATGTTCCAACAAATGTGACCTATTGGTCATTAATGGTCGAGGGTATTAAGTTTACTGGTGCATATTCTCCTACAACAGAGTATCAGGTTGGAGATGGAATTGCATACGGCGGTAAAGTATACATTTCAATTAAAACAGGTTCAGGACAAACTCCTCCAAACGCACAATATTGGTCACAATTTGCTGATGGTATTCAATACGAAGGAGCTTGGTCTTCAACATCCTCTTATCAAAAGAACGACGTTGTAACATATGGCGGTTCAGTATTTATTGCAAAACAAGATACAACAAATCATAATCCAGCTACATCTGCAGCATACTGGGATGAATTTGTTAGCGGTATCGATGCAACTGGAGTGTGGAATTCATCTACAGCATATAAGCCAAATCAATTAGTTGCATATGGCGCAAATGTTTATATTTCTTTAACGAACAATACAAATAAGATTCCAGCAACTGAAACTTCAGACTGGTCACCTTTTGTAAATGGCATTAAGCCAAGAGGCGTTTACAGCCCTTCAGTACAATATAACTTAAATGATGTTGTAAGCTATGGATCAACTGTTTATATTGCAAAGCAAGACACATTAGGAAACGCTCCAGGAGACTTAACATATTGGGAAGTTTTAACAGCTGGAACAACATATCGTGGTGAGTGGAGCACAGCAACAGAATATCGTGCTGGAGACATTATTCAATGGGGTGGAAATACTTATATTACAGACACTTTCCACTCATCTGGTGCATCATTTACAATAGACGCAGCATATTGGGAGAAGTATAATTCTGGAATTAGATATCGTGGAGCATGGACCCAAAATACATTTTATGTAGAAGGCGATGTTGTTAATGATGGAGAAAATGCAAGAATTGCTGTACAAGACCATACATCTTCTGCATTCTTAATTGATGATACCACAGCTGGAAAATGGGATATGCTTGCAAAGGGTGCAAGCGGTCTTCTTCCCGCACAAGGTGGTCGTGCAGGATATGTTCTTTCTACAGACGGAGCAGAAGCATCTTTTGAAAGAGATGTAACAAATCTATACTTCGGTGACGGAGCACGTACTTTTATTGAAGGATCAGCCGCTCTCACAGATGTTGCAACAGCAGCAGCTTGGGACGCAGAGGGATTTGCACAAGCAATAGTAATAAATAATTTAGATTTATCAACTGGTGATGGAGCAGAGCAGTCAGCAGACTTTATTGCTTACACTACTGGTTCAACAAATGAAGCAGGGTGGGCAGATCTTGGATTTACTGGCCCAGATTTTGATTCATCAACATTTGGAATTACTGGTCCTGGAGACGGATATGTGTTTACAGAGGGATTTACAGCAGTTCCATTCACAGTAACAAATATAGAAATTGCATCTGGAGTAGCAACAGTTACAACTGGAGCATCACACACATTTGAGGTTGGACGCAAGGTTAAACTTGCAGGACTACCTACAAGTTTTAATGGAGTTAAGGTAATTACTGGAACTCCAAGCTCGACAACATTTACATTTGCAACATCCGCAGCAGATCTTGCTTCAACAGCAGATGCTGGAACTGGAACATACCATCTAGGTGATGGAAATCTTGTTCTTGCAACAGGAAATCACGGCGCAGAAAATAAGATTGTTATTGCAGCTGGAGGATTTGCCTCTGGTAATACACAAATGAGCATTACACCAAATCAAAATGTTCATATTGAAATTGCTACCGCTTCAACAAGCGCAACAACAGGCGCACTAACAGTAGTCGGTGGCGTTGGAGTAACTGGAGATCAATACATTGCTGGTGACTTAACAGTTATTGGAAACGTAGACCTGCAAGGAGTTACAAAACTCCCAGTAGGAGCTGGCGCAACAGCATTTGAAACATCTGCTGGGTTAACCGATGCAGTTGTTATTGCTGCTGGTACATCAACAGGGTTCGTACAAAACGCATTAGTAAACCTAGGAACTGGAATTTCTTCATCTGCAGATTATATTGCATATGCTGGAGAAGGAGATAACGTTTCTGGTTGGATTGATATGGGTATTACAAATGCCGCATTCAATGATCCAACATATGGCGTAACTGGTGCTCATGATGGATATATCTTTATGTCCGCCCCAGATGGCACAACAGGCGCTGGAAACCTTGTTATTGCAACAGATAACACAGGTACACAAAATAAGATTATCCTAGCCGCAGGTGGCCTAGGAACTGGTAATGAGCAGCTTATTGTTACTCCTAACCAAAATGTACATATTGAAATTGCAACACCTTCAACAAGCGCTTCAACAGGTGCTCTAACAGTTGTCGGTGGCGTAGGTATCGCAGGACAAATTTCCTTCGATGGCTTAATGCGTACAAAGGGTTCTCTATACTTCGGCGATGGAGCAGAAGCTTTCGAAACCGCAGCAGACCTAACAAATTCTCGTGCAGTATTCATCGTAAATGGTGGACCATACGCACAGGTTGCAATTCAGAATCCAACACCTAACGCATCAGCAGACATGATTGTTTATTCAGATAATGGCGATGACTTATCTGGCTGGATCGATATGGGTGTTACTGGATCTGCATTTAGCCAACCTTCATTTGGAATCACAGGTCCAAACGATGGATATATTTTCTATGAAGCACCAGATGGAACTTCTGGTAAGGGTAACTTAGTTATTGCAACTGGTAATAACGGCACAGAGAACAAGATTATTCTTGCAGCTGGCGGATTTGGAACTGGTAACGAACAGATTTCTATTACCCCAAATCAAAACGTTCACCTTGAAATTGCAACACCTTCTATTTCACCTACCACAGGTGCTCTGACAGTAGTCGGTGGAGTTGGTATCCTCGGAGATATGAATATTGCTGGAGATGTTAATATCTCTGGTCAAATTTCCTTCTCAGGCGGAGGAACCACAGTTGAAACTGAAAACCTAGCAGTTACAGATCCAATGATCTTCGTAGCTAACGGACAGTTAATTGGAGATAACGTAGACTTTGCCTTCCTTGGACAGGCAAGAAGTCAGAGAACAGGAACAATCCTTGGACCTCTAACAACTACAAATAAATCTCTTACAAACAACGTAGCAACATTAGTAACTGGAAACATAAATCACGGATTTGAAGTCGGTGACTCAGTAACAGTATCTGGTGTAGATACAACAACTACATACTCTACCTTCTTCCCAATGGTTAAGAAGAGAGAGCCAATTGTTATTACAACACCATACGCAAAGAATATTGTGTTGGTTTCAAGAGATGCTTCTAACGTAGCAACAATTACAATTGATGGAACTCATGATTATCTAGTCGGAGAGTCCGTAGTAGTTGATGGAGCAGACACTGGATATAACGGTACATTTACAATTACCGCAGTAACTGCAAACACCTTATCGTTTGCAAACACTGGAACTCCAGACTTCTCTAACGTATCACCTGGTACAACAACAGTATCACGTACAACAAATTATGATTATGTAACAATTACAACTACAGAACCACACGACTTCGTTGCAGGAGAAACAGTTGTAGTTGCAGGTGTAGCATCAGCATACAATGGATCATTCCCAATCCTAGATGTTCCAACACCAACAACATTTAGATATATTCAGACTGGCGTAGCACAATCTCCAAACCCAGCTACTGGTTCTGTGCAAGTTGCAAGAACTGTACCAGTCACATTTAATGGAACTCATACAATTACAGCAGTTCCAACAAGCAAGTCCTTCTCGTTTGCTAAAACAGCAGCAGATGTTGCATTAACAGATACTACAAAAACAATTACTAACTTCGTAACATCATGGAGTATTACAAATGGTGTAGCAACAGTTATTTTAACAGCACCTCCAGTAGAGACAATTGGAGAGGCAGTAGTTATTCAAGATGTTGATCCTCTAATTAATGATACTCTAAATGTATCAGCACTTTCAACAGTTGTCCCTTACAGCCTATCGTTTGAGGTTCCACAAGATGATGTACCTTCTACTACTCTTGTAACTTTAACACCAAGAACTGTAACAAGCAGACAGCGTATAAGCAACGTATCAACCCTGACACTATCGACAAACCATAATTACATTGTTGGTCAACAGATTACTGTTGCTGGCGTATCGGCTTCATTTAACGGAACCTTCGTTATTACAGCCCTTCCAGCAGCAAATCAAGTTTCTTACTCACAGACAGCTACAAATATTAACCCAACAGCTTCTGCAGGTACAGTTACAGACAGCGTTCCAAATCCAGGAACCACAACAACAATTCGTGGAAGCCAAGGCAGTGCAATAGTAACAGATCCTTATCGTGGATCATACACTGGACTTGCACGTAACCACTCAACTGGAGAATGGTCACTAATATCTGGAATTGAGACAAAGCCAACTTCAGATATCCCATGGGCCCTGCCTTCAACAGTAACAAATACTTTAAACATTGCAGATCTTAAGACTACTGGAGATGTAAGAATAAGCGGCGGAGATCTAGTTTCAACAACTACATCATTCAACGCCCTCGATACAACAGTAACAGATCTTAACTTTGCAAGAACTGCAAGCACAATTAATATGGGTGCAAACTCAGGTACACTAACAATTGGTAACCCAACAGTTGTTGGCACACAGACCACACAGAATTTGTGGAACACAGTAGCTACAACAGTTAACTTTGCAGGAGAAGCAACTACATTAAATATTGCAGCACCAGCAACAACATTTAATTTAGGAAATACTGCAACTGCAGCACAAACAGTAAATATGTTTACAGCTTCAACAGGAAGCTCAACATATAATTTAGCATCAGGAGCAACGGCTTCTGGAAATACAAAATCTGTAAACATTGGAACTGCTGGAGCTTCAGGTTCAACTACTAATATCAACATTGGTAGTTCAACTGCAGCATCATCAACAGGCACAATTACTCTAAATGCTAATACAGTAACTGTTACTCAAGATCCAAACGCACTAACAGACATTGCAGTGGCAACAAAGAGATATGTTGACCAGAGACCAACAATTCTAACATCAAGCGCTACTCTTATTCAAAGAGGAGCGAATAGAACTTCTGGAGTTACTTCTACTGGAAATTACTTTGTAAACCACTCAGCAGCAGTAACACTAACATTGCCAGCTAGCCCAATTTTGGGAGATGAAATTGTTGTAACAGATATAACAGGCTTGGCAAATGAACGGAATATAACAATAGCTAGAAATGGACAGCCTATACAGGGTCTTGCAGAAGACTTGGTTATGGATATAGCAAATGCTACAATACGATTAGTATATAGCAATACAACTTATGGATGGAGATTGATGGCATAATGGCACGATTAACGAACTTACTTAGCGCTAGCGAAGGCGCAGCAATTCCAGGGACAATAATTTCGTACGGAGCGTCAGGTGTTCCATCTGGATATCTATCATGTAACGGCGCTGCTGTTAGCAGAACAACATACTCTGCTTTATTCGAAGCTATAGGAACAACCTATGGTGCTGGCAATGGATCAACAACATTTAATGTGCCAGATCTTCGTGGAGAATTTCTTCGTGGATGGGATAATAGTCGTGGAGTAGATTCTGGTCGTGGAATCGGATCATCACAAGGTCATCAGGCTCCAAGTCATGGACATAGTACTGGTAACTTTATGGATTTCGATTTTGGTTCTCGTAATACTCACGATGGTCCACACTTTACCTCAGCGACAGGTCGTGGTTCAAGAACTACAAGTGGTCCTGATTCAGGAACATGGGGAACATCAAATGGCTCTGAAACAAGACCTCGCAATATAGCTGTACATTATTGCATTAAATTCTAATCATACCTATTGACTAGAATATTTTAAAAAGGTATAATGTATACATGAAATCATATTTATATCATCCACAATTTTTATATTACATGGGAGAAGAAGAGGCTTTTGAAAGTCCTCTAGAGCCTGGAGTATTTTTACATGCTTCTAATGCTACTGAAAAAGTTCCAGATTTTTCTATGACAGATAAATTTCCATATTTTATTGACGGGGAATGGGTTTTAAGAGATAAGCCAAAAGAAAATATAGCTTCCCCCTCTACGCAAATTTCAATGGCTGGTGCATATATTCCATATGCAATTTCAAAGAATGATGAAAGAGCAGAATTAATATCTAGCGGATTTTCTGAAGAAGAGGCTAATAAAATTTTAGGAATAGATAATGAATAAAGAAGTTTTAGCACCAGGAATTCATTCATATAAAAATATTTTTGAAAATTCAATAAGTCATATTAATAATATTGAAAATTTAGTAGATTCTGGAAAAATAAGTTGGATTCCAAGTTTTAATAAGAATCATACTTCTGAAGAAGAAGCAAAAAAATTTTTTAGAAATGTCGATACTATAGGCTTGCCTATAGAGTCACAAATACCAGAACAAGTTGATAAATTATTAGATCCAGTTAAAACATTATTGCAATTTGCAAACTCTTTAAGCAATGAGTTTAAAAATCCTTTAAATGATTACGTAAATGATTATGGAATATTTTTATCAGAACAAGAGCCATTTGGATTGCTTAAGTATGGCAAAGGACAGAGATTTGATAAGCACATAGATAACGGAATGATGTTTGTTAGAAATGTTTCGTTAGTTTATTATGCTAACGATGAATATTCTGGCGGAGAAATATTTTTTGATCAATTTAATTTAAAAATTCAGCCAGAAAAAAATCAACTTTTAATATTTCCATCTAATTATATTTACTCTCATTCAATAAGCGAGGTCTTGGAGGGAACAAGATATTCTATAGTAACATGGTATAAATAATAATGAAAAAAAATATTATTAAATTTATATCTATTGGCGAATATTATGAAAATGTTGTAGAAGAAAAGCCATCACCAGCCACAGAATGGGTTCCAGAATGGTGGAAAAAAATGGAGCCATATGTAGATGGTAAAGTAAAAATACATGGACATGTATCATCTGCAACTGGTAAAAAATGTATGCCGATGCTTGATGCAATGACATCTGGATATATTGTTCCTTTATGGACAGATGTGATGGTAATTAAAACTGGAGATGGCCATTCAGTTTCTTGGAAAACAAAAGAACAGGTATTTGGGGTACATGATCCAAGACAATCGGATGGAGTAGAGCATCCTTCTGGATATTCTTCCGCAGCATTTAAATATAATAATCCTTGGATAATTAAAACATCTAATGGATGGTCATCATTAATAACACACCCAGTTGGATATCATGATCTTCCTTTTAGAATGATATCTGGATTAATAGATACGGATAGATATCCACAAGACATAAACCCAGTTTTTTGGTTTAGAAAAGATTTTGAAGGAATAATTGAAAAGGGAACTCCAATGTTTCAGATTATTCCAATAAAAAGAGAGCCATGGAAAATGGAAATTGGAGCATATACTTCTGAAGAACATATGTATAATCAAGAAAAAAATATAGCTACAACAATAGTTAATAATTATATTAAAAATATTTGGCAAAAAAAAGAATATAAATGATAAATATTAAAAAAATAGTAATTGTTGGAGGAGGATCTTCTGGTTGGATAACTGCTGCTACAATTACAAAATTTTTTCCAGATATTCATTTAAGCTTGCTAGAGTCAGATCATATAAATACAATTGGTGTTGGAGAAAGCACACAGGCTTCAATTACTAGCTGGATGAATATGCTTGGAATAGACCATGAAGAAATGCTTAGAGAAACTGATGGGTCTTATAAACTAGGAATTAAATTTACAAATTTTTATAAAAAAAATGATGATGGATTTTTCTATCCATTTGGTCAAGGATCTTTTGATAAATATTATGATGAGGTAGATCCGACAACAATATGGAATTTTAAAAAACATATATATAAAAATACAAATATTCAAGATTATTGTAATTCTTTTTATCCACAAATGAGCTGTATAAATGAAAATAAAATTCCTAGAATAGGCTTAGATAATTTTGATATTAAAGATAGCGTAGCATTTCATTTTGATGCTCTTAAATTTGCTGAATACTTAAAAAATAAAATTTGTATTCCTAATGGGGTACATCATTTGATAGATACTGTAGACTCTATTGAAGTTAACGAAAATGGAATACAACTTTTAAAATTAAAGTCTGGAAAAGAAATTAGCGCAGATCTTTTCATTGATTGTACTGGGTTTAAGGCTTTATTGATTGGAGAGGCAATGAACGAGCCATATGAATCGTTCGAAGACGTATTACCAGTAAATAGGGCATGGGCTGTACAAATTCCATATGAAGATAGAAAATCTGAAATGTTAAATTATACTGATTCAACCGCCCTGTCTTCTGGCTGGGTTTGGGCTGCCCCACTCTGGTCACGCATAGGAACTGGTTACGTATATTCGGATAAGTTTATTACTCCAGAAAATGCCTTAGAAGAATTTAAACAACATTTAAAAAAAGTACGTGGAGAAGGCAGAGACATAGAAAGTTTGTCTTTTAGAGACATTAAATTTAAAAGCGGTATGCGTAAAAGATGTTGGGTTAAAAATGTAGTATCTATAGGTTTATCCGCTGGTTTTATAGAACCGTTAGAAAGTAATGGATTGCATACTACATACGAACTAGCTTTAAAATTAATAAAAGTTATAAATAGAGGATTTGTAAATCAGTGGGATATAGATTCTTTTAATTACATGTCACGCCATACAATACTAGGATTTAAAGAATTTGTACAGATGCATTATTTTTTAAGCAATAGAGACGATTCAGATTTTTGGAAATATATGACTTCGACCTCTCCAGTAGGAGATGTTTTTGAAGCAAGAATTGATCAAACAAGTTTAAAAAGTTTAACATTTAATAAGTTAAATCCTTTTGGAACATTCTCTTATGATAGAAATAATGGAACACATTGTATTGCTGCTGGTATGGAGTACTCCTCAGTTTCAGCAGATTCAATTAGTTTATATGCAATGCATCTTGAAAAGCCTATAGTTGATATAGTTAATAATTTTATTTCTGAAAATCTTAAAGATAGAATTTTGTGGAAAAATCATTCAAAAAATTCTTTAAGTCATGAAGAATACTTGTCAAGGATTCACAATGTCTAAAGATATAAAAGAAGTCGTTATTGTTGGCGGAGGCTCGGCTGGTTGGATGAGCGCTTCCACTTTGGTTAGATTTTTACCAAATATAAAAATAACAGTTATAGAGTCTCCTAAAATACCTACAGTTGGAGTAGGAGAAAGCACACAGGCAAATCTAAAAAATTGGATGAACGTTCTTGGAATAGATCAAAATGATTTTATGTACGAAACTGATGCTGGATTAAAGTATGGAATAAAATACAAAGATTTTTATGAAGTGGGAGATTCTGGATATTTTTACCCATTTGGCACAGGCATATTTTCTGAAGAATACAATGCTACACTATGGCAATTTAAAAAATTATTATATCCAAAAATAGAAGTAACAGATTACTGTAATTCTTTTTATTCACAAATGACTTTAATGGAGCAAAATAAAATTTCTATGAATGAGGATGGAAATTTAGATTGTTTTAATCCGTATAACGATGTATCATTTCATTTTGATGCAATCAAATTTGCATTATTTTTACGAGATAAATATGCAATTCCTAGAGGAGTTAATCATAAATTAGCTGAAGTTAATGATGCAATTTTAGATGAAAACGGGATAAAAGAGTTAATACTAGACAGTGGAGAAAAGATAACAGCAGACTTATTTATTGACTGTACTGGATTTAAAGCTTTATTAATAGAAAAATATTTAAAAGAGCCACTGATTTCTTTTGAGCGTGAGCTTCCAACAAATAGAGCATGGGCAATACAAATACCTTATGATGATAATAAGGAAAAAGAATTAATAAACTATACTACAGCTACCGCCCTGTCTTCTGGCTGGGTTTGGGCTGCCCCACTCTGGTCACGCATAGGAACTGGTTACGTATATTCGGATAAGTTTATTACTCCAGAAGATGCGGCAAATGAATTTAGATCATACCTACAAAAAGTTCGTGGCAAAGAAAGAATCCCAGATGATATACAATTCAGAGATATAAGTTTTTATGCTGGAATTAGAGAAAGAACTTGGGTAAAAAATGTTGTTGCTATAGGACTGTCTGCGTCATTTTTAGAACCAATGGAAGGAAATGGGTTATATTCAATTCATGAATTTATTTTGAGATTAGTAAAAATATTGAACAAAGGTTTTGTAAACCAATGGGATAGAGATTCTTATAACTGGGTTATTCATGACATGACTTTAGGGTTTAAAGAGTTCATTCAATCACATTATTTTTTAAGCAAAAGGAATGATTCTGCTTTCTGGAAATATATGACAGAGATTAGTCCAGTTTTAAATTTAAACAATAAAACAATTGATCATACTAGAGTAAAAAAATTGCTTGCATATCCAAAACTATTTCAATTTGCAGAAATTAATACTTCCGCAAATACAGGGTGGCATTGCACAATGATTGGGATGAACTACGCCTCTTTTGGAGAAGATACATTAAATCAATATAATATATTTGAATCTATAGCAATAGAAGATCAAGTAAAAGATTTTGTTGCCAAAAATGCTATGTATAGGGTAAAATGGTCTAATGCAGTAAAAGATAGTCCATCGCATTTTGATTATCTAAATAGTCTTTATAAGGATAAGTAATGAGCAATAACCCTCTTATAATATATTGGGCCCCAGCAATTAACTTGTCTGCTGAATCTACTTCTGAAGAAATGCTATACCCAGAACCAACTAATTTATTGCATGATTTAATAAAAATAAGAAATAAAGATGCTGGCCCAAGTTCATTTTTAAGCTGTCCTGCCGCTTCTGGAAGAATGAAAAAAACATTTGTATTTAAAAATAGCCTATATTCATCATACCATTATGATTTTACAGACAAAGAGCATCCAGTTGTAATTCCTACATCTAAAAATTATTTAGATGCTAAAATATTACGAGCTTCTGCATTACAAGAAGGAGGATCAATAGTTCTAGGTCTCAGATATATATTCTTTTGTGAAGAATCAGTTTTAGGATATATAAGTCCTCCAATGATGCATCAGCCAAAATATACAAAATATGCTACAGCTATACCAGGAGGATTTGATATAAGCAAATGGTTCAGGCCATTTGTTATGGAAGTTCAAACATGGAAAACTCAAGGAGATTTAGTTATAGAAGAAGATGAGCCACTTTTTTATTTTGAAGCAGCTACAGAAAGAGAAGTGGTCTTGCAAAGATTTGAAATAAATGATAAGCTTATGAGATATTTAGATGGTTGCGTACAGGCTCCAGCTAAATTCGGTAAATACCTTCCGCTTAAAGAAAGATATAAGAAATTTACAGAATCAAAAATGCAAAATTTAGTTTTAAAAGAAATTAAAAAAAATATTGTATAGGAGGCTAAATGTTAACAATCAATGACTTTAAAAAAGTAAGTGGTAGATTTTTTCAAAAATCATACTGGAATAAAGTAAACTCCATAGAGGCCTTGTCTTTTGGAACAAAAATTGCTATTATATTCCCAGGGCTCTTATTCGGAGTTCAATTTTGGTGGCTATATATTTTTGCCCTAGGGTCAAGCCTAGCTCTAATAGTAACATCAACAATTAAAACGTTACCGACCATTATTTGGTTTAATATAACGTGGTGCATTTTGGCGACGGCCTCAATACTTAAACATTTTGGAGTAATTCTATAATGTCATTCTTTACATCGCTCAAAAATGCTACAAGTATTGTCAATATTTTTCAGGAGAATCCTAAAAAGTATATGCCATCACTTACGTTGGCGGAAGAAGTTTTGAGAGAACCGTCAGTACTAGATCCAGTAATTAGAGAAGTTCTAGCGTCATATGTATCTAGACTTAACAATTGTGAATATTGCTGGGGTTCACACAAAGAGTTTGCCTTGTCTTTAGGATACCCAAAGGACAAGATGGATCAGGTTTTGCTAGGAATTTCAGAAGATGGTAAACTGTTAGCTTTAATGAAGTATGTGGGCAAGCTTACCCTTACTCCAGCTGAAATTTCAGAAGAAGATTTTAATGAAGTACTTTCTTCTGGAGTTTCAGAAGAAGAGCTTAAAGATGCAGTAGCAGTATGCGCTGCGTTTAATTATTATAATAGGATTGTTTTTGGACATGGCCTAAATGCAAATGCAGAAACATGGAAACCAGCGGCGGAAATGATCAACCGTCACGGATATGATAGAAGGAGATAAAATGATAGAAGAAACAAATCAGGAAGTAGTATCTGAAAATACAGATGCTGCAGTAGAAAATACTGACTTAGCAGACGATGTTGTTAATGCAGAAACAGTATTCTTTGTAGTAAAGAATACAGACGGATCCTTTAGGGCCCTCACAGATGTTTCAACAAAGATTAAGTTGGCTAGGCCAGCAAATCTTAATGATATCCGCTTTGGATGTGGAGAGCTTGTAAGAGCTATTGATGCCCGTCAAACTGCAGACACGGTAGTTGCACTCCTAGCTTCTGCAATTAAGAAGCAAGAGCCACAAGCTTAATTGGTGTATAATTAAAGGGTGTCTTACCAACTAAAAGTAATAAAAGATTATCCAGTGGGCTTCTGGCCCCTGGATGAATCTGTTGGTGCCACCGCTTCAGATATATCAGGATGCGGAAATAATGCTACATATGTAGGATCACCTGCATCAAATATATTGCCATTGGTTTCAGGCGGGGTATCAGGAACTCGTATTACAAATACCTCATATATAACTGTACCAGTTACAAAAGACTATTATGGCGCAACAGTCGGGGCGGGATTTGGAACAAAATATACTTCAGATAATGACTTCACAATAGAAGCATGGGTGTATCCATCAATTGAGTCAACTTCAGAGACTCCACTTTTTGCGGATGCAGCAAATGATATTGGATTATTCTGGGAAAACGGCGACATAGTATTTAAAGTATCAGATACAGAGTCAGTCAGATATTGTGTTACATATAGCAAGAAATCACTGCACATAATTGGAGTTTATTCAGTAGGGGCTATAACCCTATACATAGATTCGTTTGCCGTTGATTCAAAATCGTTATCAAATTTTAAATTTACAAACACCACTCTAGGTTTACAAATTGGGCCAACAACTGTTTCTGGAGATACATTTACGGTAGATGCCCCAGCGGTATATAGATATGGTCTACAACCAGACTCAATTAGAAAACATTATGTAGATGGCAACATTACAACTTCTGCTATAAACGTAGTTTATCCAGACAAAGGAATATTGTTTACTGGCACAGACGCAAATATTAAAGCAGTTATGGATTACTCATATCCAGCTAGCAAGCCATGGTCGGACTTTGTAGATGATAACACCTATTACGATTCAACTAAAAGATATATTACTTTTTATAAAACAGATACGGCACAGTCAAAATCATTTGTAATAAATGATTACTTTTTTATTCCTTCTCAAATAGGCTTAACAACATCAAAAGTTGAGTGGAGAAATGATCTGGGAATAACGGTAGAATCAAGCATAGACGGAATTACTTATGCCCCATGTACAAACGGCCAACCCCTGCCTCAATATACAAAAGACGCATTTGATCCAAGCGGGAATGTATATATTAAAATTACAATGTCTACTACAGATGCCAGTAAATATCTACCAAAACTATCATTCTTCTGTATAACCTTCTATGCCGATAGAACAATATATGCAGATAATTTTGGGGATAAGATAACCTCATCTACCGATTATTATTTAGGATCTTTAAATTATCCAGTTTTGTCCCGCCATCATATGAATGGAATTAGAGCTAAAAATTCAGCAGGATTTAATTTAAATGCATCTATCTCTGTGAAGTCCGTAGAAATGCTCTTTACACCGCTTACGTTGGCCTCTAACACCCTTTTCTATGCTTCCACCCCTTCTGCTACCAGACTGGCCTGGAACGGCTCTGGAACGGTCTCTAAGGCCAATATAGCCAAGATATACGTAAACAATGTAGATGTAACTAATCAAACAAACATAAGTTCATATTTAGTCGAAGAAGAGCCACACCATATCGTAATAGTATTTACTACCCCCGTAACTGGAACACTTCAATTAAATTATGAGTCTACTGGTGGACCTTCAAACCTATATAAAAATATTGCAATATATGATTCTGAATTGACGGCTTCAAAAGTAGAAACCCACTTTGAACTATACTGTGGAAAGCCTGTAGAATCTATTACAGAAAATGCCATGACCCTGACAGAATTAGATACAGAATATTATAATAATGACTGGGTGGTGCTACAAAGTATATAATTTTGTCATCTTCCTTGACAAAAAGCTGGACTTAGACCCTAAAGAGTGGTAAAATAAACTTCTATGGATATTGGTAAAGCACAAACTAAGATTCTGCAAGAGGAATCAACACTTGGCATCTATGTCTGGGAAATGCCAGATGGAAGATGGATCGGAGATGACGATG
>JACCDP010403906.1_pt1 | contig 25603 bp, 33 predicted proteins | sample 7445841 | NCBI WGS metagenome assembly JACCDP01 (sample SAMN15323441, study PRJNA562643) | freshwater metagenome | isolation source: river surface water | place: USA:Blue River Watershed | collected 2017-08-17 | reverse complement strand
TAGGCTTATGGACCAAACCTGGAGCTCCGTTTTTCTGCATTGAACCGTTGTGGGGCTGGGCTGATTCCTTGGACTCCGACAGCACCTTAGATTGCAAAGAAGGAATCATGCGTTTAGCCCCGTTACACAAACAAGAATTCGAGTATTCGTTGGAGTTACACTAAATAGGGGCTCATGATACTATGATGATTTCCTTACCATCCTCCAAGCCGTTTTCCAAACCACACCTAAATCACTCAAAACCGTTGCATTCGTTTGATAAGCCAGGTTAATGCGAATTTTTTCCGGCATAATTTCTTCCACATAGGTCTGTTGAGGATCCGCGGCATTCGCTAACAATTTGTTTTCCTCAAAATAGGTGATAGAGGCCAAATCAGTAATGCCCGGTTTAAAATCCAAAACCCTTCGCTGTTCATCGCTATATTGTCTAACATATTCGACTACCTCAGGACGTGGACCCACCACACTCATTTCCCCTTTCAGCACGTTGATGAATTGAGGAAACTCATCCAACTTGTATTTTCGGATGAAGGTCCCCATGCGCGTTACTCTCGGATCGCGCTCTCCTACGGTTAGTTTTCCGTCTCGGTCTGCGTTAGGCCTCATGGAACGAAACTTAATTAACTTAAACGGCTGTCCCTTCCTTCCTATTCGTTCTTGCCGGTAAAAAACCCCTCCTCTCGATTCCAACACAATGCACAGCGATAGCAGCAATCCGAACGGAAGAAATAGGGCTAGTATGCACAGCGACAAGAAAAGGTCCATTAGCCGCTTCATCCCATCACCTTATGGTATGCTACTTTTACCGCGTGAATGACGCTATCGACTTGTTCGTTGGTAAGATTGTAATAAATCGGCAAAGAAATTTCGCGAGAATATTTATCATAGGCTATTGGATAATCCGAAATATTGTAGCCTAAATTCTTGTACGCCGTGAGCAATGCCAACGGCTGAAAATGAACATTCACTGCAATGTCTTGCTCAAAAATCTCGTGCATGATGGCATCGCGTTGTGCCTCGCTTACTCCTTTGATGTTCAATTGGTATAAGTGGCAGCAGGAAACCCTCTCAGCGTCTTCTCGCACCGGATTTTCAGCCCAATCTAAGGTCTGGAATGACGCAGCATACTGCTCAAAAATTTCTCTTCTGCGGGTTAACGTTTCATCGTAACGCGCCAGTTCCACCAGGCCAATTGCGGCTTGTAAGTCGGTCATATTGCACTTATATCCGGGCTCAATGACGTCGTAACGCCAAGCACCCTTTTGCATTTTCGCCAGGGCGTCTTTGGATTGGCCGTGTAAGATTTTAATGCAGAACAATTTGTACAATTCGTCGTGGTCGAAGGTATCGGGTAAGTTAAAGCAAATGGCCCCTCCTTCTGCAGTGGTTAAGTTCTTTACCGCGTGAAATGAAAAGCAGGTGATGTCCGCCACGGCACCCATTTGTACCCCTTTGTAAGTAGCACCAAAACTATGGGCCGCATCCGAAGCAATCAATATCCTGCCTAATTTTCGCTGCTCCTCATTCGATGGGTTAAACAAGGGTTTAGCCTCGTCCACCAGTTGCTTAATCGCATCGAAATCGCAGGGCAATCCAGCTATATCGACCGGCATAATGGCTTTGGTGTTGGGCGTAATGGCCTTACGAATTGCCTCAATACTGATGTTAAAATCGTTGGGGTTGATGTCAACCATGACCGCCTTCGCGCCGGTATGCAACACCACATTCGCACTTGCGCAGTAGGTGTATACGGGGATGATGACCTCATCTCCTGGACCGATGCCCCACCAACGCAAGGCGACTTCCATTCCCGTGGTCCAAGCGCTTACGGCAACGGTGGTTTTACATCCGACGTACTCCGTAACTTTCTTTTCAAATAATTTGGTTTTGGGTCCTGTTGAAATCCAACCGCTTTTGAGCGTATCAATTACTTCGTCAATGGTTTTTTGGTCGATTCGAGGCGGAGAGAAAGGCAGCATACTATAAGATTTCGTTTTGGTAAAGTTCGAGAAAATTTATCAATCTTGATAAATCTCCTTCCAAGGGAAGGTTAACAATGTGTTGGCTAATGTAACGAGCATGGGGATGCTGATCGATGTTAAGACCCCAAGGAACCAGAGAAGATTTAACAGGATGCAAGGGCGAAATAAACCAATCGCCCAGGGGCAACCGTGCCTTTTCTGACTTTTCAATGAAAGCCGCTCGGTCATTCACTAACAAGGGATATTTCAAGAAAGCGTGGTCTTCGATGAGGGGTTGAGGAACGCAAGTTTTAGGATGTTTTAGGAGCCATTCATGCAGTTTCAAGGCATTGTTTTTTCGCAACAACATGGTTTTTTTCAGGGATTTTAAGGACTTAATTCCTTTTCTACACTGCACTAAACTCATGCCTTTAAAATATCCATTGGGCATGGAAGTACCCGTCAATTCGTCTGCGCTCGAAGAGCCAATGACCCATCCTTTTTTACTTAGCCAACGATACCAACGAAGTAAGGTCCAATAAGTAAATCCTTTCAAGAGGTAGGTCCTCGCCCAAATCAACGTTGATAAAACGAGGCGGTCTTTGAAACTTGGGGCCTCTAAAGTCGCATTGATCTTTTGAAGGGGTTCATGTAATGCTTGGTTATTGATGACCAACATCCCGCCTATTCCGGTGGAAAATGGCTTATTCCATTGACTGGAGAAAAAAGCAGCATCGCTCATGAGACCATTGAATTGTCCCTGGTATTTTCCACCAAAACCGTGCGTACAATCTTCGATGGTGTAAATACCTCTCGCCTTTGCTAAAGAAACTATATCATGTACCTCGTAACTCAAACCCAACATGTTCTGAATTAGAATGGCTTTCGTATGGGGGGTTATAGCTTTTTCGATACTCTTAGTTTCGCAGCACAAACTGTTCGGATCGATGTCTACATACACGGGAGTTGCGCCGGTGTACAAAATCGCATTCGGAACCACAACGCATGTAAATGCAGGAAGAATAACCTCATCGCCTGGTCCAATCCCCATGGCTTTCAACACCGCATACAGCCCCACCCTTCCCTTCCAGTACAAGGAAATCTGATCTGTATTAATACCCAAAAAATCGGCGAGGTCAGTTCGGTATGTGTCTTGAATACTCATGGTTTTCGGGAAGTAAAGGGTAAACTCAAAAGCCCCATGAAGGAACCAAGTCCGTAAGAAAAATGCAAGATAATGAAAGCAGCGAGCATCCAAAACCATCGGTTAACACCGTTTCGGGACTTCCATGCAAAAACTGCAAGCACCGTTTGATAGAAGATGATGATTCCTAGTGCCGCGAAAACCCAACGTGCATCAACCAATGCAAGCAAAAGCGGCAAGGACCATGAACCTAAAAAGAGTAAAGGAATAAAATGCCTCAAGCTCAAAGAGGAAAACGTTCGGGTAATCCAAACGGTTTTTAGATTCCACTTTCCGTTCTTGAAATTGTTCTTGGCCATGGCGCCTAAAGACTCTCGGGCGAAGTACGTGCATTTTGCCTCAGGGAGAAGGTATATTTTCCCTCCTTTCGCCAAAAGCCTTTTGGAGAGTTCCATATCATGGTTGCGGATTAGACGCTCGTCGTAACCGCCGGAGGACTTCAACAACGATGCTCGGTAAAGCCCAAAAGGAACCGTATCCACCGAGGTCATTTTGTCGACACCGGTTCTGAATTTTGAATTCCCAACCCCCAAAGGGTGCATGAGCACGGTTCGAATGGACTCTGATACAGGCGTACTGTTCTTCACCTTGGTTTCCATGATGCCTCCCACGGCAATGGCTTCAGGATTTCGTTCCAAAGCCTCTAATAATCGACCAATGTAACCTTGCTCGAAGGCAGCGTGTGCACCAGAAATCAGAATGTAATCACCTGTTGCGGCAATAATTCCCTCATTGAGCGAAACCGGTGTGATGCGCTTAGGGTTGCGTAAAATTCTAACCTGAGGGTATTTCTGCGAAAGCTCTTGAAGTAAGGGAAGCGTACCATCTGACGATCCTCCATCGACGACTAACACCTCCATTTTTTCCTTCGGAAAACCGTTGGATAGCAAAGAAAGCACACAATTTTCAATGTATCGCACTTCGTTAAAACAAGGGATAACCACCGAAACTTCAGGATTCATAGGGTGCTGATTTAAATGAACGATGAAGTCCTAGGCATAAACAAGACCATAACAACCAGAAAACAATGCCCGATTGGCGTTCCAACATGGACTCAAAAAGCCCATTGAAGGCCAAACCTGCGGTTACTACCACGAGTATGCCTGATGCATTTCTTATGCCCCAAAAGATTAGCCCCACCACCAAAAAAATCAAACCTATTAGTCCAAGCCAACCCGTTTCAATGGCGGTGTGAAAAAACTGATTGTGTGAGTTCAAGTGTTCTTTTGCCAAATTCAATTGACCATATTGCAAGAGTTTTACTTCCATTGCGGAGGGTAAATTCCCTACTCCCACCCCGTTCGGATGCTCGTTTAGAATTTCGGCAGAGGCGGTCCACAAGATTAATCGAGCATCGTTCCCCCTAATTTCCCCTCTTGGCAGGTGGGTAAAACCGTATGGATCCTTGCAATAATTATTCGCGAAAGTAAGGGAGTCTTTTACATTGCTTGAAAGCGAAGGAATGAGGGAAATTCCTAAGGAAATGGCTAAGATGCCAACCGCGAAGAACCCAAGAAAGAAGGTTCTTCCCTTTCGTTGCCAAATCCATCGACCAACAAGAAAGGCGATGAGCAACATGGCGAAAAGTAATCCCGAAAGGCTCTCCAAATGAATATGCGTGTAGCATAAAAAAAGAATCCCAAAGGCAGCCAAAAGATGTTCTTTCATGGAGCGAGGGTATTGCCATCGTTGAAAAAGGACATAGATTCCCACGGCACAGAAAAGGGTCATATAGGTAGGATGGTGAAACGAACCAGAAAAATGAGATGAAAACAAGTAGTTCGAATCAAAATCATGCTTTTCGTACTGGATGAAAGATCCGACATAGCAAAAAGTAAGCAGAAGAAATAAGCTAGCTAAAAACACATTTTCTATGCGTCGAAAAGGCAAGGAAAAGGTAGGTCTGAACGAAAAAACAAGGGGAAACAGAAGAAACGATAGTTTTTTCTCTAGGCCAAACATGGCTGCTTGTGAATCAATGGAATTCAATGCATACAGGGCATAAAAAGGAAAGAATAGAAAAATGGCCAACAACCACCCGTTCAATTCAAACACTAATTTTTTCCTTAGTGCACCAAAAATCACCAAGCATAGGAACAGTATACCTAACAAACCGGTGAGGCCTGGAACAATCATCCAAACGGAAACCAGTAGGATTAAGCCGAGCTCATACACTTTTGGGAAACTAACCTTCATATCCCAACAAAGATTTATAACAATGGACTAATTTTTCTTCTTCGACTGACCAATTGAATTTTTCAAGAATAAGCTCTTTGCCACGTTCGCCCATTTCCCGGGCAATTTCGGGGTTTGATCGCAAATACTCTATCGCTTCGGCAATGGCTTTGGGATTTTCAGGATCAACGCACAAGCCAATTTTTTGATCCTCCAACAAGATTTTCCATAAAGGAAAATTAGAACCAATTACGGGAATTCCCGAAGCCAAGTACTCAAAAATTTTATTCGGTTGAGCATTGATGTGATTAGGAAAAGGAAGAAAGGTCACAAGCCCGGCAAAAGCACTTTTTTTAATCTCTAAAGCCTCTTCCCTTGCCACATGTCCACGAGGAATAACCTGTTGCCATCCTTTGGATTGGGATAATTCCATTCGGTAAGCATCTGAGAGTTCTCCTGCCATTTGAAGCTTCGTTTGAGTAAATTGCATGGCCTCTACCAATAAAGAAATGCCCCTTATTCGGCTTATCCCTCCGATATAACATACATGGTTGCGTTCCCCTTTTGAGGAATCAAAGGTCATTTCGGAAAGCAAGGGATAATTATTGACATCCACGGTTTTCGAATTCACCTCGAGAAAACGATCGCGGATGAACGGCGTGGCGGTAACAACGGCATCCAGACGTCGGACCACCCTATTTTCATAGCGCTCAAAAAGTTGCGAGAAAAGGCCTTTCAAGGGCAAATAGCTTTTTCCCAACAACTGCCTTGGCAGGTCTTCATGGGCGTCATAAATAACCTTTTTGCCTTTTTTTTTCAATTTGGGTGCTATCCGAAGCAATTCTGGATCGTGCAAATGGTATAGGTCGCCATCCAATGCTACCGCCTTTTGATAAACTTGATCCACCGTTCGCCACATTCTTCGAAGGCGGCTTCCTGTTCTAGCGGGAACGGAGTGAATTATTACGTTGGCTTCTTGACGTTCCTGAACGCCCGCTAACACCAAATGCACTTCCGCCTCAGGAAATCGTCTTGCCAAGGAGCAACATTCCTTCAAGAAAATTCGAACATCTCGGTCGGGATGAGCGCTGCTCAGGTGAACGATTTTCAACGGGGCATTGGACATGTAACAAAAGTACAAGAATCCACATGAACCCCTGAGGTTCTCAACAGGAGTTTTCCATACAAGGTTTTGAATAAGGCGCATTTTGTATCTTTACCCGGAATGAAGTCAAATTTATCCTTGATACATCGCTTACTTCGACGCCTTTTGCCCTTGACGCCATATATGAATCACCGTATCCGTGATACTAAGGGCAGCGTGGTAAAAGGAACGCGTATTTCTTCGCACACCTTTATTGATCATCCTGAACATTTGACCCTTGGTAGGATGGTGTACATTGGACATTTTAACGTAATAGAGGCGAGCCACGGTATCGAGATTGAAGAAGGCAGTCAAATAACGACTCATTGCGTATTAACTACGCATTCCAGCCACCGCTCCATGCGCATTTATGGACCTTCCTACGCTGGTAGCGAAATGCTTGGTTATGTAACAGGTTCGATTCACGTTGGCAAATATTCGTTCATTGGACCGCATAGCACGCTTATGCCTGGAACCAAACTTGGCAAAGGAACGCTGGTGCAAGCATACAGTTATGTCAAAGGAGATTTTCCTGATTTTGCGGTAATTGGTGGTAATCCGGCAAAAATAATCGGCGATACACGGGAACTCGACGAGCCATTCCTTTTGCAGCATCCTGAACTTAAGCCTCATTATGAGTCCTGGACTTCGAAATAAGCTATTCTATACCTTGGCAATCCTGGTATTAATGGACGCATTCGTATTCCCCGACGTGCGCATAAGTTCCCGGCTACCTGCCTTCCAACTGACGGATTTTTTGTGGCCCTTAGGCATTCTACTAATCCTGCCTAACCTGAAAAAAGTAAGGATAAACTTCTGGTTGCTATGGCTAGGATTGTTCTCCATTTACCTGGTGATTCCTATTGCGTTAAACGGCAGACTGGGTGAAGTCAATGATTGGTTCGAAATTTATAAAACCTTAAAATTAGGCGGTCTTTTTTTACTGTTCTCCTTTGCCTCAACGCAGAATTTCACGGGGTTCATTCGAGCAAGTTTTATTGGCCTTGTGGTGATAAACCTCTTACACTTTTTCGACGTTTTAAATTTCAACCATTGGATGCAAGAAGTATACGGCAGCAGTATACATTGGGAATTTTTTGGCAAGGACTCTGAAGGAAATCCAGCCGTTAAACGCATGCTTGGTACTTTAGGAAATCCCAACAGCAACGCCTTGTTGTTTTTGTTTTTCGCCGTATTTTTCAACCCTCAGGAGAATTCTTGGAAAGCAAAAGCATGGTTTTTCAGTGCCTTATTGATGGTGTTTATGTGTCAATCTCGAACCTCCTTATTAGGTTGCTTTGCCATCATCATCTACCTCCTTATCGTTCAATACAAGCAAGGAAACCGAAATCATCTATGGCAAATACCTCTGTTGACCGCGGTGGTTTATTGTATTGGGTTGATGTTGTCGACTTCGTTTTTCCGATACACGGGATACAGCGACAGTCTTCTTAATGGTTCTGCCATGCACTCGCATTCCCTGAGAAGCCGTTGGGAAACTTGGGGCATTCTTTGGGAAATGATCCAGGAAAAAACTTGGTTTGGTTATGGGCCATATAAATCCTTCTTCACTGAAAACCACCTGTATGCAGAGAACGAATACTTGCTTATGTGGTGGCGCTACGGGTTATTTGGAATAATTTTCTACTTGGGGATACTATTGATCCCCTTAAGGTTACTACTTCGTAATTTTGCGGAGCTAAAACATCAGCGTTATGTCGTGTTTTCAGCGGTTATGTTCCTTGCTGCTTTAACCAACAACCCGCTGACCGAACGTTCTATTGGAATGCTCTTTGTATTTTTAGTGGCCCTAGCGTATCATGAATGGAATCTGCATGAAAAAACTGCTCTTGATCGGCAGTAATGCTGGTAATGCACATTTAAGGAATTACTTGAACTTGGTTCGAAATTATTTCGATGAAGTACTTGTGGTGAGTGACCATGCTGTGGACTTTGCGCCATGTGAGCAAGTTTCCTTTTCCTTGAAAAACCCTTGTCAAGTCCTAAAATCAATTCGTCAACTGAAAATTATCCTACGTGACTATCAACCGAGCATAATCCATGTGCATCAAGCGAACAGCTATGCTTTTATTGCTAGTAAGGCCAATGCAGCCAAGATTCCGTTGGTACTCACCGCTTGGGGAAGTGATGTTTTGATCCTCCCCAATAAATCACCCTTCCATCGTTGGTTGGTAAAAAAAGGCCTTCAAAGCTCCCAAGTACTGACGGCGGATTCTAAGGAAATGGTGGATGCCATCCGTAGGCTGGGTATTAAAACAGAAGTTGTTCAAGCGAATTTTGGGGTTGACCTGGATTTGAGTGTAATTCCAAGCAGTGATCGGCCTATGGTATTCTATTCCAATCGGATGCATGAGCCTCTTTACCGAATCGACGAAATCATTGATGGAATGTCAGAATACCTCCATATTAGTGATGGTGAAATGATCATCGCGGGAAAGGGCGGCATGACAAAAGCTCTTCAGGAAAAGGTGCATACGCTTGGAATTGCCAAACGTGTCCGTTTTGTTGGTTTTATTGATGCGTCACAAAATCAATCATTTTATTTGGGTAGCCGTTTTTTTCTGTCCATTCCTCAAAGCGACGGAACGTCTATTTCCCTCTTAGAAGCCATGGCTTATGGGTGCATTCCAATCGTATCCGATCTACCTTCGAACCGCGAGTGGATAGAAGACAACGTGAATGGGATAATCCTTCAAAAAGGCGAAACCCTCAACAATGCGGTTCTAAGGGGACTACAACTTCAGGCATCTGACGTCATTCTTAGGAACCGAATTATTATCGAAACAAAAGCTACAAAAGCCGTAAATACCAAAAAATTCACCTCAATTTACACTGCGATTTTACGGTCTGCGACCCGAGTATAATAGAAGTACAGATATAGTACAAAAATCAGCCAAACTGCCTGGGCATAGGAAATGACTTGTAAGAAGAATATAAAGGTCCCCTCCGAGCTTCCGTACCATTGAGGTAAAATCCAAAGAGGAATTATTTGAAGTAAGGCACTTACAAAACCCACCATCAAGGCTTCTTTCTGCCGGTTTAACAGCAAGGGCAAGGCAGTAATCGGTGAAAAGATAAAGTTAATCATCAACCAAAACGACATCGTTTCTGCATAACTTCCAGAAATAGCCCATTTCTCACCAAAAACTAACGCAAATATCTCCGTTCCAAAGAAAAACAAAACTGTGAATGGCACCACTGAAATGAAGGTTAAAGTACGCACCGTTTTTAATAATATTGGGTATAAAGGCTTGTTTCGATGCATTGCATCGGAAGATCGGTTATAAAATAACTGCCCAATGGAAATTCCAATAAGCATTAAAGGAATGCGCAGCATCTGATATGCATGACCATAGGCTCCATATACTCCGGTATCAAAAGCAGTTAATATCAATGTCGCCATGAGCATGTCTCGACCATTATCTAACAATACATGGGGTAAATTAAGTAAGGGGAATTTACGATGCTCACGCAAAATAACCCGGGTTTTTTTTCGAGAGAAAAATTGGCCAAAGGATCGATGGGTTTTGCGGTAATCCCAAAGGAACTCCAACGCAGAAAGGACAAATCCGAGCATCGTAGCTAAGATTAAACCAAAAGAACTCCAAGCCCAAAAAAAGAAAACCCATTTCAGCGCATTGGAAACCAGAGAATTAATGATTTTTTGACGGGAAATCAACCCATATGAACCCGTGCGAACGGCCCAACTCGTTCCCACATTGATCACGATCATGGAAGCAGAGCCTAGGATAATACAACCATAAAACCACGGTTCAAAATTGGTTATGTTAAAAATCCATGTTAATACGGCTAAGGTAAATGCCGTAAAAACGAGTAGCCAAAAGGAAAGTAGGTAAATAAAACGATATAATAGGTATGAATGATCCTCACGTTTTGGTAAGGGTAATGCTGCTTCGTACCTGAGCGTTACTAAGGAGGCTATAAAGGAAACAATGCGCATGTAATAGAGCATTTCTCCCATTTCCGCTGTGGTATATAGTCTTGTGAGTATGGGGGCAATAGCGTAACCAATTGCCTGAGCTATGAGGGTTCCCGAAAAAAGCACCGTAAACGACTTGAAGACATCGCTTTTCAAAAAATGCTTAATTCTGTGGCCTAACATGCCTCGCAAAGATAGTATGATTATATTTGCCTCACTAATAATCCTTATCATGAAAAACATTGCCGTTATAGGTGCAGGAACCATGGGAAATGGCATCGCCCATGTTTTTGCGCAACATGGATACACCGTAAAACTCATTGATATCTCTCAACCGGCACTGGAAAAAGCGATAGCTACCATTGGCAAAAACTTGGACCGACAAGTCGCTAAAGGAAGTTTAACGGAAGATGAAAAAACAGCGACACTTTCCAACTTGAGCATTCATACCGACATGAAAACGGGTGTTCAAGGAGTGGATTTAGTGGTGGAAGCAGCAACGGAGAACATTGAGCTTAAATTGAAAATTTTCCGAGATTTAGATGCATTTACGGATCCATCGGTTATCCTTGCTACGAATACCTCTTCTATTTCAATTACTCAGATTGCTGCGGTTACCAACCGACCGGATAAAGTCATTGGCATGCACTTCATGAATCCTGTACCGGTTATGAAGTTGGTAGAAATCATTCGAGGATATTCTACCTCCAACGAAGTAACGCTTCGAATTATGGAAACTTCCGAGAAGCTTGGAAAAGTTCCTGTTGAGGTGAATGATTACCCTGGATTTGTGGCCAATCGAATTTTGATGCCCATGATTAATGAAGCCATTTATACTTTGTACGAAGGAGTAGCTGGGGTTGGTGAAATTGATACCGTGATGAAGCTGGGAATGGCGCATCCTATGGGGCCGCTTCAATTAGCGGATTTCATCGGATTGGATGTTTGCCTTGCCATACTCAAAGTACTACATGAAGGATTCGGAAACCCAAAATACGCACCCTGCCCTTTATTGGTGAATATGGTAATGGCTGGTAAAAAAGGGGTAAAATCGGGGGAAGGGTTTTATTCCTGGACCCATGGGACCAAAGAACTCGTAATTTCCCCTAATTTTATCGATTAAACCTTGTGTTTTCTGGGTGTATACACCTGCGTATATTCTTCGTAATTAAATGGGAAATCAAATAATTCACTGGCAGAACGCCCCAACGCAGTGGTAATTTTGATATACGTTAATAGTTGAGGATTGGATTTTCCATTTTCAATAACCGAAAGGTTGGAAGCCTCCATTCCTACAGCTTTTGCCAGATCTTTTAACGCCATTCCTTGTTTCTTTCGAAACTTACGAATTTGTTGTCCAACTTCGAAAAGAAATTCTTGATCAGATTTAGGTGCCATTTTTTTTTAGAATTAAAGAGTGTTAGCAAAGATAGTTTTTTTTTAATTGTAGGATATCTAGTCCTGCAACAACTTGTCACCCACCATCTGGTCAATGGGAAATGTCAACGCATTGAAATTCTGGCTATTTTTCCTTACCCATTGCGCTTGTTCAAAGTCGCTAGGATCCTGTGAACCTAATGGAAACCTCCTTTTCTCTTGAATTTTGCCCATATTTTTTAGCTCAACTAAATAATAAAATGAAACGATTTGGTCTTCTGGACGAAACGAAGAAACCTGAAAAAAATCATTAACAAAAAATAGGGAAGCGCTATGAATTTCTGCATCCAATTCTTCCAAAAGCTCACGGTGCAATGCCTCTAAAATTCCTTCTCCTAATTCTACACCACCTCCCGGGAATTTGGTAAATTCCGATCCACCTCTTCGCTCCTTAGAAAGAAGCACCTCACCCTTTTCATTGTGAATTATAGCATATACCCGAAGGTTAAAACGCCTTATCTGAATCACAGAAACTTAAAATTTCTACCTGGGTATACAGCCTCTTCTCCCAATTCCTCTTCGATTCGTAATAGTTGGTTGTATTTAGCCATTCGGTCACTTCGCGAAGCAGATCCTGTTTTTATTTGTCCTGTATTCAGGGCAACCGCTAAATCCGCTATGGTGTGGTCTTCCGTTTCTCCTGAACGGTGGCTCATTACGGAAGTATAGGCATTGGATGTTGCCATTTTCACAGCATCGATAGTTTCGCTCAAGGAACCAATTTGATTTACTTTTACCAAAATAGAATTAGCAATTCCCTCGTTAATTCCTCGGCTAAGACGTTCAGTATTGGTTACAAATAAATCGTCTCCCACCAATTGGGTAGTTTTACCCAGGGTTTCTGTAGCCAATTTCCATCCCGCCCAATCGTCTTCTGCCAAACCGTCTTCAATGGATATGATCGGGTAATTTTTCCGCCATTCACCCCAAAAACTGACCATTTCCGAGGAGGTGAGTGAGTCCCCAGTGGATTCTAATTCATAACGTCCTGTCGAAGCATTGTAAAACTCCGTTGCAGCGGCGTCCAAGGCGATATATAAATCCTCCCCGGGTCTAAATCCGGCTTTTTCAATGGCTTCTACCACTACTTGAAGGGCTTCCTCATTGGAATTAAGGTTAGGAGCAAAACCGCCCTCATCGCCGACGTTGGTCGACATTCCTTTTTTCTTAAGCACTGCTTTTAAATGATGAAATACTTCGGTACCCCAGCGCAATCCTTCCGAAAAGGAAGAAGCTCCAAAAGGCATAACCATGAATTCTTGGATATCAATTTTATTGTCGGCGTGAGACCCGCCGTTGAGTATGTTCATCATGGGTACGGGCATGGTAACAGCACCCACCCCACCCACGTAGCGGTATAGGCTCAAGTCTGCTTCAATCGCTGCTGCTTTTGCCACCGCTAAGGAAGTACCTAAAATTGCATTGGCACCCAACTTGGATTTATTATTGGTTCCATCCAAGGCAAGTAGTATCCTATCAATCGCTTTCTGTTGAAAGACATCCTGGCCTTGTAGTGCTTCGTTAATCACGGTATTAACATGATTCACTGCATTTAAAACTCCTTTTCCCAAATACCTTGTGGAGTCCAAGTCCCTTAATTCTACGGCTTCATGCGCTCCTGTTGATGCGCCGGATGGCACGGCTGCTCTGCCTAAAACTCCACTTCCTGTAATAACATCGACCTCGATGGTTGGGTTCCCTCGAGAATCAAGAATTTGACGGGCATAAACACTGGCAATATAACTCATAGTATTAATTTAAAGATGCAACAAATTGATCGAATAAATAACGTGAATCGTGAGGTCCTGCAGAGGCCTCTGGATGATATTGAACGGAGAAAACCGGTTTATTTTTAAGTGCGATGCCGGCAACTGTTTGGTCATTAAGATGTACATGGGTGATTTCAACTACCTCTTGATGATCTATGCTTTCTCGGGTTATTACGAATCCATGATTTTGGGAGGTTATTTCTCCTTTTCCGGTAACTAAATTCATTACTGGATGATTTATTCCTCGATGACCATTGAACATCTTGGCCGTTGTAAGCCCTTGACTTAATCCCAGGATTTGATGCCCTAGACAAATACCAAACACTGGACGGTTAAGGTTAACAATGTCTCGTACTAATTGAATACTGTAGGGCATAGCCGAAGGATCACCAGGGCCATTTGAAAGCATGTAGCCATCTGGTTTAAAGGCCTCTATCTCATCCAATGTCGCATCTAAAGGAAAAACTCGTACTTTACACCCACGGTCGGTTAAGCAACGAATGATATTTTGTTTTACTCCAAAATCCAATAGGGCAACCCGCTTTGTGGCTGAGCCATTCTCTGGTAAAACATCATAAACCTCTTTGGTTGCTACTTGCGAGGAGAGCTCCAATCCGTTCATATCCGGCGTTTGGGCGAGTAAATTTTTTAATGCGTCCAAGTCCTCGATTTCGGAGGAAATGATCGCATTCATTGCTCCTTTACTTCGAATATGTCGAACCAATGCTCGAGTATCCACGTCAGCGATTCCCACTTTGTTCTCGCGTTCTAGTAAGTCTTGTAATGACTCATGCGCAGAAGTACGGGAAAATCCTTGAGAAAATTTTTTAATAACAATCCCTGAAACCATAATCTTGGAGGACTCAATTTCGCGGGAATGGACTCCGTAATTACCAATGTGCGCGTTAGTCATTACTAATAACTGCCCAACATACGATGGGTCGGTAAACACTTCTTGATATCCCGTCATACCCGTATTGAAGGCTATTTCACCAGATATTGTTCCTTTTGCACCAATAGAGGAACCCTTAAACACTGTACCGTCGGCAAGAAGTAAAACGGCTTTATTCGAAGTGGACATAAAAACTTTTCACAAAAGTAAGTGCTTCACCCTTTGATAATTGCACTAAACAAAAAAAAGACGACCATTGGCCGTCTTTTTTATCAACAATGAATGATATTATGCTTCTTTTGACGAATCGTCATCGGTAGAATCCGCTTTATCCTCAGAGTTTTCAGAAGAATCATCCCCTTTTGGGGCCTCTTCAACCTCAGAAGCTTCTTCGGCGACTGACGCCTCATCGGCTGCTGGAGTTTCTTCAGACACTGGAGTTTCTTCAGCCACTGGGGTTTCTTCTACTACAGGAGCCTCTTCAACTACTGGTGCCTCTTCAACTATTGGCGATTCTTCGGCAACGGGTGCTTCTTCAACAACCGGCGCCGTTTCAATTTCTGCTGAAGTTGATTCCACTACTACTGCCTCTTCTGCGGTATCTTTGGTTGAATCCACCGAATTAGACGATTTTGCACTTCCGCCTCTACGAGAACGACGCGTCGTCTTTTTGTTTTCTTCTTTAGAATACAAGGTGTTAAAATCCACTAATTCAATCATGCACGTCTCGGCATTATCTCCCAGACGATATCCTGTACGGATGATTCTTGTGTAACCTCCATTACGCTCAGCAATCTTTGGAGCAACATCTCGGAATAATTCTGAAACGATGTCTTTGTTCTGCAAATAAGAGAAAACAACCCTTCGCGAGTGGGTAGAATCGGTTTTTGATTTGGTCAATAACGGTTCAACAAAAACGCGTAACGCTTTTGCTTTAGCAACCGTTGTAGTGATACGCTTGTGTTGAATAAGCGAACATGCCATGTTAGAAATCATGGCTTTTCTGTGGGCCGATTTCCGTCCTAAATGGTTTAATTTATTACCGTGTCTCATGTCTTAAGTCTTTTAACGACTAATCTTTGTCTAATTTATACTTTGCAACGTTCATCCCGAAGGTAAGGTTTTTGCTATCGACTAAATCCTCCAATTCAGTCAATGACTTTTTACCGAAATTCCTAAATTTCAATAAGTCAGATTTAGAGAAAGAAACCAATTCTCCTAACGTATCTACTTCTGCCGCTTTCAAACAATTTAATGCTCTCACGGACAAATCCATATCAACCAATCGGGTTTTCAAAAGTTGGCGCATATGCAGTGAGCTTTCATCAAACTCCTCTGTTTCTGTTTTAACTTCCGTATCCAAGGTCATTCGTTCATCTGAAAAGAGCGCAAAATGCTGGATAAGAATTTTTGCAGATTCTTTCAACGCGTCTTTCGGTAAAATCGATCCGTCGGTGGTAATATTCAGAATTAACTTCTCGAAGTCGGTTTTTTGTTCTACACGGTAGTTTTCAACGGTGTATTGAACGTTTTTGATGGGTGTGAAAATAGAGTCAATGAAAATCGTTCCAAAAGGAGCGTCTTCCACTTTATTTTCTTCCGATGGATAATAACCGCGACCTTTAATAATATTCACTTCCATTTCCAATTTCACAGAAGTTTCCATGTTACAAATCACGAGATCCGGGTTAAGTACTTGAAAACCGTTGGTGAACTTTCCAATATCACCGGCGGTAAAGGTGTTTTGACCTTGAACACTCACCATTACACGTTCGTTATCTACCGAATCAATTTGTTGTTTAAAACGAACCTGTTTTAAATTCAAAATCATTTCCGTAACGTCTTCAACTACTCCTTTCATTGAACTGAACTCATGATCTACTCCCTCAATTCGAATCGAAGCGATTGCGAAACCTTCGAGAGAAGAAAGAAGGATTCGACGTAAAGAGTTTCCAATCGTTATTCCGTAACCAGGTTCAAGTGGACGAAATTCAAATTCTCCGTGGAAAGCATCCGACTGGAGCAAAACCACTTTATCGGGTTTTTGAAAATTAAGTATTGCCATTTTGCTTTAAAAAAATTATTTAGAATACAATTCAACGATTAACTGCTCTTTAATGTTTTCCGGAATCAATTCACGAGCAGGTAAATTGATCAGTTTTCCTGAAAAACTCGCATTGTCCCAATCCAACCATTCTGCACGGCTTCGAGCAGCGTTTAACGATAAGACCACTGCCTCCAAAGATTTTGATTTTTCTCGAACACCTACTGAATCACCTGGGCGCAATTGATACGAAGGGATATTCACGACCTCACCATTGACTACAATATGGCGGTGTGTCACTAACTGACGTGCAGCACGACGTGAAGGAGCAATTCCTAAACGGAATACTACGTTATCTAAACGTGTTTCACACAATTGAAGTAAATTTTCACCTGTGATGCCTTTCATGCGCGAAGCTTTTTCGAACATATTTGAGAATTGACGCTCAAGTATTCCGTAGGTATACTTCGCTTTTTGCTTTTCTCCTAGCTGAATTGCGTATTCGGATTGTTTACCTCCTCTTCGCTTAGCAGGACCATGTTGTCCTGGCCCGTAATTCCTGCGCTCTAATGCCTTATCCGGTCCGAAAATAGGATCTCGGAAGCGACGCGCAATTTTTGTTTTTGGTCCTCTGTATCTTGCCATTATTATTTTTGTTAAGTCATGAATTAAGGCATTCCTTCGATGACTGGTTTATATTACTTATTATACTCTTCTACGTTTAGGAGGTCTACAACCATTGTGTGGCAATGGTGTCACGTCAATGATTTCGGTAACTTCTATACCTGCATTGTGCAAAGAACGAATCGCAGACTCACGGCCAGCGCCTGGTCCTTTAACAAATACCCGAACACGTCTTAAACCAAAATCATGCGCTTCTTTTGCGGCATCTTCAGCGGCCAATTGAGCAGCGTAAGGAGTATTTTTCTTTGATCCTTTGAAACCCATTTTACCCGCAGAAGACCATGAAATCACCTGACCAGCATTGTTCGTTAAGGAAATGATTAAGTTATTAAAAGTTGCCTGGATGTGAGCTTCTCCAGCAGCTTCAACTTTCACATTCTTCTTCTTTTTTTGATTCGATTTTGCCATTTTCTTACGTATTATTTAGTTACCTTTTTCTTGTTGGCAACTGTTTTTCTTTTACCTTTTCTTGTTCTAGAATTATTTTTCGTATGCTGACCTCGTAAAGGCAGTCCTGATCTATGACGGATTCCACGGTAGCAACCAATATCCATTAAGCGTTTAATGTTTAACTGAATTTCAGAACGAAGTTGACCTTCCGTCTTAATCTCATTTACTGAATTTCGAATCGCCGAAAGCTGATCGTCGTTCCAATCCTGAACCTTAACGTTCTCATCGATTCCGTTTGAAGTAAGGATCTTTTTTGACGTACTACGACCAATACCGTAGATGTACGTTAAACCAATTACTCCTCGCTTATTTTTGGGTAGATCTATACCTGCAATACGTGCCATATTCTATTTTTTAACCTTGTCGTTGTTTTAATTTCGGATTCTTCTTGTTGATTACATAAACCTTTCCTTTTCGTTTTACGATTTTGCAATCTTCAGTTCTTTTCTTAACAGATGCTCTAACTTTCATTGTTTTATTTTTACTTGTATCTAAACGAGATTCTACCTTTAGTTAAGTCATAAGGCGACATTTCCACTTTTACTCTATCACCGGGTAATATTTTAATATAGAACATGCGCATTTTCCCAGAAATATGGGCTGTAATTACATGTCCATTTTGCAATTCGACACGAAACATTGCGTTTGGAAGTGCTTCCAAAATAACGCCATCTTGTTCTATTGAGGTTTGCTTTGCCATGTATTAAAATCCAGATGTTTCGTTAGGTCCTCTTCTTCCACGTACCCTCGTACCTTCCATCAGTCCATCCATTTGACGATTCAATAGATATGTTTCAATCTGCTGTACTGTGTCAAGCACAACCCCAACCATAATCAGCAAGGAAGTTCCTCCAAAGAACATAGCGAATCCATCGTTTACTCCAGAAATTTTTGCGATAGATGGAATAATGGCAATTGCTGCAAGGAAGAGTGAACCCGGAAAAGTGATTCGTGTAATTAAATTATCAATGTAATTTGCTGTTTCATCCCCCGGACGAATACCAGGAATAAAGCCACCGCTTCGTTTCAAATCATCCGCAATTTTCCGTGGGTTGATCATGATGGCGGTATAGAAATACGTGAAAATAACAATCATTAACACGAGGATAACGTTATACCACAAACCATAAGGATCGCTCAAGATACGCTGGATGGCGCCGCCTTGATTTTTAGGATCCGTTGCGCTCAAGAAAATGGTCATGGGAATCGTCAATATTGCTTGCGCGAATATAATAGGCATTACGCCGCTTGCATTTACCTTTAATGGCAAGTAATTTCGTGTTTGTTGCGCGACTACTGAACGCCCTACGACACTTTTGGCCGTATTTAAAGGAACTCTTCGTACCCCTTGAACAATCAAAATCACTGCAAGAATTATGAGCATAAAAATGACCACTTCCAGCACTAATTTGATTAAGTTACCGGCCTCAATTGATTGACCTAACTCGGCAATGAAAGCCCCAGGAAGTCGGGATAGAATTCCCACTGCAATTAGGAGAGAAATACCATTTCCAATTCCTTTCTCCGTAATTCTTTCCCCTAACCAAACAGCGAACATTGAACCAGCAACTAAAATGATGATGGTTTGTGCCCACCACATGGTGCTAGGATCAGCGGGTAAAGCTCCTTTTTGTTCGACGTACATTTTAAGGTACGACGGTGCTTGCAATGCACAAATTACGATGGTTAAAATACGGGTATAATTGTTAATGATTTTACGACCGGATTCGCCTTCGTTTTGTAACTTCTGAACAGCCGGAACAGCCATTCCCAAGAGTTGCATGATGATGGAAGCAGAAATGTAGGGCATTATTCCTAAAGCCATAAAGGAAGCATTTGAAAAACCTCCTCCAGAAAACAGTGATAGTAAATTTTCAATACCTTTCTGCGCATCAGAACTACCTTGAGCCGCTTCATCCAGGGCGGTATAATTCACCCCTGGTAAAATAATGAATGACCCAATTCTGTATGCCAGCACCAACCCTAAGGTCAAGAGAATACGTTGCCGAAGTTCTTCAACGCTCCAAATATTTTTAAGATTGGTAATAAGTCTTTTCATTTCAATTAAATTTTAGCGATAGAACCACCGGCAGCTTCAATTGCGCTCACTGCCTTAGCTGAAAAATGATGCGCTTCAACCTTAACGTTCGCCTTGAGCTCTCCTCGACCTAATATCTTAACCAACTTCGTTCCTGAAATTAAGCCATTCGCCAAGAACGTGTCCATATTAAATTCGGTAATTCCTTTAGTTTCGGCCAACATTTGTAGAGAATCAAGGTTAATCGCCTTGTATTCAATACGGTTAATGTTTTTAAATCCAAATTTCGGAACACGACGTTGCAACGGCATTTGACCTCCTTCAAAACCAATTTTCTTGGAGTATCCAGAACGGGACTTAGCTCCTTTGTGTCCACGGGTAGCAGTACCGCCCCCTCCAGAACCGTGACCTCGTCCGATTCTCTTTTCACTATGTACCGATCCTTTAGCCGGTGATAATTTACTTAAACTCATTTTAATCGAATTTTGAATTAGTCAATAATTTGAACTAAATGCTTTACTTTATTAATCATGCCTTGAACTTGCGGAGTATTTTCCTTTTCAAGAACATGGTTCAGTTTTCTAAAACCAAGGGCCTTAATGGTTGCCTTTTGATCCGCTGGCCGTTTAATGGCACTTCTAACTTGTTTAATTTTAATGATGCTCATCGCTGCAATATTATCCGTTAAATACTTTCTCTAAATCAATGCCTCTTTGACGAGCAACAGCCGATGCATCCCGCATTTTCGAAAGCGCATCCATTGTTGCCTTAACCACGTTGTGAGGGTTGGAAGAACCTTGAGATTTCGCAAGAACGTTGTGTACCCCTACGCTTTCTAAGACTGCACGCATAGCACCACCTGCAATTACACCGGTACCATCAGTTGCGGGCTTCAATAACACCTCTGCACCTCCGTATTTACCTTTCTGCGTATGCGGAACAGTTCCTTTGCGAATTGGTACTCGAATTAAATTCTTCTTCGCGTCATCAATACCTTTTGTTATAGCCTCGGTAACTTCTTTGGCTTTTCCTAGACCTTGGCCTACGACGCCGTTTTCGTCTCCTACTACCACAATCGCTGAGAAGCTGAAGGTTCGACCACCTTTGGTTACTTTGGTAACACGGTTAACGGCAACCAATTTGTCCTTCAATTCAATTTCAGATGTTTTAACTTTATTCATGTTCTTTGATGGTATTAGAATTTAAGGCCAGCTTCACGAGCAGAATCTGCCAAACATTTTACACGACCGTGGTATAAGTATCCATTGCGGTCAAATACGACTTGTTGAATCCCCGCTTTGACAGCATTCTCAGCAATCATTTTTCCTACAACGGTTGCTTGGTCTTTTTTCGCAACACCACTTGCTGCATCATTCTTTAAAGATCCAGCTGACGCCAATGTTCTACCTGTCGTGTCGTCAATAATCTGCGCGTAGATTTGTTTGTTACTACGAAAAACAGATAACCGTGGAACGGCGGTTGTACCGAACACTTTCTTACGAATTCTTCGCTTAATTTTTGCTCTACGCAATGTTTTCTTTAGTGCCATTTCCTTAACTTTTATTTCTTACCAGCAGATTTACCGGCTTTTCTTCTTAATACTTCTCCCACGAACTTAATACCTTTCCCTTTGTATGGTTCAGGCTTTCTTAAGCTTCTAATTTTCGCTGCAACTGCACCTAATAATTGTTTGTCATGTGATTCTAACTTCACGATGGGTGCCTTTCCTTTTTCGGTAACCGTTGTACACTGTACTTCTTTGGGAATTTCAAAAACGATTTGATGTGAAAACCCAAGCGCTAATTCCAACATTTGACCTGTTGCATTTGCTCGGTAACCAACTCCGACAACCTCCATTTCCTTTGTAAATCCTTCGGAAACTCCTACAATCATGTTTTGAATCAACGCTCGGTATAAACCATGCTTTGAACGATGATCTGGAGCATCAGAAGCTCGGGAAACGGTAAGAATATTACCCTCCAAGTTCAACGAAATACCCGTCAAGTCGATTTCTTGTTTTAATTCTCCTTTCTTGCCTTTAACGGTTACAACATTTCCATCGAGTCGATATTCGACACCGGCAGGAATGGTAATAGGCATTTTTCCAATTCTTGACATTGCTTAAATTTTAATAAACGTAACACAAAACCTCTCCACCCACGTTCAATTTTCGCGCTTCTTTGTCCGTAATAACTCCTTTAGAAGTTGAAACAATCGCAATTCCGAGACCGTTCAACACGCGTGGAAGCTCATCACCACCTGCATACTTTCGGAGTCCTGGTTTAGAAATGCGCTCAAGTTTTGTAATGGCTGGAACACGGGTAGTAAGATTGTATTTCAAGGCAATTTTGATGATTCCTTGCTTGTTATCCTCCTCCACTTTATAGTTCAAAATATAGCCCTGATCAAACAAAATTTGAGTCATCGCTCGTTTTGTATTCGAAGCGGGAATTTCCACGGTTTTAAGCCCTACGGAACTTGCGTTTCGAATACGGGTTAAAAAATCTGCTATTGGATCTGTTGTCATGTTTTTCTAGTTCTTTATCGTTAATTACCAACTCGCTTTTCTCACTCCTGGGATTTTCCCAGCAAGTGCCATTTCACGAAACGTTACCCTTGAAATTCCAAAATGACGCATATAACCTCGGGGTCTTCCGGTTAATCCACAACGGTTATGCAAACGGATTTTCGAGGAATTAGCCGGCATTTTTTGAAGGGCCATCATCGCATCCCATTTTTGATTCACTACATTCTCATCGCTGGAAGTAGATTTCAAAACTTGAGTTAGTTCTTTACGCTTTTTAGCAAAGCGAGCTACCATTCTTTCGCGTTTGCGCTCCCGCGCTTTCATTGATTCTTTTGCCATTTCTCTTATTTTTTTGCAAATGGAAACCCAAATGCGTCTAACAATGCTTTTGCTTCTTCATCGCTCCCTGCTGTGGTTACGAAGGTGATATCCATTCCGAGGATTTTATTCACTTTATCGATATCAATCTCTGGGAAGATAATGTGTTCCTTGATTCCCATATTGAAATTACCTCTACCATCGAATCCTTTTGGATTAATTCCTCTAAAATCGCGTGTTCTCGGTAAAGAAACCGAAAGAAAACGGTCAAGAAAATCGTACATACGATCGCCACGAAGCGTAACTTTTGTACCGATAGGCATTCCTTTTCTCAGTTTGAAATTCGAGATATCTTTCTTAGAGTTGGTGGTGATTGCTTTTTGGCCAGCAATTCTTGACAAATCTGCTGCCGCGCTTTCAATCATTTTCTTGTCAGCAACTGCATCCCCCATTCCCTGGCTCAACACAATTTTTGTGAGTTTAGGAACACGCATAGATGATTTATAACCGAACTTTTCGGTTAATCCGCCAATGATTTCGGCGCTGTATTTCTCTTTAAGTCGTGGTGTATAGCTCATTATTTAATCACCTCCCCTGATTTCTTTGAAAAACGTACTAATTTACCTGCATCGTTAGGTTTTCGGCCAACACGCGTAGCTTGACCACCAACCACTACCATTAGGTTTGAAACGTGAATCGTTCCTTCTTTTTCAACGATTTCACCTTGTGGATTGGAAGCACTTGGCTTCGTATGGCGTTTCACCATGTTCACTCCTTCAACCGATGCACGCATTTTGGTGCGGTTAATGGAAATGATTTTGCCTTCTTGGCCTTTTGACTCACCGCTAATTACCTTAACGAGGTCTCCAACTTTTATTTTTAATTTCGTTTGCATACAACGTCAATTTTACAACACCTCCGGTGCTAGTGAAACAATTTTCATGTAATTGTTTTCTCGTAACTCACGAGCAACTGGTCCAAAAATCCGAGTGCCTCGCATCTCCCCTGCCTGATTTAAAATAACACAAGCATTGTCATCAAAACGAATGTAGGATCCATCTGCTCTTCGAATTTCTTTCTTGGTGCGCACCACTACGGCTGTAGCAACAGCCCCTTTCTTAACTGCTCCAGTTGGCATGGCGCTTTTCACAGCTACCACGATTTTATCACCTATGGACGCATATCTTCTTCTGGTGCCACCTAGGACACGAATGCAAAGCACTTCCTTCGCTCCGGAATTGTCTGCAACAGATAATCTTGACTCTACTTGTATCATTTCTCAGGTTATTTCGCTCTTTCAACAATTTCTACCATTCGCCAATTCTTAGTTTTACTTAAGGGGCGAGTTTCCATAATTTTCACGGTGTCACCAATATTGCTTTCGTTCTTTTCGTCGTGGGCAACAAACTTGGTGGTCGTTTTAACAAACTTTCCGTACTTCGGGTGTTTCTTTTTACGCTCTACTGCAACAACAATGGATTTGTCCATTTTATCGCTAGTAACCGTTCCAATTCGTTCTTTTCTTAAGTTTCGCTTTTCCATAGTAAGCATTTAATTTATCGGCTATGCTGCCGCGTGTTGTCTTTTAGTTAATTCTGTACAATAACGTGCAATCGTCTTACGAAGTTTCGCTATTCTCATGGGGTTTTCAATTGGAGACATTTTATGGCTCAATTTCAAGCTCTCCATTTGTCCTTTGAACTCCACTACCTTTTGCTGTAGTTCTTGCTCGGATAAATTTGATAGGTCTATTTTTTTCATTGTACCGTTTTATGCTGGAATTTCAAAATCATTTCTAACCACGAACTTACATTTTACTGGAAGTTTTTGAGCCGCTAAACGCATTGCCTCTTTGGCTATCTCGTAGGGTACGCCGTCTGCTTCAAACATGATACGTCCAGGTTTTACTACAGCAACCCAATGGCTTGGTGCTCCTTTACCTTTACCCATCCTTACCTCTGCAGGCTTCGCGGTTACTGGTTTATCAGGGAATATTCGAATCCAAACCTTTCCTTCCCTCTTCATGTAACGCGTTACCGCTATCCTCGAGGCTTCAATTTGCCGGGATGTAATCCAACCTGGCTCCAAGGTTTTTAAAGCAAAGGATCCAAAAGCAAGCGTAGAACCTCTGTGCGCAAGCCCACGATTTCTACCTTTCTGTACCCTTCTAAATTTCGTTCTTTTTGGTTGTAACATGACTCTTTGAATTTATCCGTCTTATTTTTTCTTTCTTCTCTGTGCCGGTGCGTTGTTGTTCGAAGAAGGTCCTGCGGTTGATTGTCCCACGTTAGGAGCCAAATCTCTTTTACCGTAAACTTCCCCTCTACAAATCCACACTTTGATACCAAGTCGACCATAAGTTGTGTGTGCCTCAGCCACAGCGTAATCAATATCTGCACGGAATGTGTGAAGCGGTGTTCTTCCATCTTTATACATTTCGGAACGTGCCATTTCAGCTCCGTTCAAACGACCAGAAATTTTTATTTTAATTCCTTCCGCACCCAAACGCATCGTACCACCGATCGCCATTTTAATCGCACGTCGGAAAGAAATACGTGCCTCAAGCTGACGAGCAACAGCATCCGCTACTAAACGAGCATCGAGTTCTGGACGTTTTACTTCGAAGATGTTGATTTGAATTTCTTTTCCAGTGAGTTTCTTCAACTCTTCTTTCAGTTTATCCACTTCTTGTCCGCCTTTACCAATGATAACTCCCGGACGAGCCGTGTTGATGGTAACGGTCACCAATTTGAAGGTACGTTCAATAATGATCTTCGCAATGCTAGCTTTAACAAAACGAGCACTCAAGTACTTACGGATTTTATCGTCTTCTACGATTTTATCACCATAATCTGTGCCTCCGTACCAGTTAGATTCCCAACCGTGAATGTACCCTAAGCGATTTCCAATTGGATTTGTTTTTTGTCCCATATTATTTAAGCATTTACACCATCAACGATGATAGTAACATTATTTGATCGTTTTCTAATTCTGTGAGC
>JACCDP011055296.1_pt1 | contig 25625 bp, 19 predicted proteins | sample 7445841 | NCBI WGS metagenome assembly JACCDP01 (sample SAMN15323441, study PRJNA562643) | freshwater metagenome | isolation source: river surface water | place: USA:Blue River Watershed | collected 2017-08-17 | reverse complement strand
GCAGCCACGGTTCGCACGGCAGCCACGGTTCGCACGGCAGCCACGGTTCGCACGGCAGCCACGGTTCGCACGGCTCGCACGGCAGCTGGTAGCCGGTCCGAATTATTCTGAACATCGAACGCCCGGCTCTCCGCGAAGAGGGCCGGGCGTTTTGCGTTGGCCGATTCGTGGCAGCGTCAGGTGGTCGGAGTCTTCAACGTCACGATGGGCAGCGTCGTCGCCGTGGCGGTGCCGATGTGGGGCGGCAGAGTGGCGGGGCCGGTTTCGCCCGTGCCGGCGAACAGGTCGAGGAGCCGCTCCTCCTGCGGGGGGCGTGTCGCGATGACGGCTGCCCGCGGTCGCAATTCGTCGCCTCCAAACCGGCTCAGATAACCCGCATCGACTCCCGGGCACGAGGCTTGGGCGGGGCAGGTTCCACACACCGCTCCGAACGCTCGCGTGGGCGTCGAGACGATCCTCGGTGCGAACGGCCCTGCGAGGCACACCGGCGCTCCGAAAAGGAACGTCGGCAGCCGGCTCTGGTTGGCGGAGTCAACAGCGTGCAGCACGTGCGGCATGGCGAGTCCGAGCCGCGGCAAGAGACGGTCGAACGAAGGGCCGGCCCGACCGCTGCTCTCGGCAAAGACGATGCCCCAGGCTGACACCCCGCTCGTGGCGAGCAGTCTGCCCACCGGCGTCAGATGCCGGTAGTTCGACCGGGTGACGACCGAGGCGACCGCAACTTCAATCCGCTGTGCCCGAGCGCTGCTCAGCGTCCTGAGCGCCTGCTCCAGAGCCCCCTCGCGACCGACGAGGTGGTCGTGAATGGCGGCGTCCGTGCCATGAATCGAGAGCTGGATGTCCGTGAGCCCGCTCTTCGCGAGCAGGGCGACGACGCCGGGCGCCGATAGCGCGCCGCCGTTCGTCTGGAGTCCGACCCGCTTGAAGCCCGCAGCCCGCGCCTGTGCGATCGCGTCGGCCAAGTCCGGCACCAGCCCCGGCTCGCCGCCGACGAAGGTGAGGCCCTCGGATGACTCACGAAGACGGGGCAGCGCTTCGGTGAAGGAGCCGGACGATGCCGTCGCCACGAGCCCTTTTTGAGCGCAGAAAACGCAGGCGTTGTCGCAGTCGAGCGTCAGTCGCCAGATCGCGCGCGCCACGAGAGCCGCCTATGTCGTGACGACGAACCAACCCTGCGGGAACCGGGCGTGGCGTTCGCGAAGGGTCAACAGTTCGCCGGGGGCTGCGGCTGCACGGCCGCGCAGGGCGCTGGCAAGGGCCATCACGCCAAGACCGATCTCTTCGCGGGTCTTGGTGCCGCCCGAGCCCCCGTTCGAGAGGTACAGCGAGTAGGCCCGCGTGTTCGCGACGCCGGCAGGGCTGCGCTTCCCGAGGTCGCGGCGAAGGACGTCCACTTGGAAGCGATGGCCGCGGCGGGTTTCGAGGACGACCGGCACGGCACCCATCAGCACGTCGTGGACGGAGACGATGGTGCAGGTTCCGACGCGGTCGCCGGGGCCGAGCCGTCCGAACATGGCGCGCACGGCCTCGGAGGGCGGCGCGGGGGTGGGGTCGGCCTCGACGGCGGGGGCGTCGGCGACGGCGCGCGACACCAGCTCGGGCTCCTTGGCGGCAGCCTCGGTTTTCGCGGTGGCGTCGGCCGGAGTGTCCTGGCCCGGCATCTTGGCCGCATCGACGCCGGTGGCGGGCTTGATGGTCTTCGAGCGGGGCCGGGCAACGGCGACAGGCTCGAAGACGATGCCGAGCGAACCGGCAGCAGCTGCGGCACCAACGGCGCCACCCACGCTCTTGAGCAGGCGACGGCGACCCAGAGACTTCTTCGTCGAGGACATCGCGTTCTCCCCGCTTCGCAATCGGGCTGGAAGTTAAGCCCTGAAAAGCGCGAATCGGGCTAGAGGATACACGTGGTCAACCGTGAGCGTCAAGGAAGGCGAACCGGCGTCGCCCCGTCTCGAAAAGCCTTATGTTTCAAAGGGTTGCTGCTGCCCATCAGGGGGTTCGCGCGGGAAGTCCCAGCCGGACGGGGCTCCAGCCGGGACTCTGGTGGTCCGCGAGGGGTCGGTCGAGCGCCGACTCTGGGACGATCCACGGAGGCTCCGGCACCTGATCGAGTTCGTAGAAGCCGCCGCAGAAGACGCGGTGGGGGCAGGGGCTGCACTGCGGCTTCCGGGTGCGACGCTCCGACAGGTATTCGGAAAGGTTCACCTGCTCGTTGTTGACGAAGATCATCTGCCGCTCGAGCTTGAGCAGGTCGCCGACGACGAACCGCTCGAAGCCGGGCATGAAGCAGAAGGGCAGGTTGATGACCTGGAACTTCATCCGGTCCTGCCACTTGTCGATCACCGCCATGGCGTGACGCGCGGCCTGGGCCGTGTCGGGGGCGACCCAGCTGGTGGCGCGGCCGAACGGCGTCAGGAACTGGATGTTGAGCCACGGCAGGCCCAGATCCCACGCGAGCTGAGCGATGCCCTCGAGCTTGTCGTGGTTGCCCTTCGTGACGGTGACGTTCATGCCGAGCTCGACGCCCGGCGGCGCGTGGGCCACGCAGTGTCGGATGCCCGCGATGGTCTGCTCGAACGCCTCGGCGACGCCCACCTGCTGCGCGTGGGTCTGCTTGTCTGGGCCGTGGACGCTGAAGAGCAGCGAGGTCAGGCCGCTCTGCACCAGCCTCTTCGCGAACGCCTCGTAGGAGGCGAGCCGGCCGTTGGTGGTGACGTTGATGCGGGTGTAGCCGATGTGGCGCGCGTGCCGGACGAGGTCGATCAGCTCCGGGTTCATTGTCGGTTCGCCGCCGTCGAAGTCGACCATCTCGACGCCTTGCGCGCGGTACTTCTCGAGGTGTTCGCGCTGCCGGCCCGGGTGCCCGTGGATCTGCGTGCGCGTCCCCACCGCGCAGAAAGTGCAGTGGTTGTTGCAGACGTAGGTGACGTTCATGACGACCTTGCTGGGGCCGCCGGAGTGGGCCACGCGCTGGTCGAAGGTCCACTTGAACAGACGAAGCGTCTCGGCGTCGACGGCGGCGCCGGGCTGGCTGGGCGCGGTCTGGAAGAACGGGCCCCAGTCGCTCACGACGGGCAGCGTGCGGCCGCGCGCGAGTGCCGTACCCGGAAGGGGCGTTGCGAACTGAACGGCCGGATGCGCGCGGTACCTGTCCCAGAGGTCCACCGCGAAGGCGAGGGTGTCGTTGATCTCCTCGGCCGTCTCTCCGGGCAGGCCGATCATGAAGTGGATCATCAGCGGGACGCCGGCCTCGTGCGCGGTGCGTGCGGCCTGCTCGATCGCCTTCAAATCAAGCTGTTTCCGGACGACTTCGGTCACGACGCGCTGGTTGCCGCTTTCTGCGGAGACCGACAGCGTGGCGACGCGTCCCTTCATGGCGGCGACGTGGTGCGGCTCGAGGTAGTCGGCGCGCATGCCGTTGGGGCAGTCGAACAGCAGGTCCTGCGCGACGACGGCGTCGAGGAAGACGTCGAAGTGGCGCTCGTTCACGTTGATCAGCTCGTCGAGGACCTCGAGCCGAGTGGCGCGGCAGGGCCCGGCGACGAACGCGATGTATTCGCGCAGCCGTTCGGCCGAGTAGCGGCGCTGCGTCTTGGGCTCTTCCGGCGCGCGGCCCGGGTTCGAGCTGCAGTGGACGCAGGTGAAGGGGCAGCCCCGGCTCGTCACCATAGGCAGCGTGCGGCCGTCGATGGGAAAGGCCCACTCGCCCCGGCCCAGGTTGCGAACGACGCGGTGAAGAAAGCGGTAGTAGGCGTCGAGATTCAGCTTCTGCCAAGCGGGGAAGGGCAGGTCGTCGAGCCGCTTCGGTGCCTCGCCCGCATGAACGCCGCGCGGCCGCTCGCCCTGCAGCATCCACCTGACGAGCAGGCGAGGGAGCGTCGTCTCGGCCTCGTACTTCACCCACGCGTCGCACTCGGGGTACGCCGCGAGAACCGCGTCACCGGCCTCCACGTAGTGCTGCCCCGACTGGTAGCAGTCGGCGAGGACGATGGGTGCGGTCGTCATGGCGCGCAGGCCGCCGAGCAGCTCCGCGAGCAGATCGTCGCGATGCGGGGGGCGGTGGAACGGCGTGTAGGCGACGACGATGGCGAGGGCCGCGCAGTCCGATTCGCTCGCTCGAACGGCCGCGAGCAGATCTCCGACGGGCGCACCCAAGTGGGCCCTCCCGTCGTCACGCCACGCGAGCGTCGAACCCGGCAGGGCGAAGGCGTCGATTGGAAATGGCTCGATGCCCTCCATCGCGTCGAGGACGGCGGTCAGCTGAGCGGCTCCGAGGTTTGAAAAGTACGGGTAGTCGATGAAGTCGCGGGCGATGGAGACCGCCGGGTGGATCACGAGCACGCGCTGCTGCGACATCGTCACTCCAGTGGCAGCGAGTGTAGCGCAAGCCGCGGTGTTTCCGTATGCTCCGCGCCATGTCGCAACCGCTCGCCACCCACGTCGTCCTTCCGCAGGAAAAGGCCAAGCTCGAGGAGCACGAGGAGGCCGCGCACGAGAAACGGAACTGGGTGCGCCTGACCTTCGACTGCAACAACCACTGCGTCTTCTGCCTCGACACGCTGACCCACGACGGCGTCATGCGCGACAAGGACGACGTGAAGAAGCAGATCCTCGAGGGCAAGAAGGGCGGGGCGCAGCGGCTCATCCTCTCGGGCGGCGAGCCGACGATGCACCCGAACTACGTCGACTTCATCAAGCTCGGGAAGCTGGCCGGATACCGGAAAATCCAGACCGTCACGAACGGCCGGAAGTTCATGTACCCGGAGTTCCTGAACCGTTGTCTGGACGCGGGCCTCGACGAGATCACCTTCTCGCTGCACGGTCCGAACGCCAAGATCCACGACGCGCTGGTCGGCGTGAAGGGCGCGTTCGAGCAGGAGACTCAGGGTCTCAAGAACGCGCTCGCCGACGGCCGGCCGATCGTCAACGTCGACATCGTCATCAACCGCGGGAACGTGAAGCACCTCAACACGATGCTCACGCTCTTCTATTCGTGGGGCGTGCGCGAGTTCGACCTGCTGCAGGTGATTCCGTTCGGAAACGCGTTCAAGGAGGGCAAGGACATCCTCTTCTACGACCTCGAGGAGATGCGTCCGTACCTGCTCGAGGCGTTCGAATGGACCAAGCGGCCCGACGTCCACATCTGGCTCAACCGCTTCCCGCCGCCGCACCTCGAGGGCTTCGAACACCTCATCCAGGACCCCTACAAGCTCAACGACGAAGTGAAGGGGCGCAAGGAGGAGTTCGGCCGCTTCCTGCGGGACGGCGTCGACCTCGACTGCCGCGACCCGGACCGCTGCAGATACTGCTACCTCGAGCGGCTCTGCGACACGCTCTACGGCATTCGCCGAAAGGTCGCCGAGGAGCGGTTCGAAGCCGTGCGCGTCGACACCGAATGGGAGGCGCACCTCCCCGCGATCTACGGCGGTGATCCGGCGAGTGCCAAGCGGGCGAAGAACGGCGCCGAGGGGCTCCCGCAGGTGTTTGGCGGGCTGCTGCCGATCCTGACGCACACCGATCGCACGCACGGGCAGCTGAAGGAGTACCCGTCGGCGGAGGCGCTGACCGAGGCTTCGGGAGTCACGCAGATGCAGCTGCTGGCGCCCGACGTCACGCGTGCGCTGGCGGCACTCGAGAAGAACCCGGGCGTCACCGACGTCGAGCTGGAGATCGCGGACCTGACGGGGCTCTCCGCCGCATTCTTGGGCGATGGAACGCTCGCAGGACGCAAGGTCATGCGTGCCGTCGCCGCGAACGTTGCGCAGGCCGAAGCGCTGCTCGCGATGCCGCAGGTCGCCGAGGTGGTGGTGCTGCTGACGCGCGAGACGGCGCCGTGGCTCGAGGCCTACGCGGGGCCCACCGACCGCCTCGCGCTGCGCCAGCCGCACTACGAGCGCCTCACGGAGAGCGCGTCGAACGACATCGATCTGCACGCCTTCTTCGGCCGTTTCACTCACACGGTGCCGGTGGAGAACGTGCCGGCCTGCGTCATCGGGCGCGAGCCGCGGCGCCGGCCGGAGACCCTCGACACGACGATGATGGACCCGCAAGGCCGGCTCGAGATCTTCCGGTACGCGAAGCGCTACATCGTCGAGCACTACATGTCGAAGGCGCTGCGCTGCAAGGGCTGTGCGCACAACGCAACCTGCGACGGCATGCATATCAACCACATCCGCGCGCACGGCTATGGGCTGATGCGGCCGGTCGAGCCGAAGGGCGTCTAGAACAGCTCGCCGCCCTCGCTGCCTGTACTGGTGGGCGACCATGCGGCCTGCGCGGTTTGCCGAAGGCTCGCCGCGCGATCGGCCTCGGCCGCACGACGTGATGCTGCGGCGCGATCGGCATCCTTGCGGCGGTCGGCCTCTTCAAGGCGGATCCGATCTTTGAGTCTGTCGGCCTCCTTCGCCTGATCGAGTTGCTCGAGGCGCAGTCGGCTCGAGGCGCGGTCGGCGTCCTCTGCGCGGTCCTTCTCCTCGGCGCGCGCGGCGGTGCGCGCACGGTCGGTGTCCTCGGCATGATCGCGCTCGAAGGCGCGTCGGCTGGACGCCGCCCGGTCGGCATCGCGCGCACGATCCTGCTCGCGGGCAAGCGCATCACATTCGGGGCAGTCGTGCGTGATGAGGTCGGTCATGAGGGCCTCCCAAGAGCCCCTACGATAGCGCCCCCACGCGGTCGGCGCGAGGCGGAGGAGCGACGGGAACGGCGCACGTCGCTTCTTGATCGCGCGATCGGCGCGGGTTACCGTTCGTGCCTTCTCGAGGGGTCCGATGACGGCGGCCGGCCAGTTCGGCAAATACGCACTGGTCAAACGCATCTCGCAGGGCGGCATGGGCGAGATCCATGTCGCCCGGCAGCAGGGTCCGGGCGGCTTTTCCAAGGTCGTCGCGCTCAAGACCGTCCTGCCGCACCTGACCGAAAACGCCGACTTCGTCCGGGGGTTCCTGAACGAGGCCGCGCTGTCGGCGCGGATGACCCACCGCAACATCGTCAGCGTCTTCGACTTCGGCCTCGATGAGGCGACAAACTCGTACTACCTCGCGATGGAGTACGTCGCCGGCAAGGCGCTCAACCAGATTCTCGAGGAGTGCGGCACGCGGCGCACGCGCATCCCGGTGGCCCTGGTCCGGGACATCGTGGTCCAGATGTGCGAGGGCATGAGCTACGCGCACAACCTCGTCGGCGACGACGGCCAGCCGCTGAACCTCGTGCACCGCGACCTGAATCCGTCGAACGTCCTCGTCTCGTTCAACGGCGACGTGAAGATCATCGACTGGGGCATCGCGAAGAGCGAGCTGTCGCAGCAGAAGACCGAGGCGGGGCTCATCAAGGGCAAGTTCATCTACATGTCGCCGGAGCAGTCGCGCGCGCAGCGGCTGGACAAGCGGTCGGACGTCTTTGCCGCCGGCATCACATTGTACGAACTGCTGACCCGCGAGAACCCGTTCCACAAGGCGAACGTGGTGCTGACGTTGGAGGCCATCCAGCGCCTCGAGCCGCCGACTCCCGGCGAGCTCGATCCGTCGCTTGCGGCCTTCGACCGCATCGTGATGAAGGCCCTCGCAAAGGATCGGGAGCACCGCTACGCCGACTGCGCCGACCTGGCGGAGGAGCTCAAGCAGTTGCAGTTGCCTCCCGCGGGTGAGCGCCTCGGTGCCTTCGCTTCACGGCTTTTCCCTCGTGCCGTCGAAGATGAGCAGCGGCTGCTGCAGAGCCGCCCGTCAGCGACCATCACGCCGTCCCAGCCCTCGGTTCAGGCTGTGCAGGCGCGGCGCAGCTTGTCGGAGGCGGCGCAGCCCGCCATGCGTGCCGAGACTCCTCGACCCGCGGTTGTGTCTCAGGAGCGGCGCGACGCCGGAGACCAGGCGGCGACGCTCATGGCCTCGATCGACGAGCTGCCGGGCATGGCCGAAATGGCGCAGACCCTCATTCGCCCCGCGCCGCCGCGCTCCTCTTCGCCGCCCCCTCGTCCGCCGCCGCCGCCGCCCGACGCCAGCATGGTGACCCGCTCAGCGGCCTCGCGTGAGGCCGTGACCAAGGAGCGCTCGCGAGAGCGCGACGGCGAGCGCGGCAGCCAGCCAAGTGCATCCGGTCGCGTGAAGTCCGTCGCTGCGCCCGTCCCGGAAGCGGCGCCCGCCCCTGGCTCTGGCCGCGTCGGGTTGGTGCTCGGCGTTGTCGCAGGCGTGCTGCTCGGGGTTCTTGTCATCGGCGCCGTGCTGATGCTCGAGCGTCGTTCGGCGCAGGGGACAGCTGGCGACGGGGCAGGGACGCCGGAGGATGCCTCCGATACCGTTGCGGCCCCGGCAGCAGGCGAAAAGGTTGAGCCGGTGCCTGCGGTGGCGGCGGCCGTGCCCGCCAAGGAGGGGCCCTCCGAGAGCGATGCGGGGGCGGCGCAGGCCGAACCGCCCGCCGAGCCCGAAGCTGCCCCAGCCGTTGCAGAGGCTCCGGCGGAGGCCGTGTCTCCTGTTCCCGCGGCAGCACCAATTGTTTCGGCCCTCCGCGCGTCGATGCGGGGCCGCCCGGCGCCGCCTGTCCCGAAGGCCGCGGCAAAGACCGTCGTGTCGACCGCTCCCGTGGCGGTCCCAAGCGAACCCAGCGACAGCGATGGTCCCGTGGCCGGTTATCTGGTGCTCAGCCCGAAGCCGGCGCTCTCGATGGTGGTGAACGGCCGCAGCGTCGAAGGGTCATCCTTCGAGCTTGATCGTGACCGTGGGGTCATCGTGCTGGGTGACGCCGGTGACCCGATGAGAATCACACTGGCGTACGAAATTCGGGGCGCCACGCTGACGGCGCGCATCAGCAGCGAGCCGTGGAGCGTCGTTTCGGTGGCGGGTGGCCAGCGCGGCCGGGTGCCTCAGGCCGTCGAGGTGGGTGCCCAGCTGCTGCGCGTCACCCTGGAGAGTTCGCAGACCGAGATCAAGCCGGTGCTCGCGCTCAAGTTTTCCCCCGGCGGGTAGGCGGCGGCGTCGACTTCGGCCGGAACGAGCTGGGGCGCAGGTCGAACGGCAGCACCTTGATGAGCAGCGGCAGCAGAAGCGATCCGCCCGGTGCCGCGACGACCGCCAGACTCGGGATCGCCTTCGCGATGTCGACCAGCTGTTCGCGCACACGCTCCCGCTCATCGCTCGTCCAAGCGTGTCCCGCCGCAGCCTTGGTGAGCAGGAGCCCCAGTTCGCCGGTCTCGCGCGCCTCGTTGGCGAGCGCCTCGGTCGTATCGGCAAGGCCATCCATCACCCCGTCCAGCGTCTCCTGCCAGCCGGAGGGAAGCTCCCGCTGGGCGAGGTCGGTGACGGCGCGCGGATGGGCCAGCATCATCGCCGTGCCGCGCGCCCTGGCCGAGGCGACGAGCCCCTCCGGCAGCCCACCCGCGCGGCAGGTCTCGATGAGCCGCTCCTGCGCCGCGTCGCTCCAGCCCGGGCCCATCAGCACACCCAGCACCAGCTGCTCGATCAGGAGGCTGCGCAGGCGCGGAGGAGTGCTTCCCACGAGGTCTGCGGGCGGACGCGGTGCCTGGAGCTGCCGCACGAGCTGACGACGGCTCTGCGGCGTCAGACCCAGATGGCGCACCTGCCGATGCACCGTGGCGGCCGTCGTCGTGCCCTCGAGCAGGTGTGCCAGCATCTCGACGGCGGTCGCGAGCAACTCCGAGCGCGCCCTCTGGACACGCGCCGCATGGCGCCTCAGCGAAGCCTCGGAGCGGGGGGAAACGAGCCCCAGCCGCAGAAGGTGACGGCCGTCGACGGCGGTCGCCAGCCCGTGAAGAGGAAGGCCTCCGGGCGGGTTCCCGAGCCGATAGGTGCGCCGCTCGAGCGCCTCGGTCAGGGCGGCGAGCGCCTCTTCGACCGTCTTCTCGGGTGTCGCCAGCAGCAGCGCGAGGTCGACCTCTCCCAGCGCCGTCGCAAGCAGGGCGGCGAGGGCGTGGGGTGTCGTCGATGCCCCGGCGAGGCGATGGGCGGCGACGAGGGCGAGGACGCGCGCGGTGTTGGCCAGCCACGCCGCGTCCAGGCGCTGCGCCGCCGAGTCGAACTCATCCACCTGCGCTTCGCCGACGAGGGCGCCGTCCCGCCACGACAGTTCGGCGAGGCGCGCCTCCAGCGCGTGCGCGTCGAGCGGCGCACTCTCGCGGGCGCCGGCCAGCACCTCGTCAAGGAGCGCCGGGAGCCAGCCGCTTTCGCCGAATCCGATTTTCTTCTGCGCCATGTCGGCTCCCGACGCGCCCCCGAAGCGCTGCAGCGGTCAGGGGAAGAGGGCGCCCACCGAGAGTCCCATCGTTTCGGGGTATCCGCGAACGGCGTTCAGGCACTGGATGGCCTGTCCGCTTGCGCCCTTGACCAGGTTGTCGATGACGCCCGTCACCACCACCCGCCCCAGCCGCGCATCGACCGCAGCGCCGATGATCGCGCGGTTCGAGCCGCGCACCCACGCCGTCGACGGGTGCTTCCCGACGCCCAGCCACTGGACGAAGGCCGCGCCCTCGTAGGCCGACCGGAAGGCGGCGTCGACGTCGGCCGCACCCTGTCCCGGGAGCAGATCCATCACGACCGTCGCGTGGATGCCCCGGCTCATCGGCACGAGGTGCGGTGCGAAGGTCAACGTCACGGGGCGGCCCGCGGCGATCGACAGCTCCTGCTCCATTTCGGGCTGGTGGCGATGCACCGCGACGCCGTAGGCGCTGGCGCCTTCGCCCGCCTCGCAGAAGAGAGACGACACCTTCGCCTCCCGGCCCGCGCCCGAGACGCCCGACAGGCACGACGCCAGGATGCGCTCGGGGCTCGCCACGCCGGCCCGGAGCAGCGGCGCCGCAGACAGCGCCACGCAGGTCGGATAGCAGCCCGGCACTGCCACGAGCTTCCTGCCGGGCAGTTCGCTGCGATGGTGCTCGACGAGGCCGTAGACCGCATCGGCGAGAAGATGCGGGTGCGGGTGCTTGCCGTAGTGCGCCTCGTAGACGGCGGCGTCGCGCAGGCGGAAGTCGGCCGAGAGGTCCAGCACCGTGACGCCGCGCTCGAGCAGCGGCTGCGCCGATTCGGCTGCGGTGCCGTGCGGCAGCGCCAGGAAGGCCACGTCGGCGCGCCGGGCCACCTCGTCCGGGTCGAACGCCTCCAGCATCAGCGCGCAGCGTCCGGTCATGTGCGGATAGAGCTCGGCGAGCGGCTTGCCGACCTCCTTGCGTGCCACCGCCAAGGTGATCTCGACGTTCGGGTGTCCGGCAAGCAGACGCAGCAGCTCGGCACCGGTGTAGCCGGTGGCGCCGATGAGCGCGACTCGGGTCTTCGTCATGGTGTGGTCTCCCGTTGGTGTGTCGCGAAGTCTGCCGTGAGATGGGCGATCGCGGAAAATGAGACAGGGGCACCAGTGGCGCCCCTGCCGCATGCTCTTCACACTTTAGCAGACCACGTGGCTCCGGCGCTTACTTCGCCGCCTTGGTCCGCGGCTTTCGCTCGTCGCCCTCCGAGGCGGCCGGGGCCGAAGCGACGGTGACGGGGGCCTTGATGCCGAAGTGCTGGTAGACCCGCGATTCAATCTGAGAAAGCACCTCGGGGTGCTCCTTCAGCCAGTCGCGGGTGTTGTCGCGCCCCTGGCCGATGCGGTCGCCGCTAAATGAGATCCAGGCGCCCGACTTGTCGACGATGCCGTTCTCGATGGCGAGATCCAGCACGTCGCCCTCGTGGCTGATGCCCTGACCGTACAGGATGTCGAATTCGACCTCCTTGAACGGCGGCGACACCTTGTTCTTCACCACCTTGACGCGGGTGCGGTTGCCGACCACCTGTTCGCCGCTCTTGATGGCGCCCACGCGGCGGATGTCTAGACGCTGGCTCGCGTAGAACTTCAGCGCGTTGCCGCCGGTGGTGGTCTCCGGGGAGCCGAACATGACGCCGATCTTCATGCGGATCTGGTTGATGAAGATGACGCAGGTGTTCGACTTGGCGATGGTACCCGTCAGTTTCCGGAGCGCCTGACTCATGAGCCGGGCGTGCAGGCCGACGTGGCTGTCGCCCATTTCTCCTTCGAGCTCGGCCTTCGGCACCAGCGCCGCCACCGAGTCGACAACGACGACGTCCATGGCGCCCGAGCGCACCAGCATCTCGCAGATTTCCAGCGCCTGTTCGCCGGTGTCCGGCTGGCTGATGAGCAGGTCGTCGGTGCGGACGCCCAGTTTGCGGGCGTAGCCGACGTCCAGTGCGTGCTCGGCGTCGATGAACGCGGCGAGGCCGCCCCGCTTCTGCGCCTCGGCGACGATGTGCAGGGTCAGCGTGGTCTTGCCGGACGACTCCGGTCCGAAGATCTCGATGATGCGGCCGCGCGGGATGCCGCCGACGCCGAGCGCAATGTCGAGCGACGTGGCGCCCGTTGGAATGACGCCCATCTCGGCGCCGCCGATCTGCTCCTCCTTGCCGAGGCGCATGATCGAACCTTTGCCGAACTGCTTCTCCACCGCGGCAAGGGCAAGCTCGACGGCCTTCTCGCGCTCGGTGTGGGACATCTTCCGGCCTTCTTCGACGTTCACGGGACGCTCCATTTCGTTTCGGGTGCCGAGGCCACTGCCGGGCTTCGGTTCAGGGGGACTGCACTTGCGACCTGAACGAGCGTATAGCAGGCCGGGCTGACACGGCACAACGCTGCCAAAAAATGTATGAATATCAGTGTGTTAGGGCGTCTTGCTGCCATGGTGCAGCAGCAGGATCAGCTTGTCGCTGTTGGTGTTGACGCCCCCGACCACCAGGTCTCCGCCCGGCTCGATGGCGTACTCGGTGTCGACGATTTTGCGGTTCGATGGACTCTTGAGGTGGAGGTGCACGCGCATCTTGCCGCTGCGCTCGAACTTGCGGGCCGTCACTTCGAGCGACCGGTCGCCCGGGAGAGAGACGACCTCGCGGCTCTTGAGTCCCAGCTTGAGGCTCCGCTCGTGAATGAGGCGGAAGCTCGCGAAACGGAAATCGGCGAGGCGCTTGCGCAGCTTCGCGAGGGCCGGGTCGGGGTGAGGGTCCGGAGTCATCGAGCCCTCGACCACCTGCAGCTCGATGGCGACGCTGGTGGGTGCGCCGGGCTCGGCTTCGACGCGGGGCTCGTCGGCCTTGGCGAGGCCCGGCGCGAGCAACGTCGCTCCAAGGGCGAGCAGGGTGATGCGAACCGACGCGTTAGACATCCTCATGCTCCGTCACCCAGATGACCGTCATGTCGTCGCCCGCGGTCAGCACCATGCCGTCCGCGCCCTCGAACGCCACGCGATGGACCCGGCAGTCGTTCGGCGGGGCCGGCGGTTTCGGAGGGCGCAGCAACGGCAGCAGCACGAGGCCCAGCGCGCCCACGGCGAAGCCCAGCACCAGCGGCGGACGCAAGCCGGCGACGATGCGCTCCATCAGCGTCGGTGCCGGGGGCGGCAGTCGGGCCATCACCCGGTTCGTCAGCTGGCGCAGCGCCCAATCGGCGTCGTCGGCCTCCCGCTCGAAGGTGTCGCGCAGCGCCTCTGCGGTGAGGGTCCAGCCGTTCACCAACCCACCGCACGGCGAGCACGCCGCGGCGTGAGAAAGCACGCGTGCACGCTCGGCCGGGGCAATCGGGAGGCCGTCGATCAGCGCGAGGGTGGACTCGAAGGCGTCGCAGGGCGGGGCCTCGTCGGTCCATTCGGTGGCGTTCATCGCTTGCCTCCCTGGGCCTTCGCGGGGGCGGGGGCCGCCTCACCGTCCTCAATGTAGCCCCGAAGCGCCTCCTGCAGGCGGTGTCTGGCGTGGAACAGCCGGCTCATCACGGTTCCCTTCGGGATCTTCAAGGTCTCGGAGAGCTCCTCGTAGCTGAGGCCGTCGACCTCCCGCATCACGAGGATCACGCGGTGGTTCTCGGAGAGCGTCTCGAGCGCCGCTGCGATGCGCGCGCCCAGCTCGCCCCGCAGGACGAGGCGCTGGGCTTCCGGCGCACGCTCTCCCAGCGGGGCCTCGTCGTCGGCGTCGGTCAGGTCGTTCTCGCCCAGCTCGTCGGCCTCGTGCCGCTTTCGCCGGCGAAGGGCGTCGATGGCGAGGTTTGCGGCGATGCGGTGGCTCCAGGTGGTGAAGGCCGCGTCGCCCTTGAAGCCGTCCAGGTGGCGGTGGATCTTCACGAACGCCTCCTGCACCACATCCATCGCCTCGTCACGGTCGCCGACCACGCCCAGGGCCAGCTGGAAAAGCCTGCGCTGGTGTCGGACCACCAGTTGCCTGAACGCCTCGTCGTCGCCGGTGCGCGCGCGTGCGACGAGGACCTCGTCCGAGGGCCCGCTCATGGGACGCCGCCTCGCGGCAAGGCATTCAATGCCGCACCGCTCACAGCAGACCCGCTTCGGCCTGGGCCACGAGTTCGTCGACCACGTGAAAGAGCCGCTCGTTGCCCTGCTGGGCATATCCCGACAGCCGCGCGTTCAGCTCGGGCAGGGCCTGGAGGAAGCGCGCGAGGCTGTCGTCCGTGAGCGCCGCGGCCTGCTGGCCGTATCCCATGCGCTCGAGGTATCTCGCGTTCAGGACCTGCTCGAACTGGCCCGCGAGCGGTACGGCGAGCATCGGCTTGTGCAGCGATAGGGCCTCACCCACGAGCGTGAAGCCGCCGCCTGCGATGACCGCGCGGCAGGTCGCCAGATCATCGATGAAGCCGGACTCCGAAAAAGGCCGATAGTGCAGCCGACCCTCGATGACCTCACCCGACTGGCCCCTGCGAAGCCCGTAGATGCGGCACTCGAGGCCCGACCGCTCGAGCACGCCCGGCAGATCGGGGCTGGCGTCGGCGCTTTGGTAGACGAGCAGGTGGTTGCCCTGCCGCGCCTTCGTGCGGGCTTCGATGATCTCCGTCCGCAGGATGGGCGGTACCAGTGTCGTGCGTTCCTTGCGGACGGGGGCGTCGAAGAAGGTCGAGACGACGTAGTGGCTCGCGAAGGGCAGCTTCGCCTTGACGATCGCCTTCGCCAGCTGGAACGCGGCCTCGTGGCCGGCGATGAGCGGCTCGTCGTGCTGGCAGCGGTTGATGGCCTGCATGTTGTCGATGGAGACGACGGGCAGGCCGTGGGCCTTGGCGTACACGTAGGTCCAACTCTCGAAGTCGCTGATGACGAGCTGCGGATCGAATCCTGCGATGAGATCGAAGTAGGCGGCGACGTTGGCGGGAAGCCCCTTGAGCGCGCCTGCAAGGTTCTCCACGGCCGTCAGCCGCTTCTGAACCTCGTTCTCCTCGTAGGCCATCGTGAGGCCCCAGATCCGGTGCACCCCCGCGAAGTGCTTCGCGAGGAAGTCGTGCGCCCGGTTCGAGACCATGACGTGGACGTCGTGCTGCTTGACCAGGTGGTCAAGCAGGACCTTCGAGCGGATGGCGTGGCCCATCCCCTCGCCGACGACGCCGTAGAGAATCCGCACGAGGCCCCCGAGAGACCTAAGGAACCACGGTGATGCCGAGGAGGTAGGCGCCGCTGCCGGGCGGGTTCGACGGCGACGTGCCGTAGAGCTTGACCTTCACCCGGTAGCTGCCGGCCGCGAGCAGCTTGCTCGGCTGCGACGAGACGGGGATGCGCGAGAAGTTGCCGGCGCCGTCGTCGTCGTTCGACTCGAGGAGCGTCCCGGACGAATCCTGCAGCTCGATGATGGTGTCGTACTGCTCGTTCGCGGGGCCGGGCAGCGTCTCGATGATCACGTTGGTCGGCTGGCTCAGGTCGAAGCCGTAGAAGTCGACGTCGCCGCCGGAGGAGAAGGCGGCCGAGACGATGGTCTGTCCCACGGGCTTGAGCGTGATGGGCGTGGCGGCGCCGATGCTGTTGTTCGGCTCCTCCTCGCTCAGCATCTCCTCGATGTGGACGGTGAGGTCGAACGTCGAGGCCGGCGTGCCGGAGACGCGGACGAGGTAGACGTCGCCGGTCGAGAGCGAGGGGCTCACCAGCTGCTCGGCGGCGCCGGCACCCGCCGTGTTGACGGAGCTGAAGACGGTGATGCGGTCGTTGAGCAGTCCGCCCGCCGTCAGATCGACCTCCGCGGCCGTCGGGGTCGCGGTGACGGTCGCGATGCCCGAGTTCCCCGCATAGACCGCAAAGAAGGCCTGACCCGCCGTATCGAGCGCCTGAGCGGTGAGCGACTGGTCCGCGCCCACCGAGACGGGACCCACCGGCAGCGCGGGGTTCGTCGACAGCTCGAGCGTGTAGGTGAGCGCCGTGTCGGTCGGCTTGAACTCGCGGTCCTTGATGACGACGTAGTAGCGGCCGGCCTCGGCGACGCCGAAGAAGCGGGTCATCGACGGGCCGTGCACCGCTTCGACCTCCTCGTATTTGTCGTTGCGGAACTCGATGCGCGGCCGGATGTCGCTGCCGACCTGGCTCATGGTGGCGGTCAGCACCGAGTTGGGCGCGACGTCGACGACGATCAGCTCCTCGCCGTCGCCCGCGAGCGTGGCAGCCTGGACGTCGGGGGTCCCGGGCACCAGCGTCTTGGCCGTGGTCGCGACCTTGGCGGCCGTCAGCACATAGGGAATCGGACCGTCGCCCAGCCGGAAGACGTAGTCGAAGAAGACCTGCGAGGTGCCCACGGGCAGGACGACCCGCTGCGTGTCGATGGGCGTCGTGCCGAAGATGTCCGACTCGTCGTTCACCGAGAACAGCATCTTGCCGTCGGCGCCGGTGGCCCACAGCGCGCGCTGGCCGAGCAGGGGCGCGGTCGGCGAATCGGGGGCGAGCGTGAAGTCGTAGAGGCGATCATCGCCCTCTGCGTCGATGCTGTTTCCGACGAGCAGGCTGCCGTCGCCGGAGTAGGCGGTGCCGACCGACAGCGGCACGGGGGCCGGCTGGGCGACCTGCGTCACCTCGGCGAAGTAGCTGAAGCTGTCGCCGCCCATGGTGAGGCCGCCCGACAGGTTGCTCGAGTCGCTGAAGAGCAGGACGTAGGTGCCGTCGTAGGGAATGACGATGTTGCGGCCCGAGTCGCGGCTCTCGGTCGAGAGGGCGAAGCGGCCGAAGTTCGCGACGCCGTCCAGTTCGCAGGGCGTCACGCCGGCCTTGCAGGGCTGAAGCAGAAACGCCGCGGTGGGCGACCCGAAGGCCTTGGCGGCGATGCGGATGCGGGTCAGCCGTTTTGCGGTGAAGGTGAAGCCGTCGAGGTCGGCCTCTCCGTCCGCGGTCTTGTTGACGAAGCCGCCGAGCACCACGGCGGGGGCGCCGATCTCCGGGATCGTGAAGGTCGCGTTGGTCGCCGGGAAGTTCGGCTCGGAGGCCTCCGGAACAGTGACGCGCTTCATCAGATCTTCCGGCGTGCAGGCCGTTCCGGTGAGCACGGTGCCGGGGCCACAAGTGATGACTGAGGCCGGCACACATGCCCCGTCCTTCGCCACGGTGCCCTCGCCGCAGGTGAGCGTCGAGTTGGGCTGACAGGTGCCCTCGGCCGAGAGCGTGGTGCCGTCGCCGCAGCGCACGATGCTGGAGGGCAGGCACTGGCCGTTCGAGAGCGTGGTGCCGTCGCCGCAGGTGACGATCGGGCCGGCGGCGGTGCAACCGCCCAGCGCCGCGAGCGCGAGCCCGACGAGAAAGGCCGAAAGGCCGCGGTGAATCTGCATGGTGGTCTCCATGTGCGATGAAAAAATCGGCGCATCGTCGTCGCCGCGTCCCTGTCCGTCACGCAGCCGCGAGGGGCTTTGAACGCATGCTTACCGGCGGCGCCGGCGGGACGGAGGCCGCGCGACCTCGACGGTCAGCGCCTTCTCCGCGAACTCCTTGCCATGCACCGCGAGGAACGCGGGCACCTGTTCCGGCGCCACCTCGACGTAGCTGTGGGTCGGACGCTGTTCGACGAGCGTGATGGCCTCTGCCGGGGCTCCCGAAAGTTCGGCGAGCAGCGCGCGCAGGCCGGCCTCGTCGCGATCGCTCGAGCCGACCGAGACGTAGAGGCGGTTCGGCTTCGGCTCGGGCTTCGGACGGGGTTCGCGCTCGGTGCGCGGGGCAGGCGGCTCGGTGCTGGCCTCGGCGGGCGCTGTCTCGGGCGCCTCCAGCTTCGGCCGCGAGCGCTCCTGGCGGCGCTCCTTGAGCCGGCCCTTCGTCTCGTCCTGCTTCTGTTTCTGCGTCCGCACCTCGTCGCCGGTGCGCTGCGCCGCGGCCTTCTCCATCCGGTGGTGCGTGAAGAAGTACTTGAGCGCGAAGGCGATGAGGATCTCGCTGCCTTCCTTGGTCTTCAGCTCCTGCGCCATCGGCACGTACGCGTCGAACAAGAGGGTGCCCACGGACTCGCGAATCTCCGCCAAGTGCGCGTCGACCCAAATCCGGTGCGCCTCCTCGGGCGTCGGCATCTCCTTCTTCTCGAACGAAATCCCGAACTTCTTCTCGAGGGTGGTCAAGGTGTGGAGCTCCGTGCCGCGGACGATGCTGATGGCGGTGCCCGTCTTCCCGATGCGGCCCGTGCGGCCGACGCGGTGGAGATAGACGCTCGGATCTTCGGGCAGCGAGTAGTTGATGACGTGCGTCAGGTCCGAGATGTCGATGCCGCGGGCAGCGATGTCCGTCGCCACCATGAAGCGCACCTCTCCGCGCTTGATCTTCGCCATCACGCGCTCGCGCTCGGTCTGCGCCAGCTCGCCCGAAAGCTTGTCCGCGTCGTAGCCGTTGCGGTTGAGCACGGTGCAGACGAGGTTCACGTCGTCGCGCGTGTTGCAGAAGATGATCGCCGTCTCGGGGTTCTCGATCGACAGCATGTAGAGCAGGTTGCGGGGCTTCGGGTACTCGTCGCGCGCGAAGTAGCGGACGTGCCGGATGCCGGCAACGGTGTAGACATCGCCCGACAGCAGAATCGTCTCGGGGTCGCGCAGCTGCTCGCGGATGAGCCGCTCGATGTCCGGGGTCAGCGTCGCCGAGAACAGCGCCGTCTGGTGCGGCTTGGGGCACTGCCGCAGGATGCGCAGCACGTCCTCGAGGAAGCCCACGCCCAGCATCTCGTCGGCCTCGTCCAGCACCGCCAGCTTCACCGACGCGAACGACAGCAGACGCCGCTCGAGCAGATCGATCACGCGGCCCGGCGTGCCGACCATCACCTGCGCGCCGGCCTGCAGCGCCTTCACCTGCTGGTCCATCGACGCGCCGCCGTAGATCGCGGTCACCGCGATGCCCCGCCCACTCGCCAGCTCGCCCAGCTCCGTCGCCACCTGCAGCGCCAGCTCGCGGGTGTTGCACAGCACGATCGCCTGCAGCGCCTTGACCGAGGGGTCCACCACCTCGGCGATGGGAATGCCGAACGCCGCGGTCTTCCCGGTGCCGGTCTTGGAGCGGACGATGACGTCCTTCCCCGCGAGAATCGGCCCCAGCGCAGCCGCCTGCACGGGGGTCGGGCGGACGTAGCCCTTCTTGCGAATCGCGTCGCGCGTGCCCTCCGAGAGCGGCAGTTCGTCGAAGCTGGAGAGCGCGACATAGTCGCTCGCGGGCGTGCTGGGGGTCTCGGTATCGGTGGTGCTCATCGTCTGGCCTCGGTCGGCGGTCTGGTGCCGCGCTTCTCTTGGGACGCGGTCACGCCGGGTCGCGCATCGACTCCGGCCGCGTGTCCGCGTGTCCTGGCGCAGGGCTCCTCTCGACCGGCCCGGCGCGAAAACGGGCGCACCGTACCACCCGCGTCCGCCCACGTGGTGCTCCCAGAGAACGGGCGTCAAGAAAAACGGTCGAGGGCCCCGGAGCAGCCTCCGAGGCCCTCGACGGGTTTTTTGCGAACGAATATCAGCTACTTCGCGGGCACCGCGTCGATGAGCCCGTAGGTGCCTTCGCCCTTGCGGCGGTAGAGCACGGCCACGTGGTTCGTCTCGGCGTTGGTGAAGACGAGGAAGTCGTTCTCGACCATCTGCAGCTGCGTGACGGCCTCCTCGAGCGTCAGCTTCTTCGCGAGCAGCTCGCGCGTCTCGAGGACCTTCGAGGCGAGGTTTTCGGTGGGCGGCGTCGTGGGCTCCTCGGCGGGCGCCTCGATGATGCGCTGGCGAACGCGAAGGGCGTCGGTGTTGTGATGCCCGGCCGGCTTGTGCTGCCGCATCTTCTCCTTGTAACGCTTGATCTGCCGCTCGATTTTCTCCATCGCGAGGCCGATCGACGCGTACATGTCGTCGCTCTTCTCCTTGCTGCGCAGGAAGAACGGGCCCGAGTGGACCAGCACCTCGGCGTGGTGCAGGTGCTTTTCGACCGACAGGATGACCTGCGCCTCGCTGGCGTGGTCCAGGAACTTCTGCACCCGCTCGACCTTCTCTCGGGCGAAGTTCTTGAGCATGTCGCTGGGGTCGACGTGGCGGAAGGTGACGCTGACCTGCATCGAGAGTCTCCATGTCGTCCGCGCCGATGGCGGACGCGCCTTGACCGGCTGCGAAGGCAGACGGACGGACCCGATCCTACGCCCGTTGGGACGGTCGATCCAACCTGAGATGAACGAATTCTCCGGCGTGTCGATGCGTTGCTAACCCGCCATGCCGCGCGCGAGGCGGAGCAGCCCCGGCAGATCCTCGACCGCATCGCCCAGGTGCGGCGCCGCGACGGCAAATCCGCCGTCTGCGAGGCCCTTGAGCTGGGTCAGGAGCTTGCCGTCGGCCTCGGCGCGGGCGCGCTCGGTCTCGGCCAGCTGCGCCAGTTTCCGCATGGCCGAGCGCTCGGCCTCTGTGCCGTCGTGGGTCAGCGTCTCGGGGTGCGCGAGGCCGCGCAGCGACGCGTACGAGCGGTTGAGCACGAAGCCTGCGAAGGGCAGGGTGCGCCGGTGCAGCTGGTCGCGGAAGAACATCGCCTCGCCCATCGCCTCGGCTTCGGTGCTCGTCACCAGCACGAAGGCCGCCGCGTCGGACGCGAGCAGCTTCCGCAGCCCTTCGGCGTGCTGCCGCATGGTGCCGAACATGCCGCTGAACGCGCCCATGAAGACCTGCAGCTCCTCGACGAAGCTGTCGCCGAAGACACGCCCGAAGACGCCGCCGACGAACCGGCCCGCGCGCTGCAGCAGGCCGCCCTCCTTCGGCAGGAACATCTGGACGATGCCCTCGTCGAGGAAGCGGCCGAGCCGGCTGGGTGCGTCGAGGAAGTCGAGCGCGTTTCGGCTGGGCGGGGTGTCCAGCACGACGAGGTCGTAGCGGCCCGCCTCGACGAAGGTGTAGAGCGCTTCGCCCGCGGTGTATTCCTGCATGCCGGCGACGAGGTCGCTCAGGTGCTTGTAGAGGCGGCTGTTGAGGATCACGAGCGCCTTCTCCGGCGTCGCCATGCGGCGGATGATCTCCTCGAAAACCACCCGCGGGTCGAGCATCCACGCGTCGAGCGTGCCGGGGCCGGTGACGCCCGCCGCCTCGAGCCGGTCGCGGGGCACCGGGGAGGGGCCGGTCGAACGCTCCGGGATGCCCAGCGCCTGGGCCAGCCGCTTCGCCGGGTCGATGGTCAGCACCAGCACGCGCCGGCCAGCGTCGGCGCCCGCGAGCGCGAGGGCCGCAGAGCTGGTCGTCTTGCCGACCCCGCCGGCGCCGCACAGCACCAGCACCCGCTTTTCGCGCACCAGCTTCGACAGCGCCGCGTCGGAGATCGGCGTCCCTGCCTCGGTTCGAGCTTCGTTCATGGACTCACCAGCTCCTGGACGACGTGCTGGACGAGGGCGGGGCCGCGCGAGCTGTTCTCTCGCACCTCCATCAGCAGGTGGCCGACCTCGCTGCGAAGCCGCTCCAGTGCGGTCCGCGCGCGCCGCAGCTTGCCGAGGCTCCGGGTTCCCAGCACGGCCGACGCCTCGTGCGCGCCGCGCGCCAGGTACTCGTCCAGGGCGTCGTGCTCCCCCGGCTCGAAGGGGTCGTGCGGGACGAGGTTCGCGATGACGCCGTGCACCTGGACGCGGGAGCGCTGCAGCGCGGCGACCAGCTCCAGCGCCTCGCTCACCGGCAGCGCCTCGGGCAGCGTCGTGACGATGGCCGTGGTGCGCGCGGGGTCGGTCAGCAGCGCGAGGCCGTCCTTGAGCGCGCGGCCGATGGGGCCCGACGGGAAGATTCTGAGCGCCACCTCGGGCAGGGTCGCCAGCGCGAGCGCATGGCCGCTCGCCGGTGCATCGAGGATGACGAGGTCCCAGCGCGGCCTCCCCCGCTGCTCCTCCCGCACCATCTGGACGCCGCGGTACAGAACGCCGAGCTCGGCCAGCGCGGGAGCCCCGTTGAGGAAGCGGCGCACCGGTTCGGCCCGGAGCGCGCGGTCTGCGAAGAGGCCCAGCGGCAGGACGTCCTTCAGGAAGGCGCGGTGCCCGGCCTCGGGTGCGAACATCATCGCGTCGAGGCCCGGCTCGAGGCTCTCCGGCTCGTCCGACAGCGCCCCCTCCTTGCCCGTCAGGACGGAGCGCAGCGCGCTGGGGGCTCCGGGCTCGGTGCCGACCTCACCGACCAGCACACGCTTGCCCGCCTTGATCGCGACACGGGCCAGCGCTGCCGTCACGGTCGTCTTCCCGACCCCGCCCTTGCCGGTCACCAGCACGACCCGCCTGTTCACGAGGCTGTCGAGAGGGGCGGGACGCGGCAGATCCGAGGTCATTTCCACAGCATAGCCGACTGAACGGCTTCGGGCCGCATTCCTCGCGTGCCTTGCGGCGCCGGGCGAGGCATCTTGGGGCTGCCCCCAGCTGGCGCTTTCGTCCCCCAGCCGCGGCCTGCTGCGCTAAGCTTCACGATCCCAACGAACTGACGGGAGTGTCCATGGAACGCTTCTCTGCTTCTCGAACGGTCCGCAGCACGCTGGTTTCGGGCCTTCTCCTCGCCCTGGCGGCAGCGGCCTGCGACTGCGGCGGCACCGGCTTCGTTGCCGTCAAGGCCGGCCTGTCGGTGAACCCGGAGGCGGTCGACTTCGGCAAGACCGCGCTGGGGAGCGTGGCCGAGCAGTGGGTCGACCTCCAGAACACCGGCGCGGCGCCGCTCGACATCCTGAGCATCCGCATCACGACCTCGGCGAAGGCGGCCGACGGCACCGACGAGATCGGCATCGCGAAGCTGATGGCCACCGACTGCCAGGGCAAGCCGCGCGACGCCCAGCAGCTCACCATCGACGGCAACGGCTGCGCCCGCTTCGCCGTGCGCTACCGCCCCATCGAGATGCGAGCCGTCAACGCCGTGGTCACCGTCGACTCGAGCGACGGCGAGCGACCGTCGGTCGAAATTCCGATCCGCGGCGAGGGCGTCGCCAGCGCCATCCGCGTCTGCGTGCTGACCGCGGACGGTACCGAGGAGCCGGGCGCCTGCACCGCCTTCACCAACCCCGACCCGGCCGTGAGCACGAAGCTGCCCGAGCTGGCGTTTGGTGCCGTTCCCGTGGGAGACACGGCGACGCGCAAGGTGCGCATCCACAACGACGGCGAGGCGGCGCTTTCCGTCACCAGCGCGACCGTGCAGGGCGACTTCGTGCAGTACTTCACTATCGACGGCGCCCCGTTCTCGGCGACCATCGGCGCGAAGCAGTCGGCCGACGCCACGGTGTCGTTCAAGCCGACGGGCCAGCTGGACGGCCCTGCGCCGGGCAAATTCGTCATCGTCTCGGCCGACCAGGCACACCCCAGCATCGAACTGCCGATCGTCGCCGAGTCGCAGGGCCCGCGCCTCTGCGTCACTCCGGCCGACGGCCTCGACTTCGGCTCGGTCCCGATGAACACGACCCGCAGCCTGTCGCTCAACTTCAAGAACTGCGGCTTCGTGCCGTACAACCTGACCACGCTCGCCTTCTTCGAGGACAACCAGGTGGCGCCGGTGAACTTCGCCATCGGCGCCCGGGCCATTCCCGCGATGCCGAAGGCGATGGCCCCGGGCGACGAGTTTGACATCGACGTGAACTTCACCCCGCAGTCGGTCTCCAAGCTCACCGGCTACTTCTCGGTCGTCACCGATTTCAGCCGAAGCAAGATCGTCGTGAAGGGCGAGGGCGTCGCGAACTGCGGGGGCGGTACCCGGCCGGTGGCCGTCATCAAGGTCAAGAAGGGAACGACCGACATCACGGCGAACCCGAACGTCGAGCCGCTCGACACCGTGACGTTCGACGCCACCGGCTCCACGCCGCGCACGGGCGCGCGCTACAAGTGGCGCCTCGTCAGCCAGCCGCAAAACGGCACCCAGAACATCGTGCCGCGCGCAAACCCGGCGCTCGCGAACCTGTTCGCAGAGCTGAACGGCGACTATGTCGTCGAGCTGGTGGTCGCCGACCAGTACAACTGTGATTCGGCGCCGGTGCAGGCGAAGGTCAGCGTGGCATCCACGGGCAAGGTCCACGTCCAGCTGACCTGGGCCGAGAACTACGGCGACGTCGACCTCCACTTCCTGGGGCCGAACGGCACCTTCGGCAGTGCGACTTCGGACTGTCACTACTCGAACTGCAAGAAGGCCGACCTCTATACGATCGACTGGGGCCGGAACAACACGACGTCGGGTGACGGGAACCCGGCGAACGACCCGACCCTCGACATCGACGAACTGTGGGGCAACGGCCCCGAGAACGTCACCCACGACCTGCCGTTCGACGGGACCTACGCGGTCAACGTTCACTACTACTGCTCGCGACAGCTCAGCGGCTTCTCGTATGGCAACTCGCTGGGCCCGGCCCGAGCCACGCTGCGCGTCTACGTCAACGGCGTGCAGCAGTTCATCGGCACGCAATCGCTGAACGAGCGCCAGATCTGGACGCCGGCGACCATCCAAGTCTCGAACGGCGGCCAGACCATCACGGTGACGCCGTCGACCGCCCCGCTGACCAACTCGACGGCCGATCAGGCCTGCCAGTAGGAGGTTGCCGTGCGCCTCGCACCGTTCGCGCTGGCGCTCGCCGCATCCGCACTCTCCACTGCGTCGGCGGCCGCACCCCTCTCTTCGACGGGTGCGGTTCCGTTTTCTGACGTGCCCCGTCTCGAGGTGCCGGGTCATCGGCAGCTTGCGGCGGAGCATGCCGGGGAGCAGGTGGAGGACCGCGGGCCGGCCAGCGCGCCCGACTCGACGGACGGCCGTGTGCTGGGAAAGGTGGTCTACGGCTACCTGCCGTATTGGAACGCCGCCGGGGCCATCATCCGGTGGGACTGGATCAGCCACCTCGCGTGGTTCGATGCGGCGATCGGCGCCGACGGAAAGCTGACTTCGACTGGAGTCCAGAGGCTCGCAAGCAGCGCCTACGCGGCCGCCCGAGACGCCGCAGCGGCGCGCCAGAAACCCTACGTCATCACCTTTACCAACTTCGTCCCCGCCGAGATTGGGCAGCTGGTTGGCCCGCTGTCGGCCACCACGCGTGCGACGATCGTCGAGGCGGTGAAGACGGGCCGTGCGCAGGGCGCGAACGTCGACTTCGAGAACGTGCCGAAGTCGGCGCGCGACGACTTCACGCGCTTCATGAAGGCGTTGACGGACGAGCTTCATGCCGCCGTTCCGGGAAGCCATGTCTCCAGCGCCATTCCGATGATCGACTGGTCGGATTCGTACGACGAGGCGGGGCTGGCGGCGGGCTCGGACGGCATGATGCTGATGATCTATGGCTGTGCGTGGAGCAACGCGCCCACGGCCCGACCGCTGACGCCGCTGAAGACGAGCTCCCTGTGGGACGCCGGGAGCAGGCCGTGCAACCTCGACGAGACGCTCAAGACCTGGACCGAGCTTGTCCCCGCAGCGCTGCACGCGAAGATCATCGCGGGGCTGCCGTGGTACGG
>JACCDP010311699.1_pt1 | contig 25635 bp, 26 predicted proteins | sample 7445841 | NCBI WGS metagenome assembly JACCDP01 (sample SAMN15323441, study PRJNA562643) | freshwater metagenome | isolation source: river surface water | place: USA:Blue River Watershed | collected 2017-08-17 | reverse complement strand
CGGCGCACCGTACTGGCAGTATCATCGCCTGCAAGTGTGGTCAAGTCGATACATGTTATCGCACGGAGGAGCCACGCCAGCTGGTAGTGCTGTTTGACGCTGCGCCGTGCAGTGTGACTGGCACAACGCCGTTCGACCGCACTGCGATTGATGACGGTGGCATTGACCCAGCCAAGGTCGAGTGGCATGATGGCCGGGCGTGGATGGTGTGACATGCGGACTCCTTGACGCAAAAATACCCGTTGTAGGCATTATACTCTGTAAGGAATGACATCTGACCACGTATGTGCCTGTTGTGCAGAATATGGCTGCAATCATGAGCCATTTCGTCCGCATCATGTGAACGTTTTGCACGTTGATGCTACAATGACCATACTAGACGGTTTTTTCTAACGCAATATGAGCCTTTGGCGGATATTTTTCGCATAAGCCAACAAAAGGGGGGCGTATGACACATATTCTGCATAACTGTTGCGTCATTGATGGCATCAACAACCAGCCACAACCTGGCCTCGATGTGATTGTGAGCGGCACCACGATTACACGCATCGAGCCGACTCGTCCACGCCACCCCCACGAAGGTACCATCATCGATGGTAGCGCCTATACACTTTTACCTGGACTCATTGATTGCCATGCGCACTACACACTCGACCCCTGGGCGGTCAATCCTTTTACCCAGATTGCCAGCGAGCCGGTAGGCATGACGATGCTACGGGCGGCACGTACTGCCCGTGATGGACTCTATGCGGGTGTGACCACGGTGCGTGACGCGGGCGCACCACGCCAACTCAACTTCGTGCTCCGTGACGCCATCAACGCTGGACTCATCCCTGGCCCGCGTATCCTCGCCCCCGGTTGTGCGATTACGATTACGGGTGGGCATGGTATCACCTTTGGCGTGGAAGCTGACGGTATCCACGAATTGCAACGAGCGGTGCGTGCCCAGATGCGCGATGGCGCTGATGTTATCAAAATCGTTGCCAGCGAGGCCGCCATGCTGACTGGACCCGAGGCCGCCGTCGAGGAATTAACTCAGGACGAAATTATCATGCTCGTGCAGGAATCACGTCGGCGTGGCTTGCGTATTTTTAGTCATGCGCAAAACTCTACCTCCGTGATGCGTTCGGCACGGGCAGGTGTCGACAGCGTCGAACACGCCTTTTTGGCGAATGCGGAGGCCATCAGCACGTTGCGTACCCACAATATTACGTTGACGCCGACACTCGCTGTGACGCAGGTTACGCTCGAACGTGACGATCTCACTCCCGCCTTCCGCGAGCGCATGCTGCGCATCCGCGAACAACACTGGTGGTCGTGTGAAGAAGCCATCCGCCAGGGAGTAAACGTGGTGGCCAGCACCGACTGTGGCGAGCCATGCATTTACCCCAGCTTGCTATGGCGCGACATCTGCTTGCTCCACGAGCGTGGTCTCAGCCGCATGGACGCCATCAAAGCTGCCACGAGTCGGGCCGCCGTGTTGCTCGGCGTCGAGTCCCAGGTCGGCAGCATTGCCGTCAGCAAGCAGGCTGACATGATTTTGGTGGCAGGGAATCCTGCTGACGATTTGACCTGTTTGGCTACTGTTGCGCTCGTCATGAAAGCTGGAGAGGTGGTATACCGACCATGAACATTACGCCACACGATGTGATGCATGCCCAGACGCGCATCGCCGATTATCTGGTGCGCACACCACTCATCCACTCGGCCCCCCTCAGCGCCCTCGTCGGCGCCGACGTCTGGCTCAAGTGCGAATGCTTTGCTGAAATCGGTTCATTCAAGGCGCGTGGTGCCCTCAACTGCCTCTTGCACCTCAGTGAGGCACAGCGCGCTCAGGGACTCATTTGTGCCAGCACCGGTAATCACGGCGCCGGCATGGCCTGGGCCGCCACCACGATAGGTGCACAGTGCACCGTAGTGGTGCCACATGGCACTCCCGATATCAAAATGCAGAACATGCATAACGCTGGTGCACGAGTGATTGTGGATGGTGGCGACTGGGGTGAGAGCTGTGTGATTGCGCGCCAGCACGCTAATCGCGAAAAATTGTTGTATCTCGAAGATGGCGAGGATCCATTCATCATGGCCGGTGCAGGCACGGTGGCGCTAGAGGTGGTGCAACAACTGCCACAGGTCAGTGATATGCTCGTGCCTGTCGGCGGTGGTAATTTTGTGGCAGGCTGTGCTATTGCGACCAAAGCGCATCAGCACCCGCATGTGCGCCTGTTTGGCGTGCAATCAGATGCAGCACCGGCGGTTACAGAGTCGATGCGCCGTGGCCAGATTATTCAGCGCCCGACCACATCCTTTGCTGGCGGTATTGCCACTACGGCGCCGGTGCCGCAGGCCTTTGCCATCATGCAACGCTACGTGGACGACATGCTCCTCGTCCCTGAAGCGTCATTGTATAGCGCTATTGGTACACTGGTGCGCATGCACGGATTTGTGGTTGAGGGCGCCGGTGCCGCGCCCGTGGCCGCATTGCTCCACGAAGCAGATCGCTTCCGCGGGCGTACGGTGGTGTTGGTCTTGTCGGGGCGCAATCTGGATGTGGGATCATTGCAGTGTGCCTTGGCGTCGTAACTACCACACATCCCCCGTGCGCCAATCGCACACAAATGCGACGCCGGGTTGGTTGAGCGGTGACAGGCTGGTGTGCACCATCAGCCCCTCGTCTTCGTCGGCGGTGCGTGCAATGCTCCCGTGATTGTCAACATAACTCATGCCAGCAAAGCGTTGCCAGCCCAATTTGGCATAGAAATCGTGCTCACCTGTTGAAAGCATAGAAATCACAAAATCACGTGTTGCCATGTCAGTGATTTGGCGCATTATTGCTTTGCCAATACCCTGGCCTTGGCGTGACGGCCAGACTGCGACTCCCTCGACATACCCGACGCAAAATGGCGTGCCCGCGATTGTGATGGTGCGGCTGATTAATGCGGCATGACCGATGATTTGGTCGCCGTCCACGGCGATGACGCGCACGCCACCACAGGCGTGGTCGTTGTCTTCGTCCGAGAATTCCTGGTCAAACGCGGCATTCAACAGTTCACGAATGGCGTCGTGTTGGGTGTGGGTGAGTTCGTGGTCGCGCACGGTGCGGTATGTGATTGGCTGCATATATTCCTTATTTTCGAAAAATATCCTCTACGAATATTGTAGGGGCGAATAGCATTGGTCCCAGTGATGTGATGTGGTAGGGGCGCATGATTATGCGCCCCTACCACGTGTTTCACACCGCCAAAAAATTCTTGAGCATGGCGTGACCGTGCTCCGTCATAATCGATTCGGGATGGAACTGCAGGCCATAAATGGGGTGTGTTTTGTGTTTGAGTCCCATGATGATGCCGTCATCCGTCCAGGCTGTCGTTTGGAGCTGGTCGGGTAGATTGTCACGGCGCACAATCAGTGAGTGATAGCGCGTGGCCATGAAGTGCTGCGGCAAGCCGGCAAAAATCCCGTGGTCGTCGTGGTTGATGGCCGAGCGCTTGCCGTGCATCACATACGGGGCGCGCTCCACGATGCCGCCAAAGGCCTGCCCGATGGCCTGATGCCCCAAGCAGACCCCCAATGTGGGGATTTTGGGACCGAGCTGCGTGATGACGTCGATGCTGATGCCCGCTTCGCTGGGGGTACACGGTCCGGGCGATACCACGATTTTTGTGGGTTTGAGTGCTTTCACTTCAGCCACACTGAGGGCATCGTTGCGCTTGACCAGCACATCTGCACCCAGCTCGCTCAAATATTGCACCAAGTTGTAGGTAAACGAGTCGTAGTTGTCGATGAGCAGAATCATGCCAGCCCTCCCTCTTTGACGAAACGGTCGGCTAGCTCGAGTGCCCGTAGGGGGGCCGCCGCCTTGTTGCAACTCTCGCGATACTCCATCTCTGGATCGCTGTCGGCCACCACGCCGCCACCGGCCTGTACATAGGCGGTGCCGTTGACAATCACGATGGTACGCAAGGCGATACAGGTGTCGAGGTCGCCATTGAATCCCAGATGCCCCACCGCCCCCGCATACACACCGCGGCGCGTTTGTTCGAGCTCCGCAATAATCTGCATGGCGCGGATTTTTGGTGCACCGCTGACGGTTCCTGCTGGGAAGCAGGCACGCAAGGCATCAATCCCGCGCATGTCGTCGCGTAATTCCCCGGTCACATGGCTGACCAGGTGTTGCACGTGGCTGAATTTTTCGATTTGCATGAAACGTGGCACGCGCACAGTACCTGGCTTGGCCACACGCCCGATGTCGTTGCGCCCCAGATCGACGAGCATCAGATGTTCGGCTTTTTCTTTTTCGTCGTTTAGGAGCTGGGTGGCCAGTGCTTCGTCTTCCTCGGGGGTTTTGCCACGCGGCACAGTGCCAGCGATGGGGTGGGTGGTGACGATGCCCTCCTCGACGCGTACCAGTAACTCTGGCGAGGCGCCGACGAGGATGCCGTCTGGTGTGGTCACATAAAACATGTATGGCGAGGGATTGACGGTGCGCAAGGCGCGGTAGACGGTAAACGGATCGGTGGTTACCGGTCGACTAAAGCGTTGTGACGGCACCACTTGGAAGATGTCGCCGGCGGCGATGTACTCTTTGGCGTGCAGCACACGCTCCACGTATTCGCCCAACGACACGTTGGAAGTCACGGGGACTTTGGCTGGTGCGTCGCCCTCCTGCAGCGCCAGATTCGCAGGCAGCGGCTGGCGCAAGCGATTGACGATGGCGCGGATGCGTACACAGGCGCGTTCGTATTCGGCGGCGAGGTCGCTGGCATCGAGGTGCACATGACTGATAACTTTGATGCGGTGGCGCACATGGTCAAAGACCAGCAACGTGTCTACAAACTGCCACGAGCCGTCAGGCATGTCGTAATCGGCATGGATTGGGCGTGGGATGCGCTCGAAGTTGCCCACTGTCTCGTAGGCCATGTAGCCGACAGCACCGCCCACAAAGCGGGGCAGGTCGGGCAGGCGCACGGGGCGGTAGTCGGCCAGGTACGAGGCTAGCGTTTCGAGCGGGTCGTCGTAGGCGATGGTCTGTTTGTAGCCACCCTGGATGGCATGCGCTTTGCCGTTGCTAAAGCGCAACGTCATGTAGGGGTCGGTGCCAATAAACGAATAACGTGCCAGGTGTTGCCCACCTTCTACCGATTCCAGCAAAAAGCTCCACGGCCCTTGTGCGGTTTTGAGGTAGGCCGACACCGGGGTCTCGAGGTCAGCAGAAATCTCCGCATAGAGTGGGCACAAGTTGCCTTGGCTGGTCATCTGTTGCATATCGGCGAGTGCTGGTACAAACTGCATGGCGCGCTCCTTCACGAATCGGGTATGTGGGGGCGGTACCACCGCCCCCACGTGGTGTCATTATGACTTGAAATACAGCAACCCCATGGCTTCGTCCATCATGCGGACGGTTTCTTTCGCCACGGCACGGGTTTTGGCATTGCCGGCCGCCAAGATTTCGTCGACGAGGGATGGTTTGTTTTCGTATTGCACACGGCGTTCGCGCATCGGTTCGAGGAAGTTGTTGATGGCGATGGTCAGCTTCTTTTTGACTTCTACATCACCCACAGTACCGGTGCGGTAGCGGTCTTTGAGGTCGTTGACTTCATCTTTGTTGGGGTTAAAAATATCATGGTAGATGAATACCGGATTGCCCTCGACACGACCCGGAATATCGGCACGGGTGCGGTTGGGATCGGTGTACATACCACGCACCTTTTGCTCGACCGTTTTGGCGTCATCCGACAACAAAATCGCATTGCCGAGGCTTTTGCTCATTTTGGCTTGGCCGTCGGTGCCGATCAGCGTGCCCGTTTCGGGCACAAGCACATCGGGTTCGGGGAAGACTTCGCCGTACAGGTAATTGAAGCGGCGCGCAATCTCGCGCGTAATCTCCACGTGCGCCTCGTTGTCTTTGCCCACAGGCACCAAATGTGCGCGCGGCATCAAAATGTCAGCCGCCTGCAACACCGGGTAGCCCAGCAAGCCCAGTGGTAGCTGCTCGTCGTCGATTTGGGCGGCACGTGCCATGTCTTTGATGCTGGGCAGACGGCTCAGACGTGCCACTGATACCAGCATTTCGAAAATCAGGTTGATTTGGTAGATTTCTTTGACCGACGACTGCACATAAAATGTGACGTTGTTGGGGTCGAGACCACAGGCGAGCTGGTCGATGACCATGTCGCGAATGTTTTGCTCGACCTGCATGAGTTCGCTTTTGCTGGGTTTGGTAGTCAGCGTGTGCAGGTCGGCGATGATGAAAAAGCACTCATACTCGTTTTGCAGCCGCAGTCGGTTGGCAATTGAGCCCACATAGTGACCCAGATGGTACTTGCCCGTAGGGCGATCGCCCGTGAGAATTCGTTTCTTGGTGGTCATGACACTCCTCTGCGCATGGTTTTGCGACACAAAAAACCGCCCCCCTCATTGATCAGGGGACGGGCAAAAACCCGCGGTGCCACCCCACTTCGCTGCAATGCAACGCCCTCGTGGTGCATCCTAGCGGCAACTAGGGCAACACCATGTACCATGATAACGGTGGTACGCTCCGACGGATGCTACTTGGGTTGCCCCGTTCGGTCCGTAGCTCCAAGGCCCATTCATCACCCGCATTCGCACCGACCTCACACCAATTTGTCGGCTCGCTGTTGCGTTGGTCGGGTGACTACTCTCCCTCTTCATCGCTGTTGTGTGCATGATAGCGATTGATACAGCAATTGTCAAATACCGCTCGCTCGTACGAGCCTGCACACTGGTCGCTAGATGGTGTGCCGTTGCCCTTTTTCACATAATCGTATAGGATAAGAAGAAGCATGAATATTGTGGATGGAGATGCTGTGATAAAGTGGTTGGTACGCATAATCATATTTGCATGTATTGTTGCGACAGTCGTAGCAATTGCACAAGATGCTACCGCAACAGTTCGCAAAAAGAAGCCACGTGTGGTCATGGCAATGCCGACGGCGACACCCGTGCCGCCGCCTACGTTGCGTGTGGATGCAGTTGCACAACCGTTGCAACCACTCACCGTCACCGTGTCCATCCCAGACGGTCCGACTGGCGGTGCAACACTGGTGGTCGCAGATAGCAGTGGTCGGCAGATTGTAGTCATACCGGTGGTGCTCGAATACGGCAATGCAGCAGTGAGCATCGTACCACGTGGTGCCCGTGGCTGGCATAGTGGTGTGGTCGTAGATAGTTTTGGTCAGATAATCGCACAAAATGGTCAGCTTTACCTGTATGAGCCACAAACGAGTCTGACTACCGGTATTCCTCAGTACGATCAATTTATTCCGGCGGCAATAACCATTATGCGTGGTGCTATGCTGGATCAGACATTTGCGGATATGGCGGTACATGGCTACCGCTCACCAGATAGTCCATTGATTTGGTTGCGCGACTACGTCTACCAGATGCGTGGGGCGCGTTATTTCGATAGCGATATTGTCTCCCCCATGAATGCATTTGCCCGTGAGCAATATGCTGATGGGAGTTTTCCTGACTTTTTGCCGCGTGCGCCATGGGCCGACACAGCCTATCGCACCCCTGTTGAAGCAGATGTGGAATTTTTGTTTGTACAGGGTGTCTATCAGGCGTGGCAGGCTGGGGCAGGTGATGATTTTGCCCGTACACACCTCGGCAGTATGCGCCGCGCCATGACTTATACGCTCCAAGACCCCATTCGTTGGGATGCCCAAAAAGGCTTGGTTCGTCGCCCATTTACCATTGACATGTGGGATTTTGAAGTGGCGCAATCAGATGCACCACGGCACGGGATCGATGCATATACGCGCTGGGGGATTTTTCACGGTGACAATACGGGCATGATTCAGTCATTGCGCATGCTGGCAACCATCGAAGAACGAGTCGGCGATGCAGGGTTGGCTGGGGTGTGGCGGTCAGTCGCCGATGGAATGCAGGATCGCCTCAATCAACTCAGCTGGAATGGCACTTTTTATCGCCATTTTGTCTTTGATCAGCCGACCACGTTGCCTGGTGTGGATGTGGAGCAACAATTGAGTTTATCCAACGCCTACGCCCTCAACCGTGGCGTGCTCAGCGATGCACAGGCACAAGCAATGCTCGACACCTATATTAGTCGGCGTCGTCCTGATGCCTTTGCCGAGTGGTATAGTATTGACCCGCCATTCCCCGCTGGGACGATTACCATGGGAGGACGTGCAGGCGAACAGCCGGGCACCTATGTGAATGGGGGCATCATGCCACTGGTGGGTGGCGAGCTGGCACGTGGAGCCTTTCGCAACGGGTATACCACATACGGCTTTGCTGCAATCGACTATTACTGGGCAGGGATGCTAAGTCGTGGGCGTAGCTTTCTGTGGTATGCACCAGATGGTGCCGAAGGTGTGGGGACACCAGATACGCTCAGCACTGACGGTTGGGGTGCTGCGTCCATGCTTGATGCGTTTATCGAGGGTGCGGTAGGCGTGGTTGATCAGAGTGACAACATGCGGGCTGTGCTCGTGGCGCCCAAATGGTACTATGCTGCGGGTATCCGTGATGCGTATGCGGTTGTACGATATGCACCAGGCAGTGGCTATGTGGCCTACAAATGGCATCATGGGCAGTGTAGTGCGAGCATCGAGCTGACAGGTATCGCAGAGCGCTACCAGGTCGTATTGCCCATCCCGGTGGCCAGTGAGATGGCCGGATGTAGTGGTGTGGTATCGTCGCCCCACGGTGTGGTCGAGGTGCAAACGCGTCATGATGGACGTGTGGCTGTCCTGACCGTTACTGGTCCCGATGCAACGGTGGTCATCAACTGGTAGTGACTAGTGCAGTGGCCGTGGTTGGCGTGTCGTCGTACTTGTACGAATCATTGCCTGCAAGTGATGTATCGCTTGCAGGTATGTAGCGTCGTTGCTACTGCCTTGGAGGGCCCGTTCGGCATATTCATTGGCATGGTGCATGTCGCTGTTGCGCCGGTAAAGATCAGCAATAATCAGACATTCTTCAGCGTTGTGCTGACCAAATCGCTGCCCCTGTTGGTAGGCGTTCACGTAGTGTGTCAGCGTGTCGTTGCGACATATGCGCGCGAGTGGGTGCTGCATGTCCTCGCATTTCCACGTGGCACGGATACTATGCCACCCTGCCTCTGCATGATTGTGGTAGAGGGTCGCAATGTGCGCAGCAGCGCGATACTGACGTGCCATGTAGGGAAAACTTGCATCGTTCAATATTGCCAAATATGCGGCAGTTTTGCAGATGGCTGCTAGATTGTCGCCCGCCTGGCGGATGTCACGTGCGCAGTACTTGCACCCACCACAACACTGCACCCAGTACGGCAGTGCTAGTAAACTGGCTTCGTAGGGGCGCCCATCGAGATCGTAGCTCTCGAGTATGGGGCGCAGTGTAACGACGGTTTGTGTGGTTGTCGTGCTACACACTGCGCATTGACGTGTGTCGCGTGTGAGTAATGACATGGCGATATCCCCTCCGTGTGTGAGTATGCATGAATACTTGGGTACGTGAGGTGGGAATGCCTGTGGATTATGTTGACGCATGCGCTCTGCATCGTCTACAATGTGACAAATATACCATATGTTGCATACATGCGTGTGACGATGTATGTCTACCGGAGCGGTCATGAAGAAACTGTCGAGTAATCAGATTCGTCAAGCGTATTTGTCATTCTTTGCTGAGCGTGGTCATACCATTGTGCCGAGCTCGTCGCTCATTCCTGGCAACGATCCCACACTACTCTTTGCGAATTCAGGTATGGTGCAGTTCAAGGATACCTTTCTGGGGTTGGAGAAACGCCCATATACGCGTGCCACCACCGCCCAAAAGTGCCTGCGCGTGTCAGGTAAACATAATGACCTCGAGGAGGTCGGTCCATCACCACGCCACCACACCTTTTTTGAAATGTTGGGCAATTTTTCGTTTGGCGACTACTTCAAGGCGGATGCCATCCCTATGGCATGGGAGCTATTGACCAAGGTCTTTGAACTGCCTGTCGAACGCTTGTGGTTTACCGTCTTTCAAGGCAACGAACGCGTCCCTGCTGACGAAGACGCGGTGGCCATGTGGGTCAAGGCGGGCGCCGACCCCAGCCGTGTGCTACGCTTCGGCGAAAAGGACAACTTCTGGGTGATGGCCGATACCGGACCCTGTGGCCCCTGTTCCGAAATCACCGTCTATCTGGGTGATGATCTCAGCAAAATGAACGCCAAAGGCGTCAACAGTGATGACCCCAATTACGTCGAAATCTGGAATAACGTCTTCATGCAGTTTGAACGGAGCACCATGCAACCCCTGCCCCGCCCATCCGTTGATACCGGCATGGGTCTCGAACGCATGGCCATGGTGTTGCAGGGCGTGCACAACACCTACGACACCGATTTGTTTGTCGATCTCATCGACCGCATCAAGGGGTTGGGTGGCAAAAGTGAGCGCGACTATCGTGCCAACTTTGCGCCATACCGTGCCGTAGCCGATCATAGTCGCTCAGTGGCGTTTTTGATTGCTGATGGCGTGCTTCCCGGCAATACGGGGCGCTCGTACGTGCTTCGGCGCATTCTGCGCCGTGCCGTCTACCAGGGGCGCACGATTGGCTTCGAGAAGCCGTTTTTCACCAATGTTGTTGAGCGTGTCGTTGACCTGATGGGTGATGCCTATCCCGAGTTGCGTACGCGTCGTGACTTTATTTTGGAAACCGTGGATGCCGAGGAGCAGCAGTTCCTACGCACGCTGTCAGGCGGTCTGGTTAAGCTTGGTGCCGTCATCGAGCACGTCAAACAACAGGGGAGTACGGTCATCCCTGGTGCTGAAGCCTTTAAACTCAAGGATACTGATGGCTTTCCCCTCGATCTCACGGAAAAAATCGCTGCCGATCAAGGGATGAGCGTGGATGCAGCCGGGTTTGATACGGCCATGAACGAACAGCGTTCACGCTCCCGTGCAGTGGCACAATTTAAAAAGGGTGGCGATGTCGACGTCTGGGCTGAGCTCGGGTTGGTTCCAACCACCTTTGTTGGGTATCACCAGTCGAGTGCTGACGCCAAAATCGTTGCGATTGTCAGTGCCGACGATATCAAACACGAAGCCACAGCTGGTACCGATGTGCAGGTGGTGCTCGACACCACGCCTTTTTATGCGGAGAGTGGCGGTCAAGTGGGTGATGCAGGGGTGATTACCACTGCACGAGGACGGATTCAGGTGACCGATACGCAACGCCCGATTCCCGGTGTGACCGTGCATATCGGCACCGTGGTAGAGGGTGTGATTGCTCGTGGTGAGCCTGCGCATGCCGTCATCGATCAAGTGCGGCGCAATCACATCATGCGCAACCATACGGCCACCCATTTGCTTCAACGTGCCTTGCGCGACGTGCTCGGTGAGCATGCAGCGCAAGCCGGATCGCTGGTCTCGCCTGAGCGCTTGCGCTTTGACTTCACGCATAACCGTGGAGTAACCCCCGAGCAACTCCACGAGGTGGAGCGGCGCGTCAATGCGTGGGTGCGTGCTGATCAACCTGTAGTCTGGGATGAAATGCCCTACCAAGAGGCGCTCGACCGCGGGGCGGTTGCGTTGTTTGGTGAAAAATACGGTGATCGCGTGCGTTTGGTGCACGCGGCATCACACCAAGTCGCTGGTGATGTGGCATATACCAGCCGCGATTCACGTGAATTGTGCGGTGGCACGCATGTCGGTCGTACTGGCGAGATTGGCATGTTCCGAATTATCGGTGAAAGTAGTGTGGCTGGCGGTGTCCGGCGTGTCGAAGCCGTCACCGGCTATGGCGCCGAGCAATGGGTCGATAGCCAGCTCCAGCTCTTGCGTGAGGCAGCAGGGCGCCTCGGTGTACCGACCACACAACTAGCTGAGCGTGTCGATGTGATGCTTGGTGATCTGAAAACGCGTCAGCGTGAACTTGATGCGTTGAAATCACAGGCAACAGGTGGACAGGTCGTTGAGCTCGTACAACAGGCGATTGTCAAAGACGGTGTCAGCTTCGTATTGGCGCGTGTCGATGGTATCGATGTGCCGCAAATGCGCGAGTTGGGTGACAAGATTCGCGATCAGCTTAGCAGTGGCGGTGTGGTCGTGCTGGCAGGCGCCTACGAAGAACGTGCCCAGCTGCTCGTCATGATAACCAAATCGGTGACAATCCATCATGCTGGTAATCTGGTGAAAGCATTGGCACCGGTGCTTGGTGGCAGTGGCGGTGGTCGCCCCGACATGGCCCAAGCCGGTGGTCGTGAGACGAGCAAGATTAATGATGTGCTCCACCAGGCTCGTGTGATGTTGCAGTTGATTTAGTGTTACAAGGATGATGCTCATGTCTGATGCCGCACCACACGTTGCCATGCGAGATCCACTACGCCGTGACGACCGTGTCGTTGGGGTCCGTCAGCGTCCCGCATCTCCACCACAAACTCCTGCGCCCAAACGCCGCCCACGTCGGAGCTCGGTATGGCAGTGGTTTGCACTGGCCATGCTTGGGTGTTTGCTTGGCATCGTGCTGTGGGCGATTCTGGTGCGCACTACGGTGACTGTGGTGCCGCCACTCGGTGAGGCACGCGTCGTGCCACTCAATGATGTCGAGTTTCCCGTGGTTGGTGTTGGTGACGCAGATGCCATGCAAATCGAGGCAGTGCGCCTCGAGCAGCGTGTGACGATTACTGAGCCCGGTGAAGCGCTCACCGAGGTGCCAATGCCAGATGGGCGTGCCGCAGGGTCAATCCGTATCATCAACATGCTTGAGCAGAGTATTCCATTACCGGTGGGCACCGAATTCATCGCACAGGGCGTCAACGGCTCAGTGCGCTTTATGTTGGATGAACCAGCTATGATTCCGGCAGCGGTGACCACGTCGTCGCTGACCGGGCGAACCACCACCTATGGTGATGTGACGGTCGCAGTGACGGCGCGTTCGGCAGGGAGTGATTCCAATGTGGCTGCTGACACGGTCAACACGCTCTTGTTACCGGGGCAGGGTCCGATTACTTCTGGAAGTGGGCAATTAACACTGCGCAACGATGCCATTACGGGGGGGAGTGAGACGGTGCGCCGCATCGTTTCCGAAAGTGATATGGCACGCTTGCTCGGTGCCGCACTATCACGGGCGTATGCCCAGGCCTTGCGTGAGCTCACCGACCAAGCCCAACAGCGCATGCTCCAGCTCGATGAGGCCACGCTCACACCAGATCCTGAGTCATTGGGTACACCGGCCATCTACGGAGTACCTACATTGGATCCACCCGTTGGCACGGTGTTGGAGCCACAAAATGCAACCGTATCTTTGGTGGTGAGTGTCACCTTTCGTGTGTATGCGGTACAAGCAGATAAATCAGTACAAGCACAGCTCCAAAGTGTAGTCCCACAGCGCTTCCAAGGGGGCAATACCCCCATTTGTCGTGTTGGCGAAATTCCCGCATTCCGTGTGGATACATGGCAGGTACACGATGCAAATGTGCGTATCAACGGCGAAATTCGCTGTGCACCGCAGATGCCAATCGACTCAACTGTGCTGGCAAACCTTCCCGCACAGTTGGCAAATATGTCGTATACCGATGCACAGGCACTGCTCGACACACTGCAAACTAATGGCGTGATTAGCTCGTATACACTGCCCAATCGTGACCGCATGCCACCGTTACCACAACTGGTGTCGGTGCGCGTCAGTGAGATTGCCCCATGACATCGCGGGGCCGAGTGCTGGCACTCGATGTCGGTGAGCGGCGCATTGGGGTGGCCATCTGTGATCCATCATGGCTCCTTGCGTCACCCTATACCACGTTGCAGGCAACGCCTGAGGCAGTCTTCTACAAAAAACTCCAACACATTGTGGCAGTTGAAGACATCGTGCAGCTCGTGGTCGGGTTGCCTGTGTCGCTCAATGGTCACGAGGGACCGCAAGCACAGCGCATCCGCCACTTCATTGATGCATTGATGGTGCACATCCACATCCCAATTGCCACCTGTGATGAACGCTATACGTCAGCTGCGGCTGAACGACTGATGATCGAAGCCGGCATGCGTCCCGAGCAACGCAAAGCGCGCATCGACGAAGTCGCAGCATCGATAATCCTGCAGGATTGGATAGATGCACAACGTAATCAGTTGAATGCCTAATTGTGGAGTACGTGTGAGGTGACTACGGTGGTGAAATCATCACATCGATGATGCGCGCAAACTCTGCGTAGGGTTGGGCGCCCAGCATCAAGCGTCCGTTGATTACAAAGGCTGGGGTGCTACTCACGCCAATTTGTTCGGCACGGGCGATATCTGCTTTGATTTGACTGAGGTGTCGATTGGTGGTTACACAGCTCTCAAATGAGCCACGGTCGAGCCCAATCGCCACCGCATAGTTGCTAAACGTGCTCAAATCGTCGAGCGACCCTTCGCTCCATTGTTTGTTGACGGCACCAGCAAAAATCTGATTGCGCATCAGCAAGTACTGCCCACGCTCTGCCGCACAATTTGCGGCCTGTGCCGCCATGAGTGCACCAGGGTGAATCTGCATCAGCGGGTAGTCGTGGACTTCGAGATACACTTTGCCCGTATCAATGTAGTTTTTGGTGAGTTGTGGCATCGTCTCACGGACGAATTTCGCGCAGTATGGTCATTGAAAATCAGTGAATTCGCTGATTTTCACGGGCGCATTCGGGTCGCCAAATGCACGCGGATTCGGCACCTGCTCAGAGAGCAAGACGACTGGTTCACCGAGCGGTATCGTGGCGTTGGGAGCAAGGCCACATGCACTGATTCCTACAATGACGATCAACAATGCCAACATGTGCCGAATGCGCATACAATTACTCTGTTTTGTGTTGCGTTTCACGCATACGAATCTGGGTGGTACGCCCAACGAGTCCGCTCCCATCATCACCACAGTAGGGGCAGATGGCCCATGTGAGGTCGATGACGTGATCACAACTGATACACCGTCGGCGGAGTGCAGTGTGGCAGTGTGGGCACAAAATGAACTCGTGCTCGATGCCACGTTGGCACTGTGGGCAGACGAATTGCTCTTCGATGTCGTGGCGTAGATACTCTTCTTCGAGGGAACGCTCGTAGCGCTCGGCAATGGTCTGCCGCGGCCGCAACATCATGTAGATGATTAATCCTGCAAATGGCACCAACAACACCGCAGATACGGCTAAGACTTGTAGGAGCGTCTCTTCGTGGCGTGCATGGATATCACGGTACGTCCAAATCACTGTGGCCATCCACAGCAAGACAACATACGCACCAAATACCCATTTGAAGATATCCAATAACGGCAGGATGACACTCATTATTCCATCAATGCCCACAACAATACTCCCTACTTAATAAATTCCATGTGCATCAAGTACTGACTAGTTTAACACGCGTGTGACTGCATCAGCGTTGAGCACAAATACGGTCGCACCACCGACTTGCACCTCGATGGGAGTTGGTGGATAAAATTCACCAGACTCAGCCACAGGGGGGAGTGGTGAAATATAGCGGATGCGCATGTGACAGTGTGTGTGAATCAAGCGCATGACCACATCCACTTGGTCGTCTTCCACCGCAATCAACAGCGTGACATTGCCTTCACGCAAAAAACCACCCTCACTACTAATCCGCGTTACCCGATGGCTGCGTGCGGTCAATGCATCAACCAGGTCACCCGCGTCTTGGCGTTGTACCACGGCAATCATAAGTTTCATATGCTTCCTTTCATCTGTTTGATGCATCAATACGGGTAATCCGACTCAGTTGTGGGCGTACATGCTGATAGATACGTTCAGCGAGTTCTTCGATACTCAGACAGGCATCACAGCTCCGCCAGCGCGATGGATCTGCGTCAATGAGCGCACGATATCCATCTGCAACACGTCGATGGTAGGCGACTTCCCGGGCATCGAGTCGATTCCATTCCACCCCTTTGGGAAGCTCGCCATTGCGCCGCCGTCGTTTGCGCTCAAGCCCCTCGTCAGCACTAATGTCCAAATAAATACTCATATCGGGACGCAACCCACCCGTGGCAATGGCGGTGAGTGTTTGCAATTCCACTAAATCACGTCCAAGCCCATACCCCTGATACGCATAGGTGGAATCTGCGTAGCGGTCGCATATCACAATCCCACCCTGGTTGAGGTAGGGGCGGATTACCTCGTGGACGAGCTGGGCTCGGGCCGCTGAAAAGAGAAATGTCTCAGTGGTGGGATCCATTTCGGTATGTTGCAAATCCAGCACAATGCGCCGAATCATATCGCCAATCCGCGTACCACCGGGCTCACGGACCAAGATAACGGGGTAGCCTTGCGCATGCAAGCGTTCGTACAACGCTCGCGTCTGGGTGCTTTTGCCGCTCCCCTCGCTCCCCTCAAATGTGATGAACAATCCCATCATACCCTTTTTTCTGTGTTTGTGCTAGCGTGACAATTTAACGCGCCGAAAGGGCTCGCGCCCACGACTCTCAGATTGCATGTTGTAGCGTTCTGCCATTTGGTGCTGGAGTCGCCGAATAATACTGTCTTGTGGTGTGAGCTCAACGGCACTCCGTTCTCCATTGAGGAGCTGATTAATCGCAACCTCTGTCTCTAGCATGGCATTCTGCACATACTGTTCAGGGGTGGTGAGTGCACTTGGTTTCTCGTCAGGGCGATGAATTTGATCCGGGAAAAAAATATCAAGCAGTTGGCGCTCGATTTGCATGGCAGTCGACGAGCGTAACACATAGATAGGCAACCGGCGTTCTTCGGCGTTGCGCAGGCGTGCCGACCCCTGGCGATAGTAGTTCTTGATGGTCATCACCATACTTGCATCGTCGATGTCTTTGACCACAATTGCTGACACTTTGAGGTGTGCAATCGCCTTCTCGATTTTTTCGCGACTCAAGCCAAATGCGTAGATGCGCTGTGTGGGTGCTGGCGGCACAGCGGGTGCAGTCTGACTGACTGGTGTGGCGACACTTGGCATCGGCGTGGCCATCGTCTCACGTTGAAAGCGCTCAGGCGCCAACTGGCGCCGTGACGAATGACGCCCGTGGCGGTCGTGGCGGTCATGACGCATCTCGTGCTCGAATCCACCCATACTGTGTGTCCGTCGTACGCCCCATGCCTGTTGCCCAGCCAACCCTGCAGGTGGTTCAGGGGTCACGATTGCAATGGTGATATCACCACTACTACTCCGTGAGCGATGCTCAGCATCAGGGAGGTCACCGTGGAGCAATGCATCCACGGCCTCTGCAATATTGGTGTAGACAAGCACTTCGTCCCAGCTCCGGATTTCGACGAGTACGTCGAATGTCGGTGGTTGCTTGCGTTCGAGTACGGTTTTCTGTGTGCCACGCCGGCGCGCTTCGTCGTCACCGAGCGTGACTGCTTGGATTCCGCCAATCAAATCGGACAAGGTCGGATTGACCATCAAGTTCTCGAGGAGCTGTCCATGTGCCGTGCCAATCAGCTGTACTCCACGCTCTGCAATGGTGCGTGACGCTTGTGCTTCGAGCTCGGTGCCGATTTCGTCGATGACAATTACCTCTGGCATGTGATTCTCGACTGCTTCGATCATCACTGCATGTTGCTCGCTCGGACGTTGTACTTGCATGCGCCGCGCGCGCCCAATCCCGGCATGCGGGATATCACCATCGCCAGCGATTTCGTTTGATGTATCCACAATCACGACCCGTTTGCGCACATCGTCGGCCAAGACACGCGCTGTTTCACGGAGCATGGTAGTTTTGCCGACGCCTGGGCGCCCAAGCAGGAGCACACTTTTGCCCGACTCAACCAGGTCGCGGATAATGCTAATGGTGCCGTGCACTGCTCGCCCGACGCGACAGGTCAGGCCAATGATGCGTCCAGAACGATTACGGATGGCCGAAATACGATGCAGTGTGCGCGGAATCCCCGCACGGTTATCTTCACCAAACGCACTGATTTGCCCAGTCACGGCTTCTATGTCAGCAAATGTGACTTCTTCGTTGCCGAGTAATACTGCCGATGAGCGGTAGCGTGCTTCGGGGAGACGCCCCAAATCGAGGACGATTTCGAGTAAATCGTCGAGTGGTGCGTCACCACCTGCCACCAGCACACGAATGCGCTCAGGCAGTGTATCGAGCAACAGGTCAATATTACTTGTGATTGCGCTTGGTTCTGGCATATAGTCTCGCTTGTTCGTTGGCTGGGACGATGGTTGGTACTGGTGTACCCGTATCATTTGGTTCAAGCACACGGGTCATGACCGGGCGCCGGATAAAGCTCACGTTGTGTCGTACCCAACGTACTTGCTCAGCCATCGGTTGAAAGCCGAGGTCTTGGGCGGCCCACAACAACTCTTCTTGATAGTCGCGCACGACGAGCCAAATCGGCAACGTGTCAGCAATCTGACTAATGCCAAAACGCAACACCTCAGTGGCTTGCTCGCGTGCAGACGGATCAATCAGGAGTTGCATGAGATGTGCATCGTTGCCACTACTGACCCGCAGTGATGCAACCACGTGTTCGTGGTCATAGGCGACCCAGGCACGCCGTTTGACACCCAACCATGGCGCTTGCAACGGGAGCATCCAGTCACGCGCTGCACGTGCTTCGGCTAACTGAATGGGGCGTGGGGTGATGTGACCATAGAGCTGATGCACACCCCATACGTCATGCCGACTTTGCGCTTGCATGGGTGCAATACGCGTTCCCTGATCCCAATCAGGACCATCGAGCCTGAGTACGACTTGGCGGACATACGGGGTAAACCCACTCTGCCGAAAGATCTCCCCGAGGTCATCTGTCCCATCTGATTGTGTGGCATACAAGCGCTGTATTTGATGGCGTGCACTATGCGTTACATGCGCCTCAAGGAGCCGGAACCATAGATCGTGATCGGTGGGGAGCTGATACAATTCACCGTAGCTTGCGAGGGCAACCACCGTTTGTTCTGGGCGTGACTCTCGGCGAACTGCTTGTAACACGGCAGTGACACCCTGTTCGTGGTGCACAAACGTGGTGTAGCGCCCGCTATTGGTCAACAGGGAACGCACACTAAACAGCAATGGCCGATGCCGTTGCACCAATAGTGCTTCGTCGTGTAAAAGCGCCAACGCTCGCGGTTTGTGCCGCAGTGTGACCAGATCGGTTGGTGTGAGCAGTCGACTCATCCCCACCTCGCATATCTACATTCCCAAAAAGAGGGCATGAATGCGGTTATCTTGCGTGAGTTCTGGGTGAAAAGAGGTCGCCAACATACCGTCCTGTCGTGCGGCCACGATGCGCCCATCAGGCAACGTCGCAATTGCACGGCACGAACCACTTGGTTTTTCGAGGATTGGCGCACGGATAAACACCGCATGGAATGGGTCTGCGAGACCAACCATACTGATGTCGGCCTCAAAGCTGTCGAGCTGACTGCCAAACGCATTGCGTCGCGATTCGATGTCCATCACCCGTAGACTCGGCTGATCTGGACGACCATCAACAATAGTACGTGAGAGCAAAATCGCTCCGGCACAGGTGCCCCAGACCGGCATGCCCGCCATGATGCGTTGTTGGATCGGCACGAGCAACTCGTACAGAACCAACAATTTGCCGATTGTGGTGCTTTCTCCCCCAGGGATGATGAGACGGTCGATGCCATCTAAATCACGTGGAAGTCGAATTTGGCGTGTTGCAACGCCCATGCTGTTGAGCATCTGTTCGTGTTCGCGGAATGCCCCTTGTAGCGCCAAAACTCCTACCGTCATAGTGCCGCCTGTGTGTACAAACGCCACCACCTATACGCCGTGCATAGGTGGTGGCGTGCAAAGAACAATTACCAGCCGCGATTGGCCAAGAGCTGATCTTGGGGGAGCTTGCTGATTTCGATGCCGACCATGGCTTCGCCGAGGTGCTTGCTGACTTCACCGATAATCGCCGCATCCATGTAGTGCGTTGTTGCCTGTACAATGGCACGGGCACGCTTGGCAGGGTCACCCGACTTGAAGATTCCTGACCCCACAAAGACGCCATCGACGCCGAGTTGCATCATCAAGGCGGCGTCTGCTGGTGTGGCAATGCCACCCGCAGCAAAGTTGACTACGGGCAGGCGCCCTGCTTGTGCAACTTGCTTGACGAGCTCGTATGGTGCTTGCAAGTTTTTGGCTGCGCTGTAAAGCTCATCTTCGCTCATCGACTGCAACTTGCGTACTTCGCCAAAGACCGTGCGTGCGTGGCGTACCGCCTCGACCACATTGCCCGTGCCGGCTTCACCCTTAGTGCGCAACATGGCAGCACCCTCGGTGATACGACGCAATGCCTCGCCGAGATTTTTGCACCCATTGACAAACGGCACTTTGAACTTGTGCTTGTCGATGTGGAATTCTTCGTCGGCTGGCGTGAGTACTTCGCTTTCGTCGATATAGTCAATATTCAAGGCTTCTAGCACTTGTGCTTCCACAAAATGACCGATGCGCGCCTTGGCCATCACCGGAATGGTGACACTCTCTTTGATGCGCACAATCAGCTCTGGATCGCTCATGCGCGCTACCCCACCCTGCTTGCGTATATCAGCGGGGACACGCTCAAGCGCCATGACTGCCACAGCACCAGCTTCTTCAGCGATTTTGGCCTGCTCCTCATCGATGACGTCCATGATGACGCCACCTTTGAGCATCTGTGCTAAGCCTGCTTTAGTCGTCCAGGTTGACTTTTCCATGGCCATTGTTACCGCTCCTTCAAAATGAAACGAACACCCGTACGGTATCACTTGTGCGTATTGTACCACAGTGGTATAGAAAAATGCTGCCAGTCAGCATCGTGATACGAGTGCGACACAAAGGTCACGGGCATGCGGTAAGGCATACCCGTGACCCGTGTCACGTATATCACTAGCGACCGTAATTGTGTGCCACAACCGTCCAGTTCACCACGTTCCACCAGGCTGCCAAATAATCGGCACGGCGATTCTGGTATTTGAGGTAGTAGGCATGCTCCCACACATCAACACCCAACAACGGCGTCAAGCCTTGCATGACGGGGCTGTCTTGGTTGGGTGTACTAATCACTTTGAGCGCGCCGCTTGCATCCGATACCAACCAGCTCCAGCCACTGCCAAAACGCTTCATACCTGCATCGTTGATGGCTGCCTTGAGCTTGTCAAGGTCACCGAACGTGCTAGTAATCGCAGCTGCCAACGCCCCACTGGGCGCATTGGCACCACCGGGTGCCATGATTTCCCAGAACAAAGTGTGATTGGCATGCCCGCCAACGTTGTTGATGAGTGCCTGGCGAATGCTCTCTGGTGTGTCGTTGATCTTTTTGAGCAAATCGATGGCCGATAGGCTCTGCAATGCTGTGTGCTCTGCCAACGCATTGTTGGCATTGGTCACATATGCAGCATGATGCTTGCCGTGGTGAATGGTCATGGTCTGCGCATCAATGTGCGGCTCAAGCGCAGTCACATCGTATGCAAGTGCCGGAAGCGTAAACGGCATAAAACCCTCCTCTAAGAACGAAATAGACAAGCTCAAGAGCTCCATTATTGAGTATAGCACTGTTTTGTATGCGACTCAAAGTCTCGCATGGCTCCATCGGGTTGCATGTCTATTGGGAGGGCGTTGAGCCGTAATTGACAGTCTCGTGTAGGCTGATATATACTGTCTGTAGTAATCGATATTGTTTTTCTATACTACATGTAGGTATTTTCAGGATTAGTCGCATGTATTTGGGATACTTCTACGGCATCGTTTTGACGATTATACGAGGAGGCAGACATGCAGCGGGTCTTGGTCCTCAATGCGAGTTATGAGCCACTCCAGCTGGTGTCATTGCGCCGTGCCATTGTGTTACTACTCCAAGAAAAAGCCGAAGTCATTGAAAAAGCACACCGAGCCATTTCGAGTATTTCATCGCAGTATGTAGTGCCACTGGTCATCCGACTTACCCGCTATATCCGCATTCCGCGCAATTTGCGTCTGCCCTGTTCTCGGCGAGGGGTGATTGTGCGTGACCGTGAAACGTGTCAGTACTGCGGTATGCAGCTCGGTCGCAACCACCTCACTATCGACCATGTCATCCCACGTGCACACGGTGGTCAAACTGATTGGGACAACGTCGTTGCTGCTTGCCGTGACTGTAATCACCGCAAAGGGGGGCGTACCCCCGAGCAAGCCAATATGCCGCTGTTGTCGACACCTCGGCAACCGCAGTATGTCGCATTCGCATTACTCGTTGAGCTTGAGCGTGATGACGTGTGGTGTAAATATAGTTACACCTAGCGTGGCGCACTTGCCATGGCAAGTTGTTGGGCTGCTGCTCCTGACTCAATAGCGTGGTTTGCCTTGTGGATGGCCGCTGCCCAATCATCGGCCTGTTGGGCCACCATGATGGCTGCTGCCGCATTCAATACCACGACATCGCGTTGCGCTTGTGTCCCGTTGCCAGCCAATATTGCCCGTGCAATGCGCACGTTTTCGTGCAAATCACCACCTGCCAAGCTGGTATTTTCGGCATGAGCCAACCCCAGTGCACTTGCATCAATCGTGTAACGACGTGGCGGCTGACTCCCGCGCACCACAAAGTAGGTGTTGATTCCTGCAAGTGATAGTTCATCGATATTTCCGTGTCCTGCAAAGACAATCACATACTCCATGTCGAGCAATGCTAATGCATTGGCCAGCTTTTCTGCAAGGATTTCGTTGGCGGTGCCGATCACTTGCCGGGTGACACGTGCCGGGTTAGAGAGTGGCCCAATCAAATTAAATGCGGTACGGATACCAATCTCACGGCGGACAGGACCTGCAAAGCGCATGGCTGGGTGGAAACGTGGCGCAAACATGAAGCCAAATCGTTGCGTGCGGATACGCTGCGCGACCTCGTGTGGCTCGAGTTCGATGTTGACGCCTAGGCCTTCCAGCACGTCAGCAGATCCACAGCGACTCGACATGGCACGATTGCCATGTTTGGCAATTGTGACGCCAGCTCCAGCTGCCACAAATGCGGCAATTGTTGAAATATTGAATGTGCCAGATCCGTCGCCACCGGTACCACAGGTATCGACTGCACCCGCAGCGATGTCTACGTGGAGTGCGTGTTCGCGCATCACACGCGCCATGCCTGCGATTTCGGCGGCAGTCTCACCTTTGAGGTGCATTGCCGTCAAAAACGCAGCAACTTGGGCGGGTGTCGCCACACCCGTCATGATTTCGTGCATGGCGTTCGCAGTTTCGTTTTCACTGATGTTGTGATGCCCGACTACACGGATAATGGTGTCACGAATACTCATGGTGCTTCCTGCCCGCAAATAACGCGATTATGACCTCTATTATACTGTAGCCAATGCTACCCGATTAAGACGAGTGTGATTACGCCGAGACAGACGATGCTTGCACCAACCAGTCGTGTCGAACCTAGCGGCTCTTTTAGCCAGAGCCAGCCTACCAGTCCTGCAATCACGATACTCATTTCACGCGTGGCAGCGACATAACTCACTGGCGCAACTGCATAACACGACAGCACGATGAGATATGACACAAACGACATACAGCCGATGATGGCAGCCTTGGGGAGTTCGTGCCACCATCGTGAAAAATCGCCTCGCTGGTGCCAATAGACTATTGGACTCATACAAATGGCCGTACATGTCATACACACCGAATAATACGTTAATGGTGTGCTCTGGCGCGTGCCAAAGGCATCAATGATGGTGTATCCCGAAATCATCAATGCAATCAAGAGTGGCATCCATGGAATACGCCAATGCCCATGTTGGGTCTGTTGCTGGCGCACCCCTATCCAGATCGTGCCACCGGTTATCAGCAAAATCGCTAGTACGCCACCAAGTTGCAGCGTATCACCAAGCCAGATGGTGGCCCAGATGGCCGCCAATAGTGGAGCGACCCCGCGTGCAATTGGGTAGAGTACCCCTAAATCGTAATGGTCATACCCATATGCCAACAACAACGAATACCCTGCCTGAAACAACGCACCTGCACATGCAATTGCCCACAGTTGCCAGCTGGTGTGTGACCAGACAAACGGCAGTGTGCCAAATCCTGCCAAACAAATCGATAACCATGATGTCAGCTGTCGGTGCTGTGATTGCTTGAGGATGAGATTCCAACCCACATGAATACATGCTGATAGTGTAATGAACGCCACAATTCCCAGTGTCACGCTGTTCCTTCTTACTTGCTACGGGAGATTGTGATCGATGCGTGGTCGTACATCGGCTGGTGTGCGAAAAAAACCAGCACGCTGCACAATGTTGACCATTCGCTCTACGGGGAGTGCATGTGCAGTACGCCCGGCATATCCAATGGTTGTTTCTGCAGCACATAATGCATTCAAAATAGCCTCTTCGACTGCATCTGCCACCCCGTGGAAGAGCTCATTCATGCTGGCTGGAGCGAGCACTTCTATGCGCTCAAGTTGGGTTGCATCATCACGCAGTGTATGCCCCGTACTAAATGCCACAAACAAGTCACCACTTTTGTTGTGACCATAGCCACCAACCCGTGCCAGCCCAACGGTGGCACGCTGTGCGAGGCGGTCACATCCACTTGCCATCAGCGGAGCATCAGTCGCAATAATCACAATGATTGAACCATCACCTGGCGTGTGCGTAGGCGCAGTGTAGCCACTCGGAATATCACTCACAGGGATGGCACGACCGACTGGTACACCATCTACTCGGAAATCTTCACGCGCACCGTAATTGGCTTGTACGAGTACGCCCACCGTATACGCCTGCCCGGCGGCCATGACCACCCGTGATGACGTACCAGTGCCTCCTTTGAATTCGTGACAAATCATGCCCGTGCCACCCCCAACACACCCCTCGGCAATTGCCCCTCCATGTGCATTGGTAATCGCTTGGGCAACTTCGATGCGGCCAACCCCACCGGCCATACGATCGCTGAGCCAGCCGTCATAGGTCTCTGCAACAACCGGTAACAAGAAGCTGTCATTGAATCCATGACTCATCGAATACCAACACATTGCATCCCATACGCTGCCGACGAGTGGTGTGCCAGTAATCGCAATCGGATTGTAGAGGAGCCCGGATTCCTTCATCCAGGCCACCCCAGTGACTTCACCACACCCGTTGAATGAATGGTATCCGGCGGGTACTGGCGTCTGCCAGCTTTGTTGCCCACGTGGCAATATGACTGTGACCCCGGTGCGAAGCACGTGGGGAGTGTCTTTGATTATGGTTGTATAGCCGACTTCGACACCAGCAACATCGGTAATTGCATTGTGGGGACCAGTCGGTAATGTGCCGATAGCTAGCCCTATATCGCGTAAACGCGGCATATCGTGTCTCGCTATGTGAATCAATGAATGATGCAATTATAGCACGAACACTTGTTGTGAATGGCTCTGTATGGTCGTTTGTGCTGATGCACCACGGCAGAGATTTTCTCTGCCGTGGTGAGCCGTGATTACGGCGTGCGGGTGGGTGAATGCGTCCACGTGGGGAACTTGGTGCGTGACGGCGTCTTGGTGCGCGAGTTCGACGGCGTGAGTGTCCGTGGTACCGTACGTGACGGCGTCAGACTGCGTGTCGGCGTGCGCGAGCGCGTCAATGACGGGGTGTAGCTCTCTGTGGGCACGCGCGTCAGTGACGGTGTCTCAGTGATGAGCGGTGGTGATGTCGGTGTGCGCGAGGTCATGATGCCACTCAGGTTGTTGCCAGCCACATAAATCTGCCCGTTGCGGGTGCTCACCACCGAATTCT
>JACCDP010320945.1_pt1 | contig 25640 bp, 22 predicted proteins | sample 7445841 | NCBI WGS metagenome assembly JACCDP01 (sample SAMN15323441, study PRJNA562643) | freshwater metagenome | isolation source: river surface water | place: USA:Blue River Watershed | collected 2017-08-17 | reverse complement strand
GATCGCCCAGTAGTAGTTTGCGTATCCCGATTAATGGCCCGCAAAGGTCAAGATGAATTGATTCGAGCCTTGCCCGAGATTCACTTGACTGCACCAAATGCCAGTTTGATCATTGTGGGAGATGGACCATATCGAAAAGATTTGGAAGGTTTAATCAAAAAGTTAGGTCTAGAGACATTTGTTCACCTAACGGGCAAAGTAAGTCAAAACGATTTGTCGAAGTGGTACGCAGCCGGAGACATATTTGCCATGCCATGTCGAACCCGCATGGGTGGCTGGGATGTTGAAGGCCTTGGGATTGTTTTCCTCGAAGGTTCTGCAACGGGGTTACCTGTAATTGTGGGCGACAGTGGCGGCGCCGTAGATGCCGTTATCAATGGTGAAACCGGCTTCTTAGTTGATGGCACAAATACTTCTGAGATAGCGGGTCGCATTGCTTATCTTTTTGCAAATCCTGATGTTTCCAAAAAAATGGGTGAAGCCGGACGCAATTGGGTGACCCAAGAATGGACCTGGGATCAAAGTTTTAAGAAATTGGATGGATTGCTATCTGGTCTGGATTTCTCTGACTAACTGCTTTCAAGTTATTCCAAGCAATCGCAGTTGCCCAAAGCAGAGTAAAGATTCGAATGGTATGCGCGGCAACTGCGTGGAAACCACCTTGCTGAAGACTTAGGTACCACCACGGATAAATGACTTGCCCAATCCCGGCGCTAATGCAAATCAAAATTGAAATTTTTCTAAAGTTTTGTTGAGGATGAAAGGCGCTTACGGCAAGCAAACCAAATACCCAAACCATGTACTGAGGCGACAAGACGCGACTAGTCACTATTGAAATCAAAACCGCTAGTAATGCAATGTCCGCTGGATTAGCTGAATTCAATTTGCCAGATACTCGCCAAAAAAACAGGGTTCCAAGTAATCCAATGCCGATCAGAGTGATGAGCAAAGAAACAATCGAGGTTCCGGAGGCAACTACTTCTATTGCACCGAATTGAAATGCTGAAGATACATTGCCTGGGCCAGCGTTCCAAAGCTGATAGGGAAGCGCGCCTACTGATTCAATCTGTAGTCCGCGAGACTTCTGACCACCGATAAAGGAAAAACTTTCACTCCACCAGAGGCTAAGTAGCAAACTTCCTGCAGCAAATGTGACAGCGAACCAAGTAATTACTTTTAATGCTGAACCCTTTGGCGTTGCAAGTAACAAAAGCACTGGCCACACTTTTAAGAGTGCGCCAATTGCTATCGAAATTCCAAACTTGCGAGACTGTCCTACATGCAGCAACGCTGCAACGGCGGCTAAAGTTACAAAAACATCAAATCGACCCAGGATGATAGGACCCATTACAAGTGGGGCAAGCATCCAAATAAATGCAGGCGTGGATTTTTGTTGCTCTCGACCAGTTCGCACTAAGAGTAAGAAGATCGCTAAGTCTGCAACGGTCGCCAAGAAAACAAATCCAACAGTATTCCCAGCCAATAAATACCCAGCTAGAAATACCACTGCTGCTAATGGAGGGTATTGCCACATCGGATCGTTGATTGGAAAGTACGAATCAGCAATGTTGCCAGCCCACCAGTCATATAGGCGAACGTCACTAAAAAGGAATTCAGATTCTGGATAAAAGATCAAACCAAATCCAGAGAGTAAAACCCAGACTCTGGTTGCAACCCAGCCAAAAGCTAGGGGCATTACTCTCATGAATTTCCGATCCTGTTAAACGCGGCGATCTAAATTAAGCGTAAAGACTCTCAATATCGCCCGCAAAATCCTGAATAATCAAATGTCTACGAATACTCATTTTTGGAGTCAAGTAGCCATTGTCAATCGTTAAATCTTCCGGCAAGATTAAAAACTTCTTAATCGCTTCCGAATTCGAAACTGCTTCATTGGCAGCGTTAACTGCTTTCTGAACCAAGGCGCGCACGTCCACATTTTGAATCAATTCAGACATCGCAGCAGACTCAATGTTGTTGGCAGCCAAAATCTGTGGCAATGCATCTTGATCCAATGTGATCAATGCGCCAATGTATGGCTTGTTGTCACCAACTACTACGCATTGGCTAATGATTGGATTTGCCCGAAGACGATCTTCAAGTACCGCAGGCGCAACGTTCTTTCCTCCAGCAGTAACAATGAGTTCTTTCTTTCGCCCAGTAATCCGTAAGTAGCCTTCACCATCAAGTTCACCAATGTCACCAGTTCGGAACCAGCCATCCGATGTCATTGCTTCAGCAGTTGCCGTGTCATTGTTCCAGTAGCCAGCAAAAACGTGTGGTCCCTTAAGCAATATTTCGCCGTCCGATTCAATGCGAGTACCAGTACCAGGCAGTGGCCGACCTACAGACCCAATCTTCAATGCTGAGGGCAAGTTAAGAGTGCTGCCAGCAGTTGTTTCAGTTAGTCCGTAGCCTTCCAGAATTATCAAACCGATTCCTCGGTAAAAATGCCCTAGCCGAGATCCAAGAGCAGCTCCACCGGAAATAGCATGTGTTACGCGACCGCCCATTGCGTGGCGCAACTTGGAATAGACCAACTTGTCGAAAAGTCCATGCTTAATAGATAGACCCTTGGAAACGTGTCCGTGATCTAGGGCTTCACTATAAGCAATTGCGGTTGCTGCAGCTCGGTCAAATATCTTGCCTTTAACCGGGCTTGCTTCATGCGCTTTAGCGGCAGATCCATTAAAGACTTTTTCAAATACTCGAGGTACTGCCAGTAAGAACGTCGGCTTAAAGGAACCCAAGTCTTTTAATAAAGAAGCAGGGTTAGGGCAGTGACCGATAGTTACTTCACCGCGCAACATGGCAACTTGAATCAAACGTCCGAAAACGTGGGCAAGCGGCAAGAAGATAAGTGTGGAAGCTTCTGGTACGTCGAATACTTCTGGAACTGCCTTCACTAAAGTATCGACTTCAGCGATGAGATTGCCATGAGTAATGATGCAGCCCTTTGGCCGTCCAGTAGTTCCCGAGGTGTAAATCAAAGTAGCTGGATCAGTTGGACCCGCAGATGTGCGTCGTGACTCAAGTTCAGAATCCGAAACGTTTGCACCTTTTCGCGCTAGTTCAGCCAAGACGTCATCGCTGAATATGTACGAACGAGTCATGTGTGGAACTTTTGCCGCGATCGGCTGGAAGGCAAGAGTAGTGCGCTGGGCTTCAAAGAAAGTTGCGACTACGTGTGAGTCCGAGACGATCCATTCAACTTGTTCAGGGGAGGAGGTTTCGTAAATCGGAACCGTGACACATCCGGCGTACCAGATTGCGTAATCTGCCACAGTCCACTCGTATCTAGTGCGAGAAAGAATCGCGATTCGGTCTCCCGCCTTTAGACCCTCAGCAATTAGGCCTTTGGCAACATTGCGCACCTGTTCCCTAAATTGCGCCGCAGTTATTGTGCTCCACTCGTCATCAGTTTGAATCGCCACTGACGGGAACTGCGGATTTCGGGCAAACAATTCTTCGATTTGATCAGTTACATTTCCACTTGAGACAGGTGGAATATTCGCTGGCACAGACAATTCGCGCACTTTGGCACCTTTCCATAAAAAGCCTTAAGAGAGGGTAACCCAGGAAATCTAAATCTGGTCGTGAAACCAATAAAACTGACCATTTTCTAGGGCAGTAATTGCTGATACCGCTTACGTTGGCTACCGTAAGGGTGTGTCTGAAAGCGATAAGTTTTACAAGTTTCTGAAAAAGGTTGCCATTGGCCCGGCAATCGAAGTCGCATTTCACCCTTGGGTTGAAGGACTTGAGAATATTCCAGAGACTGGCTCAGCTATTTTGGCGAGCAATCACTTGTCTTTTTCTGATTCAATCTTTTTACCAATCGCAGTGCCGCGAAAAATTACCTTTATGGCTAAGAGTGAATACTTCGAAGGTCCTGGCATTAGAGGTAAAGCAACTGCAGCATTCTTCCGAGGTGCTGGTCAAGTTCCTGTTGACCGAACTGGCGGCAATGCCAGCACAGCGGCAATTAGTACTGGTGTTCGTCTTCTAAGTGAAGGGCACCTTCTGGGAATTTACCCAGAAGGAACTAGATCTTCAGATGGCCGGCTGTACCGAGGTAAAACGGGGGTAGCACGTATGGCGCTGGAAGCCAGAGTTCCTGTCATTCCAGTTGCGATGATCAATACCGAGATGGTGCAACCAATTGGAAAGTCGCGACCTAATTTTGGTGTTGAAGTTGGAATTAGAATTGGCGAGCCTCTTGATTTCTCGCGCTATTACGGAATGGAAGATGATCGCTTCGTTTTGCGCTCATTGACGGATGAAATCATGTACCGAATTATGGATTTGTCCGGACAAGAGTATGTCGACAAATACGCATCACGATCAAAGCGCCCTGAATAATCCAATCAGCATTAACTGGTTAGTGGCTTAACAAGTTTCCTTTAGGTTGACCGATGTCGCTTAACAAAGAATTAAACCAAGATTGCTCAGTATTAAATGGTTTTGCACCTGCAACTCGATCAAACTCACAGGCCCGAATCACGTTCGCCTGATCTTCATCTTGTCCAACAAGTCCACTAACGCCGTCTAAAGCAGAACGAACTGCAACAACTGCACATTCTCTAATTAGTGCTTGATCCTTTTGGTTTGCTGGAGCTGAGCGCGAGTAGTAACCACTCTTTTGAACCAAGACTTTTTCTGCGCCGATCATAGGAGCAAATTGATCTGCAAACCATGCACCAGGATTAATCTTGTCTATCTTTACGTGTCCGAATGGATCCAGTGGAATTTCTTCACCGCGGTTTTTCATCTCGGCAACTATCGAATCCACACCAGCGCCTTCGGACAAAAATATGTTTACGTTTCCAACTTGATTCATAACTGAGGTAAGGCGCTTTGCTTCTGAAGCTAAATCAATTTCTAACTCCGGAACATAGACCGCATGAACTTCACGATTTTTTCGAGCAACACCCAGTTCAGGTAACCACTTCATGTCATCGAGCAAACCGCGATAGGCGACTGCAGTTGCAGCCGTTAACCAGCCGCAATGCCGTCCCATAACTTCATGCACAATCAACATCTTGGTATTTGAGCTGTGCTCGGAAACTATGTTGCTGAAATGGTGAGCACCTTCGTCAGCGGCTGTCCATGCACCAAGTGATTGGGCGATCGGGTAGACATCGTTATCAATTGTTTTTGGCAAACCCACGACGCCTAGTCCGTAATTGTTCTTGGCTAAGAAAGCTGCTAAATCGGCGGCCGCAGTATTGGTATCGTCGCCACCAATTGTGTGCAAAACATCAACACCATCAGCTATCAATTGATCTGCCGCCACTTTTTGCGGGTCTTGGCCTGGGGCAACTAAACCGCGCTTTACGCAATCTTCGATGTTGGTTAACTTGACCCGAGAGTTGCCAATTGGGCTGCCACCAAATGCCTGCAAAAGATGGGCCTGACTGCGGATTTCGGGAGTGATGGTTATTGAATCGCCCAACAAAAGTCCGCGATAACCATTGCGATAAGCAATGATTTCAACCTCTGGTGCCACTTTGGAGTATTCCTCAATTAGCGCACCAACGGCCGAAGACAGACACGGAGCTAGTCCGCCGGCAGTAAGTAGTGCAACTTTTTTGATTGGCATAGGGCAATTCTAGTCGTGGGCTAGTTGCGCAATGGGATTTGCAGATTTAGTGAACCGTCAGAATCGCCACTAATCTAGGGATGTGAGTGAGATTTCTTGGCCTAATCTGCCAGCAGCCCAGCAACCAACCTGGCCATCTGCTGAGGGACTTGCCCGCGCCCAGCAAATATTGACGTCATTGCCTCCTCTAGTTTTTGCTGGCGAATGCGATGAACTTAAATCCCGATTGGCAGCTGCCACTAATGGTGATGCCTTTGTTTTGATGGGCGGGGACTGCGCCGAAACTTTTGTTGCCAATACTGCTGACTCAATTCGGGCTCGCCTAAAGACTGTTCTTCAAATGGCAATCGTTTTAACTTATGGCGCATCAATGCCGGTGGTAAAGATCGGTCGTATTGCCGGCCAGTACGGTAAGCCGCGTAGTTCATCTGAAGAAACCATCGATGGGGTTAGTTTGCCGTCATACCGCGGTGATGCAGTAAATGGACTCGAGTTCACAAAAGAGTCGCGCGAACCAGATCCAATGCGTTTAGTTCAGACCTACCACGCAAGTGCAGCCACATTGAATTTAGTTCGTGCTTTTACGCAGGGTGGTTACGCCGATTTACGCCAGGTTCATTCCTGGAACCAAGACTTTGTTAGCGAATCAACACCTGGCAAGCGCTACGAGGAAATGGCAGCAGAGATTGATCGCGCACTTTCATTTATGACTGCCTGTGGCGCCGATCCCGAAGAATTCAAACGTGCCGATTTTTATGCCAGCCACGAAGCACTGCTGTTGGATTACGAGAAGCCACTAACTCGAGTTGATTCGCGAACTGGAAATCTTTATGACGTATCTGGCCACTTTGTTTGGGTTGGCGAAAGAACTCGCGAACTTGATGGTGCCCATATTGATTTTGTTTCCAAAATCAAGAATCCAATTGGTGTGAAAATCGGGCCCAAAACAACCGAAGCTGACATCTTGGGATTACTTGAAAAGCTGAATCCAGAAAAGATTCCAGGGCGATTGATGTTCATAACTAGAATGGGTGCGGGCAATATCAGAAATGTTCTGCCGAAGCTAGTTGCTGCGGTGCAAAAAACCGATCATCCTGTTTTATGGGTTTGTGATCCAATGCATGGCAACACCACAGAAGCAGCATCTGGACACAAGACAAGATTGCTGGATGACGTGATTGATGAAGTGCGTGGCTTCTTCGAAGTGCACAAGGCACAAGGCACTCATCCTGGTGGAATTCATATTGAATTAACCGGAGACGACGTTACTGAATGCTTGGGTGGCATCGGGGGAGTCAGCGAAACTGATCTACCATTTAGGTACGAGACTGCGTGTGACCCAAGATTGAATCGCATCCAGAGTTTGGACTTGGCTTTCCAGGTTGCAGACATGCTGCGGGATCGAAAACAATAACCTAAACAATTTCTAGAGTTACAACCGACCCTTTAGGTGCTTTAGATCCAGCTGCGGGATTTTGTGAGTAAACCTTATTTAAAATTGCGACAGTCAATTTGTTAACAGTTTTGACTTGAAAACCAGCACCCTGCAGCGTGCTTGTCGCGGTTGCTACATCCATGCCAACTACATTCGGCACATCTACTAGAACTGGGCCTTTACTTAGCACGACCTTAATGATGGTGCCCTTTGGAACTGTGGTTCCTGGAATTGGATCCGTGGAAAGAATCGTGCCAGCCACGCTGTCATCAAAATCTTCTCGAGTCGTTTCTGTTGTTAGACCGATAGCACCCAGGGTTGTTGTGGCATCTGTAATCAAGGTGCCAATGATTGGTGGAACTTCGACCGGAGCTGGGCCCTTCGAAACCAAGATTGTGACAGGGGTTTCTCGTTTAACTGAAGTGCCACCAACTGGATCCGTGCTGACAACCTTTCCAATTGGAATCAATTCATCAAAGACTTCATTTGTCGCAGAGATAACAAGAGTTAAGGCCTCTAGTGCAGAAGTTACATCCTTGGGATCTTGACCAGCCAAGTCTGATGGAATCAAATAACGCTCTTGTCCTTTTGAAACAATAAGTGTTACCGGTGAACCTTTGCGGGCATTTTCACCACTTGCTGGGTCCGTTCTAATGACAACTCCGGCCGGAATGTCTTCGGAAAATTCTTCAACGACTTCAACACCGAGTTCTAGTGGTGCCAAGATAACTGTTGCCTCATCAACAGTTAATGAAGCAACAGGAGGTACAACTTCGTAACTGCCAGTGAATTGATACCAAGTTCCTCCGCCTACCAAAAGTGCGAGGATAAAAAGCAGCGGAGCCCATTTGCGCCTCTTGGACTTACCTGAACTTTCACGATGAACACCGCTGGGTCCAACTCCTGGATTTGGCTTTTGAATTGGGATCGCTCCAGTAGCTCGGTGAGCACCCCGAACCGGAGTTGGAATCACTTGAGTGTTCTGTAGCGGAAGTGCAGTGGTGAGGGCTTCGGCACGGGGGACTGCCGAGATAGCGCGAACTACACCATCACGAAACTCACGGGCACTTTGAATTCGTTCAGTTGGAGATTTTCTAGTGGCCGCAAGAACTAAATGATCTACCGCGGGTGGTACATCAGGCTGGATAGAACTTGGTGCTGACACGCTGCTGTTGACATGTTGGTATGCAACTTCTAGTGGTGAAGATCCAGTAAAGGGAACTAGTCCAGTAACCATTTCGTAAAGCAGGATGCCGCATGAGTAAACATCCGATCTTTGATCAACAGCAAGTTGTTGTACCTGTTCAGGAGAAAGGTAAGCCATGGTGCCAAGCAGAACTGCGCCAGTGGAATCGCTGACTGGAGTGTCATTAATAACTCGCGCTAAGCCAAAATCAGTAACTTTAATGTGCCCATCATGCGTGATTAAAACATTTTCTGGTTTGATGTCACGATGGACGAATCCTGCGTCATGAGCCGAACTTAATCCGGCAAGTACAGAACTTATGATCTCCAAGGCATGGGCACTAGTAAATGGTCCAGATTGCGACATGATTTCGCGAATAGTTCTGCCTTGTACGAATTCCATCACCAAGAATGGAAAGCCTTCACTTATTCCTTGGTCATGAACTGCAACGACATTTGGATGAGTTAAGGCTGCCGTTGCTCGCGCCTCTTGGGTAAAGCGATCTACAAAATCTGGGTCATTTACTAAAACGCCACCAAGCACTTTGAGAGCAACGGTTCGGCCGAGTCTTAAGTCGGTGCCGCGATAAACCGTAGCCATTCCACCGCGAGCGATCAGCTCGTCGACGCTGTAGCGCCCCTCCAAAACCTTGCCCAAAAGGGGATCTAGGTTTTGCGAATCAGTCACTGCTTCATTCTAGATGCCGACACTAAAACTCGTCTCTGCGCCACGACAAGGTAGATTTAGTACTAACCGAAAGTGAGTCCCATGTCGAAGTTCGCCTATTTGAGTGTTCTTTTAGGCTGCCTTGTAGGAACTGCTTGGCTTGAGATTTTTCTGCGCACCAACGTTTACCGAAGAGCAATTCGCTTAATTCTTACAATTTTGCCCGTGGTCATAGTGTTCTCAATTTGGGATGCGTATGCGATTGCGCAAGGACATTGGACGTTTGACCCACGCTATGTAACTGGTGTCACTACGGTTGCAAATATTCCACTTGATGAGATTTTGTTTTTCATTGTGATTCCGATCTGCGCGATCTTGTCCTTTGAAGCTGTGAGAAGTGCCCGTAACTGGGAAGCTGGGGATGAGGAAGCCAAATGACTTACACGCAATTGGCAGTGCTTGGTGTTTTGACCGTAATCACTCTGGATTTATATGTATTCAAAACTAGATTGCTCCGGCGAAGAGTTTTTTGGGTTTCATATTCAATTGTGGTTTTCTTTCAATTGGTCACGAATGGAATATTGACCGGTTTTGGCATTGTGGAATATGACGGCGCTGCAATTATCGGTTCAACAACACCTCAAGATGAACCGCCAACATTTATTGGTGATGGACGTTTGGTTTACGCCCCAATTGAGGATTTACTCTTTGGGTTTAGCCTCGTAGTGCTTTCGTTAATCATTTGGATCTGGCTTGGCAAGAAGGGTATACAACGTGATCCAATGGCAGGGCCACCAAGAAAAAGTGTTCATCGCTTTCTTGGAATCAAGTAGTTCGTTTCCATAACTTTCGCGCGTGGAAATATGCAGGAATTGCCACCTGCAGTCGCCGAGTTAGTGAAACCGTCGCACGCTTGGTGAAGACTTCGTAGTCAATTCCTTCAACGGCATCGACAATTCCACAGTAAAGGATGCGCGCCGTTTCGATGCAAGGCTGGGCAGCTTGACCCAACATTGCAATCCCGGCTCGAGAAGATTCTTCGAGTTGGCGTACTCGCGAAACTTGAAACTCTAAGGCTGCCTTGATTTGGGGAGTAGTAATTCGAGCTTCTAGGTCAGACCTGGTAACGCCAAACTGGGCAAGTTCGGCAAGTGGGAGGTAAACGCGACCCCGTTCTAAATCTTCACCTACATCACGAATGAAGTTTGCCAGCTGAAATGCCACACCAAGTTCGGTCGCATGCTTGTATGCATCCTGACTCGTTGGTTCCAAAATCGGAACCATTTGTAACCCAATTACAGCAGCGGAGCCATAAACATATTCGTAGAGATCTTCGTAAGTTTGGTACTCAGTGACCGTTAGATCCATAGTCATGGAATGCAAGAATGCCTCAAAGTGCGCGCGGGGAATATTCCAACGCCTAACTGTGTCCAGTACCGCAATGCAAACTGGATCATTAGTTTCACCCGAATCGAATTTTGCTAAGAAGTCATCGCCCCAAATCTTTAGCTGTTCTGCTTTTTGCGACTCAGTGAGTGTGGAAGCTAGATCATCTACGATCTCATCTGCATACCTGGCAAATCCGTAAAGAGCATGAACGTACGGGCGCTTGGCAGGAGGAAGTAGCAGCGTTGCTAGGTAATAGGTCTTGCCATGCTCAGCATTTAGCTGGCGACACAATTCATATGATTCGCGCAGGGCTGGATCAAAGATTCCGGCGGCATCAAGATCACGTTTGGACACAGACGTAACTATATGCAATTGACTCTTGCGTCGGATCATCAACCCACAAATTGATCAAAATTCGAGATTTCTTCTTGTGGCGCGTAGGGTTACATCTGCACAAGGTGTGTGAAGTTCAGTTAGGAATTACGTGGCTGCTCCAAACCCAGGTTTACTGGCTGCAATGCTTAAAGCACAGAGACTGAATGGTGTCTTGCGCTGGAAAGTTACCTTCACTGAACCTGGATTTCTAGGCGAAACAAAGTTAGCTGGCTGGCATGGAATCTGGATTGAGACCTCCGCAGTTAAATCAATCCAAGACTTTGTTGATGTTGTTGCAAATCAAACTTCAAATCCAAATTTGGTCGGAAGTTCTCTAGCTCAGTTAGTTGAAACCATACTTTCTGGGGTTGAGCCGGTTGGAAACACTTGCATAGGTTGGTCTGGCTGGCAGGACTTGCTAAAAGCTGATCCGCAAGCGGCGCTAGAAATAGCAGAGGCCTTGGATTCGGCCTGCCAAGCGCGCGCGGCCGTAGTCATAGTTTGTGATTCCGTTGGAACTTTCACCGGCATTTCAGAACTTTCCCAAGGCTAGTTCTGCAGTTAAGCCAATTCGCGTTCTCGTGCTGATTCAATCTCAGCTGCAGAAGCTGGCAACATGTCCCGTTCGGTCTTGTCGCCCAGAATAAGGGAACGCTCTGCCGTAGATGCCAACATGGCAAGCCCAAGCGTTATGCCCGCTAAAACCATAGCGATGCCATCACTTAGCTCCAAGAATGTGTCAGCCGTGGCACTCGAGTTAGCAATCCCGTGAATTGTAAATGCAGCAATCGCAAGCACCATCAAGCGAACTTGCTTGTGACTTAGTCCAGTTACCGCCAGCAAAGGTATTGACCACAATAGATACCAAGGTTGAACAACTGGCCCAAGGACTACAAGTGCGACAAAGGAAAGTGCAACACCACGAGTTGCGCTTCTACCAGCTGGACGAAGCACCAGTAACACTAGGACGATTGCCAAAATCACAGATCCGATTAATCGAGTTATTCCAACTGAGGTATCAACGACATTTCCAAATCCAAGCATTCGGATTGGTCCACCAATAAGCATTCCAATTGCAGTAGTAGGAGATAGCCAACTCTTAACGGTGCCTGGTGTTGACAGTGACCCAATCCAACCAAATGGTCCAGTCTCGGCTAAAGCTGAAGTTATAAAGAGTGTGGATAGGGCAATCAATCCTGCGATCGCTGCGTACTTGGCACGTCTTATCCAACTCGCACCACTTCCGGCAGCGATTAGAGCCAAGAAAGGGAGCAAAACAATGGCAACTGGTTTTATCCCAAGTGCGAGAGTGGCAACAACAACACCAGAAACAAAGTGGCCACGAAGTGCAACCACCATAGCGATGCACACTAAGCCAACCATCAAGGCGTCGTTGTGTGAGCCGGCAACAAAGTGCATGAGAACTAGTGGATTCATCACACCTATCCAGGCAGCAGAAACTGGATTTACACCATGCGCCTTAGCTAGGTAAGGAATGCTCAGGCAAATGAAAACAACACCCGCAAGTGAAGTTAATCGAAATAGATAAGACGCAACTAGAGATGAATCTTGACTTACAGCTGCAATTGCTTTTTCGATTAGTAGAAAAACCGGACCATATGGAGTCGGTGCATCTCCCCAAAGTGGATCTACGCCACTTTGAAACCAGCCCGGGACAACTGATACGCCAGATTCGTAAGGATTGTTTCCAGCGAGCTGCATTTTTCCTTGCATGAAATATGAATAGACATCCCGACTAAACAGTGGTGGCGTAACAAGCAACGGCAAGAGCCAGGCAATCAGTGAGAAGTAGATCGTTTCTAGTCTCAGAATTTTTCCATGAAGCGCATCAACTCCGACCACAAGCCAAACCTGAAGAATTAGAGCGGCGCCAACAACAACAAATGAGCGAGTTAGGGCAAGGCCGATAGTTTCAGTTTGGACAAAGTCGATGAATTTCCACTGCAAGATGTCTGCCGAAAGTGGAAACCAGCCAACACCAAGTCCGCCGATTGCAATAAACGCTGAGCCAAGAAAGCCAGGAAGTGCATAAAGTCCAAACCAACCTGGGTCTGTTGAGATTCGGCGGGTTGGCATTACTTCAGAATACGCGCCTTAACGTCGCGCACGTGATACATAAGTCTTGTCAGGGCCAGTAATACGCTCAGCAGCTAATCGTCCAGAGACCAAGACCATGGGCACTCCAACACCAGGCTGAGTTCCTGATCCAGTAAACACAACATTTTCACCGAACATATTTCCCGGACGGAATGGTCCAGTTTGTAAGAATGAGTGGGCCGCGGCAAACGGTGCGCCACGTTCCATTCCACGATCAGACCAATCCTGCGGAGTTGTGATGTGCTCAACTTCAATGGCATCGCCAAATCCGGTGTAGCCGCGAGCCTGCAAGGTTTCAATTGCATGATCACGATACGCAGGTGCTTGCTTATTCCAGTCAATGTCAGCATCAAGGTTTGGAGTAGGGAAGAGCACGTAATAAACCTGCTTGCCGTCTGGCGCTAAACCTGGATCGCTAAAAGTTGGGTTAGTGACGAGAACACTCGGATCTGACATAAGTTGCTTTTTGTCAATCAACTCCTCAAAGACGCCAGCCCAACTATGTCCAAAGTGAATGTTGTGATGTGCAATGTGGTCATACTTTGCCGATGAACCAGCAAGTAACAAGTAGCAAGATGGGGAGTACTTCAGTCGCTTGACACTCCACGGCTCTTTACCAAGTAAGTCGCGGTATGCAACAGGTAGATCAGGATTTAGCACCACTACATCTGCTGCGAAAAACTCACCAGTGCTAGTTTCAACGCCAGTGGCACGATTGCCATTCATTCTTACTTTTGTTACTTCGGTGTCGTACTTGAAGGTAACTCCATGTTTTTCTGCAGCCTTAGCCATCGCCACTGGCAGTGCGTGCATGCCACCCTTGGGAGCGAAAACTCCAGCAACTGAATCCATGTAAGCAATCACTGCATAAATGGCCAACGCATCATAAGGTGACAATCCAGCGTACATAGATTGAAACGAATACACGCGTTGTGTTCTATCGTCCTTAAGGTACTGACTTACTTTTGGTGCAAGTTTTCTAAAGCCACCGAGCTTTATCAATCGAACTAAATCCATTGACAATAGATCCAACGGCGAATCGATATTTCGATCAATGAAATTCTTCATTTCGTACTTGTAAAGATCGGTTACAAAATCTACATACTTTAAGTAGCCGTCTGCCTCGCTGGCACCAATGACTCTTTCAATTTCGGCTGCCATTGCAGTTGTGTCAGAGTGAACATCCAATACGCTGCCATCTTGATAGAAAGCTCGGTAAAGCGGAGCAACTGGTTCTAATGTCAGCCAATCATTCATGTTTTCGCCGAGACAATCAAAAGCATCGGCAATCAAATCTGGCATGGTTAAAACCGTTGGGCCGGTGTCGAATTCAAATCCACGGTCACTAATTCGCCCAGCCCGACCACCTGGAATGCTTTCGCGCTCAATCACTGTTACGTTGCGACCAGCACCTGCCAATCTCATTGCAGCAGATAGACCAGCTAGCCCAGCGCCAACAATTACAACGTCATCGGTTTTTCCGGAGACTGTGCGCGGTGAACCTGGAATCCATCTGGAAAAGTTACTCATTTTTATGCCGTTCGTTTAGTTGCGAGAATTGCAAGTTCGGTTAATGCAGACTTAGGTTCGGATGCAATTGCTAACGAATCAAGGGCAGAAAGTGCCTTCGCTAGATAATCAGAAATTCGATTTTCAACAAAATCTTGCGCACCGCAACTTACAAGTATGGCTTGAAGTTTTGCGATGGTATCGCTGGATAGATCTGAATCACCCAGGTTTTCAGATAGGAATTGCCTATCTTCAACGTTGGCATTGGTGTTAGCAAACGCGATGAGCATTGTTTGCTTACCCTCGCGTAGGTCATCTCCAGCTGGCTTTCCAGTTACTGAACTGTCGCCAAAAACTCCAAGCAAGTCATCTCGCAACTGGAACGCCTCGCCAAGTGCCAATCCGTAATCACTTAGGACTTGGTTTAGCTCTGGAGTTGCCCCAGCAATTGCAGCACCTAAATGTAAAGGTCGCTCGATGGTGTATTTCGCACTCTTGAAACGAATTACCGTTTCGGCTCGTTCATGAGTTATGTCACCACGCACTTGCTCAAGCAGGTCAAGGTATTGCCCGCTCATCAATTCAGTTCGCATGATGTCGTAAATAGTTTTGGCGCGAAGAAGTTGATCATTACTTAGTCCGCTAGTGAGCAGCATTTCGTCTGCCCAAGACAAAGCCAAGTCGCCAACTAAAATGGCTGAGCCTTCACCAAACAGTTTGGCGGAACCATTCCAGTCGTTTGCAATATGCAACGCTTCAAATTGTTTGTGGATTGCTGGTTTGCCACGTCGAGTATCACTTGCATCCATAACATCGTCATGGATCAGTGCACAGGCCTGCAAGAATTCTAAACTTGCGCAGGCACTGAGAACTTCATCGGAATCCTGGCCACCAGCGGCATGAAAGCCCCAATAGGCAAAAGCTGGACGTAACCGCTTGCCACCAATCAAAAGTCCTTCTAGTGACTCAAGTAAGGGCAAAGTATCTGGGGAAACTGCTGCCATTAGCGATCTGTGATCTGCCACAAAAGCATCAAGCCTGGTCTGAATGCGTACGCGCAGATCGTTGGCATCTAACGGATTAATTCCCACTAGTTCAGGGTATTGGTTGGGTCCAGTTCTTGCACTTTAGGTTAGGTACAACAATGGTCACATGACGTTTGCCGAGTATTTGGTCGCCTGGGCGAAGCTTCATGGCACCCAGAGTCCAAAGGGCTTGACTCGACTGTGGTTGCGGATTGCATTCATTCTTTCAACGCCATTAACCAAGTTCAATCCAAACCTGATCACTGCGTTTGGGCCAGTACTGATGGGTGTTGCAATATATTTTGCATCATCGCCAAATAAAAACTATTTCCTTGCCAGCATCATTGTGCTAATTGTTGGATTAGTCGACAGTTTTGATGGCATCGTCGCAGTTAGAACTTCAAAAACTAGTTCTTGGGGTGCCTTCTTAGACGGCATTGTAGATCGATTGATTGATGTCGGAATTGGCATTTTGTTAATTGTTTTAGGTGCACCAATTGAACTAGCGGTGCTTGCAATGTCAATCGCACTGATTCATGAATACATGCGAGCTAAGGCTAGTGGAATTGGATATCGCGAAGTTGGAGTTATTACTCCTGCAGAGAAGCCCACCCGGATTGCACTTGGCGTAATGTTCCTGTTTGCTGCAGGTTTACTGCCAGAGAAAGTCATCCAGTTAGCAAACATTGCAGCTTTAGTTTGGATTTTTCTAGGTCTAACAAGCTTTGCAATGCTGCTAAGGGTTTATCGTAAGCAGCTAAAGAAATAGTTTGGTTTCAGGCTCGACCAATGTGTCGGGCAACTATCTCAGCCGACATTCCAACCAAGGGAAGACCTCCGCCGGGATGAGAAGAGCCTCCGACAAGATAAAGATTTGGAATCTTCGTTACGTTCTCAGGACGTAAAAAAGCAGATCGCATCCCATTGCTTGATGTGCCATAAATTGCTCCGCCTGGTGCCAAAGTGTTTTGTTCTAGCTCAGCCGGAGTAATAGTTTGTTGCCACATGATTCGATCGCTGGTTTCAATTCCGCGCTTTGAAAGCAAGGAGAGTATTTGATTGGCGTACGACGCAGTAAGTTCTGAATTTGACCAATCAACACCAGTAGCTGGATCGTGACGGGGGGCATTAATCAACATAAACCAAGATTCGTTTCCAGCTGGCGTCATCTTTGCGTCGTTAGGGGAGCAGATGTAAACAGTTGGATCAGCAACTGGAGTAGCTTTCTTGCCAATTCCAAAAACTGAATCAAATTCATCATCGTAGTTTTCTGGGAAGAATACGTTGTGGTGTTCAAAGTCCGCAGTCTTTCCTGACATAGCTTGCAAAATCACAAAGCCAGATAGCGACGGTGTTGCCTTTGCGAGGGATCTCCTAGCCGTAGCGGTTTGCCGTTGCGCTGTTGGGCTTAGTAAGTGTTGGTAAACGTTTGAAGCATCTGCATTTGCTACAACAACGTCGGCAGAAATAAAGCGTCCATCTGCAAGAGTCACACCAGATAATTTGGGCTCAGTTGCAATGTTTGCCACGGTACAACCAAACTCAAACTGCACTCCAATGGCGGTAGCGCGCTCAAATAACGCTCGGCCAAGTTCTCGAAGCCCGCCACTCACGTGATAGGCGCCAAACATTTGCTCAATGTAAGGAACTGTTGCAAGAGCTGCTGGAGCTCGCCGCGGATCTGAACCGGTGTAAGTGGCATAGCGATCAACCAAAGTAATTAAGCGTGGATCGTCCAAGTAGTGGTTAGCCATGTCACGCAGGGTTCTTGTCGGAGCAATGGTCTTGATTTCATTGAGGCGCCACGACAACGCCAGCAAACTCTTTAAGCCGTGTAGTTCAGACTCCAGAAATGGCTTTCGAGTAACGGACCACATTTGAGCGGCTCTTCGCATGAAAGCTCGCCATTGGTCGGCGCTATTGCCGCCCAAACTGTCTCCGATTGCTTCGGCACATCGTCCAATCCCAGTGCCGGGCATCTTCAAGATTGTGCCATCAGCAAACTGATATCGAAATGCGGTTTCTAAATCGACAATATCAATTGAGTCTTCCAGGGCTGCGCCAGTTTTTAGAAACAGATCTCGGTAAACCGCAGGCAGAGTTAACAGACTTGGTCCGGTATCAAACTTGTAGCCGTCATGTTCTACAGCACCGAGTTTGCCGCCCCAGGTTTCGTTATGTTCTAGAACTTGAACGGAGTGACCTTTGCTGGCAAGCCTGGCCGCGCAAGCCATGCCACCCATGCCGGCGCCAATAACGATGATGTTTGCCACAGCCCTACTTTAGGTCCCTGGATTTCCAAGTGTTAGTTCCCATTAGATGTCGCCACCAAGAAACTAAGTTGAGCAGGCTAAACGCCAAGATAGATATTGGATGAAGTAATGAATCAGGGAACAATCTGCCACTTGATGTTTTTGCGCTAACTAGGCGACCCAAAATTCCACTTATCAGACCGAGGAGAGCCAATGGTGCTTGCCCGGTGAACAACCCTGCGAGCGGAAAGACATAAACGAATAAAAAGAAGGTGTTTACAAATAGCGAACCGATCGGACCGCCGAATGCATTCCAAAGACTTTTTGCGTACCCGGAAATCAAGTCCTGATTAGTTTCATACATTTTGCAAGTTGCAATATCAGATCCATCAATCACGCAACCAGAAAATCCATTTCGATAAAACGATCTCAGCAATTCAATGTCGTCAAGCACTTCGCTTTTGACTTCCTGGTGACCACCGCTGATTACATATGACTCTGCTCGACACACTAAAAATTGTCCGTTCGCAACAGCCAGGCTCGGTCGTAGCGATGACCGAGTCGTTCGCAATGGCACGGTTGTCAGCCATGACCACTGCAACAATGGCTGCACAACTCGAGCTAGCAAGGTTGGTGCGAGCTGCCGGGGATAAGGGCTGACTAAGTGCAACTGATTCTCGGTCAGCGCATTAATTGCACTTGCCACCGCTAGTGGCTCCAGAGTCACATCGCTATCGATAAATACTAAGAAGTCGGCATCAACACTTTCGGAAAGTCGATGACAAGCCCAGTTTTTACCCAACCAGCCCTGAGGTAACTCAGGCTCGCCATTAATCACCCGCAACTTGGGATGCGTCAATACTGATAACTTTTCGGCTGTGGCATCAGTTGAACCGTCGTTCAAGACCACAACTTCAAACTGATCTAGTAATTCTTGATTGAGCACACTTTGCACTGCGGCAGTGATTGCATCTTCTTCATCACGAGCTGGAATCAGAATTGCAACTCTTGAGGCTATGCGAGCTGGCTTGGGTCGAATCAAAGCAAAGTGATTTATGACTGAATTCACGGTAAGCAGTAACGAGATGCTTACTGCAACAATGATTAACGTCGTTGCCATAACATCCACGACCACGGAATCAGAACAATTCCCATGCCGATAAACCCAGAAATAGCGACAACAGGTTGATTGAAAAATGGTGAAACCGGAACTATGTTCACCAAGAAACTGCCGAGCCACACCCAGAGCACAAGCGCGTATGGTGTTGCATTAGAGATTTCAGATTGTTTTGGTTTTAGTGCGACGGAAAGCAACGTGAAAATCACTGCGGTAGATAAAAACCAGCCAAGAAAATTCGTCAGCGGTATGTTTTTAGTCTGGATTCCATCTACAAACCAAACCCAATAACCTTCATTGACCATTTGAGGATCTAGATACAGATCCCAGGTCGACATAAGAAGTGCAGCAGTAGGAATGGTCAAGAGTCTGGATTTAAACAGATCGCGCGAAATCAGCCAGGACGGATAAAGCATCATGAACCAGGCAAATGGAATCAAAAGTGGTACTCCGAATAATGAAATTCCAAGGCGTTCTGGATCGTATTCATATGTACCAAATGGAAATCCGGTTGCAACTCCCAGAACTTCAATTACCAGAGTGGCCAGAAGAGCGATCATTAAGAACTTGAATAAAAATTCTTGACCATAAGCCACATAAGCATGTAAGCCCGACGCCAAGGCAAAGGCCAATACTCCAGTGATTGTTAAAGCATCACGCGTTCCACCCGATGCAAGTGCCCAAAGAATATTTGCCAACACCGTCGCGCTTGCCGCAATAATCGCTCCAACCAAAAGTCGGTTAGTGGGCAATTTAAGGTCAGGCATGTTGCTACTCACTTACCCAACTTAGAAAAGTTGATCCCAGCAAAATGGCCATCGGCCTTGATGACTTTGAACCTGGCAAACAATTCTTCGGAATACCATCCGGTTTCATGGGTACGCGCGATTACAGCTGCATGCGGCTTTTGTTTACTGGAAAACGCAGTAATGCTCTCGTTTGATTCCCAGATGCTAAAGGTTCCCTGTAGTCCGATAGGAGCTTCACCGATTCCCAAGCTGGTGATCAAGCCAGCGGAGGCATTTAGATCTTGTGAAACTGGTGGCACACTGCGCCAAAATTCTCGCCACCAACGAGGTTTGATCGAAGCGCGGGTAAGCGCAGCAGTTAGCCCATCCCATTTCTCAGGTGTTGGGTTACCAAATGGAGTTTGTTTACCCCAAGTGCCCTTGGCCGAAAGCGGCTCAAGTTCTATATGTGCCTGCGTCATGGCAATTTTTTGCCATTGGATGGCTGGCTTACTTGTTGCGTAGGCCATCGCGTCGTCTTGAGTTTTCCAGACCGATAAAACACACCAATGATGGACGTCAGCATCCCGAACCGTGAAGGTTTTACCTGATCCAGTTCCCATTAACTTGAAGAAAGTTAGCCCAGGTAGTTTGCGCATTGACAGACGTTGTCGCGCCATCAGTGAGAAGGCAATCAGAATGTGACGACTTCTTACTCGCGTGATATCTAGGCGAACAAACACACTTAAGACTTTAGTCCGCTGCGACAGCGAGTGCTGTCCCAGCAGTGATCTTTAACAAGGAATCAAAGTCGAGGCTGCAAACTACGTGGGTATGTCCGCAAGCAGCCCAAATCACTTCATAATCACTTAAAGCGGTATCAACAATTGTTCTGGGTTGAAAGACTTCACCATCGTGTAGCCAACCAATGGGGGAGACGCCGCCGATTGCAAAGCCACTCCACAACCGAACGAAATCAGCATCTACTCGACCCAGCTTGGAAACCCCAAGGGCAGATGCCACTATTTCAGTGTCAACTCGGTGTCGACCAGATGTAACAACCAGCAGAGGGCGTTCACCCAGTTCGGTTTCAATTTTGAAAACGATTGAGGAAGCGATCTGCCCAACTTCAACTTCGAGGACGTTAGCTGCATCAACAGCAGTCCTGGCTGTATCTGCTAAGTGTCGAATCTCGGTTGTAACGCCGTGACTTTCAAGCGCAGTACGAACTCGCTTTACTGAGGCATGCTCAGTTTGCGCAGTCATGTTTGTTAAGCAGTTGCTTCTTTGAATTGCTGCTCAATGATAGTTAAGGCATCTTCAAGCAAATGCTCAGACATAACCATTGGTGGCAGGAAGCGAAGAACGTTTCCGTACGTACCAGCTGTAAGAACGAGAACACCATTTACATGGCAAGCTTTAGCAACTTTGTTTGTCATTTCAGCATCAGGCTCCATCGAACCCTTTTTAACAATTTCTACAGCAACCATTGCGCCACGACCACGAACATCGCAGATTACTCCAGTATCGTCAGCAATTTTTTGCAATCTTGGTTTCATGATTTCTTCGATGCGACGAGCTTTTGCGTTTAGATCTTCACGCTCCATAACAGCAATGGAACCAAGAGCAGCAGCACATGCGATCGGACTGCCTGCATAAGTTCCACCAAGGCCACCGGCTTCTACGGAATCCATTATTTCTGCGCGACCGGTTACTGCGGATAGTGGAAGACCACCAGCAATTCCTTTTGCAGTGATAATCATGTCCGGAACAATGCCTTCATGCTCAGAAGCAAACCATTGTCCAGTGCGGCAGAAGCCAGTCTGAACTTCATCTGCTACAAAAACGATTCCGTTGTCCTTAGAGAACTTAACTAGTTCAGGAAGGAAACCAACAGCTGGAACTACGAAGCCACCTTCACCCTGAATTGGTTCAATGACAATTGCAGCAATGTTGTCTGCGCCGAGTTCCTTATTCATCTTGCTGATTGCGTGCGCAGCAGCTTCAGCACCTGTTAGGCCATCATGTGATGGGTTAGACATTGGCATGCGATAAATTTCTGGAGCGAATGGTCCAAAGCCTTGCTTGTATGGAATGTTCTTGGCAGTCATTCCCATGGTTAAGTTGGTGCGACCGTGGTAACCGTGTTCAAAAACCACGACCATTTGACGCTTTGTATATGACCGAGCAATCTTGACAGCATTCTCTACTGCTTCTGCGCCTGAATTGAATAGCGCAGAACGCTTTTCGTGATCTCCAGGGGTTAACCGGTTAAGTGCTTCACAAACTTCGACATAGCCTTCGTAAGGTGTGACCGTAAAGCACGTATGTGTGAATCTGGCGACTTGCTCTTGCACCCGAGTCACAACATCTTCAGCTGCGTTACCAACACCAGTAACTGCAATGCCTGAACCCATGTCGATCAAAGAGTTGCCGTCAATGTCGACGACGATGCCGCCTGCGGCACGCTCGATATAGACGGGCAGGGCAGTTCCGACTCCACCACTTACCGCACTGAGGCGACGGGCTTGCATAGCAACGGATTTTGGTCCGGGGATAGCGGTTACCAGGTTTCGCTCTTGAGCGATGTCATTTACAGGAGCTGAGATATTTGTAGCAGTCATGCACACAATGTTAGACCCGAGACAGATTCTGACAAGTCGGCCCTAGGCCGGCCTGACCCGCAGTTAGTGGAAGGGCAGATATGGGCGTAACGTATGAGGTTATGAGCGCTATTTACCCATTTTGGATCGCCGGAAAGCCTGCCACAAGTGATGTTGTTGCAGACGTAGTTCACCCAGGTGACGGAAAAGTTATTGGCCAGTACTACGTACCAAGTGCTGCACAGGTTGAAGAAGCAGTAGCGGCTGCCTGGGAATCGCGCCACGCGGCCCGTCGCACTACGGCAGCCCAGCGCGCTGATGCGCTTATGCATATCTCTAAGCGCCTAACCGAGCGCGCCGAAGAGATCGCGCAATTGATTTTGAATGAAAACGGTAAGCCACTTTTATGGGCACGCGCTGAGTCGGCTCGCGCTGGAATGACTTTCCGCTGGGCAGCTGAAGAAGTTCGCAGATTCTCTGGCGAGCTTCAAAGACTTGATACTGAAGCAGCCACCGCTGGCAGAATGGCGATCATTCGTCGATTCCCACACGGCCCAGTACTTGGTATCTCACCGTTTAACTTTCCAATGAACTTAGTAGCACACAAAGTTGCGCCAGCAATTGCAGTTGGCGCGCCGATAGTTGTGAAGCCAGCGCCTAGTACACCCTTGAGTGCTTTGGTACTTGGCGAAATTCTTGCCGAAACAGATTTGCCTGCAGGCTCGTGGTCCATTATTCCAGTTGGCAATGAAGCAGCACCTGGCCTAGTTGCAGATGTTCGCCTGCCAGTTGTTTCCTTCACAGGTTCAGACAAAGTCGGATTCGAAATTCAAAAGGCAGTTCCAAGCAAGCACATCACCCTAGAACTTGGTGGAAATGCTGCAGCAGTTGTTCTCGAAGACTGGAACAGTGAAAAAGATATGACTTGGGCTGCTTCGCGCATTGCTACCTTTGCAAACTACCAAGCAGGTCAGTCCTGCATCTCTGTGCAACGAGTTCTTATTCATGACTCGATCTTTGAAGAAATGACAAATCGAATCGTTGCTGCAGTTGCTGCCCTTCCAAATGGTGACCCACGTGATGAAAAGACTGTTGTTGGGCCGATGATCAATGAGGCTGCTGCCATTCGAGTCGAAGAATGGGTAAATGAGGCTGTTGCTGGGGGAGCGAAAGTTCTAACCGGCGGCAAGCGCAACGGTTCTTACTATGAACCGACAGTGCTAGCTAATGTAGCGGTCGATGCAAAGGTGTCATGCAATGAAGTATTCGGTCCAGTCATGCTCGTCAATTCAATTTCTTCAACACAAGAAGGCTTTGACATAGTTAACGATTCACCATTTGGATTACAGGCAGGCGTTTTCACACATGACGTGCAAACTGCGTTCCTTGCGCATTCAGAACTAGAAGTCGGTGGCGTCATCATTGGTGATGTTCCAACATTCCGCTCTGATCAAATGCCATATGGCGGCGTAAAAGCCTCTGGCGTTGGTAAAGAAGGTTTGCTACATGCCATGCGCGATCTAACTCATGAGCGCATTCTGGTCCTTAGTGACCTAGCGCTTTAGTCGATGCCAAGAAATACATGCGTTCGGTAATTGTTCTTGGTTCCACAGGAAGCATTGGAACTCAAACTTTAGAAGTAATCAGAGCGGCCAACTCTGAATTCAAAGTTGTTGGAATTTCTGCCGGCGGTAACAATCCAAGTTTGCTTGCCGAGCAAGCTCTCGAGTTTCAAGTTGAATACGTTGCGATTGCAAATGCCACAGCAGCGCAAGATGTCCAGTTAGCTATTTATGCGCAAGCTAAAAAAGCGGGATATTCCGAAGGCAACTTCACGCTTCCAAAAATGCTAATTGGCCCCCAAGCAGCAGCTGAACTATCGGGTGTATCGGTTGACGTTGTAGTAAATGGAATTACTGGCGCCGTCGGGTTGCTTCCAACGGTTTCGGCTTTGACTGCTGGATCAGTATTAGCTCTAGCGAATAAAGAGTCACTTGTAATTGGCGGAACGGCAGTTACCAAACTTGCTAAGCCAGGGCAGATTGTTCCAGTAGATAGTGAACATTCCGCAATCGCACAATGTCTGCGCTCAGGTGAGACTAGTGAAGTTAAGCGACTAGTACTCACTGCAAGTGGTGGCCCTTTTCGAGGTAAGTCGCGCAAGGATCTTGAGTCTGTAACGCCAGAGCAAGCCTTGAATCATCCGACTTGGGAAATGGGGCCAGTAGTAACGGTCAATTCAGCAACCATGATGAATAAAGGCCTCGAAGTTATAGAGGCACATCTGCTATTCGGCATTGAATTTGAAAACATCGAAGTTGTCGTACATCCACAGTCAGTCGTGCACTCCATGGTCGAATTCATTGATGGATCCACAGTTGCTCAAGCAAGTCCACCTGATATGAGATTGCCAATAGCCCTCGGACTAGTTTGGCCAAACCGAATTGCTGGGATAGCAAGTGGCTGCGATTGGACACAGTCGACTAGTTGGACTTTCGAACCTCTAGACAACGAAGTGTTTACTGCCGTGGAACTCGCGAAATTGGCTGGCGCTAAGGCTGGAACTGCCCCGGCAGTACTTAATGGCGCAAATGAAGTTGCGGTTGCGGCATTCCTTGCTGGCGAACTTTCCTTCCTGGGAATCGTTGATTTTGTCGCAGAAGTTTTGCAGGTTCACTTTGAAACCAATTTTATGTCAGACCAAGACCTGACAATAGAAGAAGTTTTGAAAGCTGCAGATTGGGCACAACTATATGGTCGTGAATTACTTGATTCCAAGAAATAGGACCATCACATGCTGACCTTGCTCGGAATATCAATTTTTGCAATTGGCCTACTTTTGTCGATTGCATTGCACGAGCTTGGGCATATGGCGCCGGCAAAGAAGTTTGGTGTAAAAGTTCCGCAGTACATGGTGGGCTTTGGACCAACACTTTGGTCGCGCATTAAAGGTGAAACCGAATATGGAATCAAAGCGATTCCACTCGGTGGCTACATTCGAATGATTGGAATGTTTCCTCCCAACCCAAAGGGAGTACAAGATCGAGAACATCTTGGACGCATGGGACTAATGATTGAATCTGCACGCGAGGAAGTTCTTGCCGAGATTGCGCCAGAAGATGAGCCGCGCACGTTTTACAGATTAAGTGTTCCGAAAAAGTTAACCGTAATGTTCGGTGGACCTTTTATGAACTTAGTAATTGCGACAATTCTTTTCACAATCTCATTGAGTGTCATCGGTCGTCCAGCTGTAACCACAACAGTCAGTGAAGTTGTAGCCTGTGTGCCAACCAGTGCGAATCCAAATGGCATTGCTTCCACAAATGGCTCGTGCGAAGGCGGAGTTAGCACTCCGGCTTCTGAAATCGGTTTGACCGCAGGAGACAAGCTACTCACAGTCAATGGGTTGGAAATTTCTACTTGGGAAGATTTAGGCACTGCGCTTAGTGATCAAGCCGGAAATGTTGTTGATGTAACTTACTTAACTTCATCTGGCGAAACGGTAACGAAGAATGTAGAAGTGGCGGCACTTGAGTCACCAGTGTTCAGCGATACCGGAGAGGCAACTGGCGAATTTACCTCCCGGGGATTCTTGGGAGTTTCACCAGGTTTTGATCTGGTGCAATCGCCAGTCT
>JACCDP010390099.1_pt1 | contig 25657 bp, 18 predicted proteins | sample 7445841 | NCBI WGS metagenome assembly JACCDP01 (sample SAMN15323441, study PRJNA562643) | freshwater metagenome | isolation source: river surface water | place: USA:Blue River Watershed | collected 2017-08-17 | reverse complement strand
GTAATAGCAGTGTATAAGGCATCGTGCATAGCCTTCTCTTCGGTTAAGTTGAGGTAAGGAGCAGGAGAATATTTTACACCATGGTATTTAGCCAAATATTGACTGCTGCCAATATCGTTATGAGATTTACCAACTAAGCAAATGATATCGCCTTCTGATTTAAACGCAGAACCCATATGGTGTTCAGGTTGTTCAATAATGCCCACCATGCCAATAGTTGGAGTAGGGAATACCGCTGTGCCATCAGTGCTTTGGTTGTAGAAACTCACATTGCCACCTGTTACTGGTGTGCCGAAAGTTAAACAAGCTTTACCCATGCCATCAATACTGTGTTTGAATTGGTAATACACTTCTTTGTCATAAGGATTGCCAAAGTTTAGGCAATTGGTAATGGCGCTAGGTTTACCACCTGTACAAACGATGTTTCTGGCAGCTTCAGCTACTGCAATGGCACAACCTTGTTCTGGGTTGGCGTATACGTAACGGCTATTGCAATCCACTGATAGTGCTAATGATTTATTGCTGCCTTTGACTTTAACAACGGCAGCATCGCTGGCTTTATTGGTGCTTTGATTCACCGTGCCCACCATACTGTCGTATTGGTTAAATACCCAGCGTTTTGAAGCGATATTAGGCTCAGCCATTAAGTGATGAGCAACTGCTTTAAGGTCTTCAGGTATGCTGATTTGATCCATGTTAAATGCGTCAATATCAGCAAAGTATTTAGGCTCAGACCATTCGCGTTTGTAAATAGGTGCGCCTCCGCCTAATACTAAACTTTCTGCAGGAATGTCGGCTTCTAATACCTCATTCATGTAGTATTGCACTCTGCCGCTATCGGTTACTTCTCCGATTTGAGCGTAGGTTAATTCCCATTTTTTGAAAATCTCTTCGGCCAAATGTTCTTCCCCTTTATTCAAAATCACCAACATGCGTTCTTGGCTCTCAGATAATAAGATTTCCCAACCTTTCATATTGTCTTGACGCATAGGTACTTTGTCTAGGTGAATGCGCATGCCAGTTTTACTTTTAGCGGCCATTTCACTGGTGCTACATGTGATACCAGCTGCACCCATGTCTTGCATACCAACCACTGCACCGGTTTCAATGAGTTCCATACTGGCTTCCAAAATGAGTTTTTCCCAGAATGGATCACCTACTTGAACACTTGGCAAATCGTTTATGCTGTCTTCTGAAATGTCTTTACTTGCAAATGCAGCACCATGAATACCGTCTTTACCAGTAGAAGCGCCAAAAATATAGACAGGGTTGCCAATGCCTTCAGCAATAGCTGAAATGGTTTTGCCCACTTTAGCAATACCAACACTCATGGCATTTACCAAAATGTTGGTTTCATAACAGTCATCAAAATACACCTCACCACCAACGGTTGGTATACCAAATGCATTGCCGTAATCTCCAATACCCTTAGTAACGCCTTTTAGTAACCATTTGGTTCTAGCAGTGTCAATGTTGCCAAAGCGCAAAGAGTTTAATTGAGCAATAGGTCTTGCACCCATTGAAAAAATATCCCTGTTAATGCCACCAACCCCAGTTGCAGCACCTTGGTAGGGCTCAATAGCAGAAGGATGGTTGTGTGATTCAATTTTAAAGCAACAAGCTAAACCGTCGCCAATATCCACTAAGCCGGCATTTTCTTCACCTGCTTTAGCTAACATTGCCGGACCTTCTTTAGGCAAGGTTTTTAACCAGGTAATAGAGTTTTTATAAGAGCAGTGCTCACTCCACATTACTGAGTATATGCTCAATTCTGTGAAGTTTGGGGTACGGCCCAATATGGTTTTAATTTTTTCGAATTCCTCAGGTAAGAGCCCGAGCTGTTTGGCTTGTTCTAAAGTCGCTTCCATTATGAGCACAAATTTAAGCGTTTCTTTTAGCTTAAAATAGTGCAGGTATCAACAAGTTTTATTCAGTTGTTGCGCTTATTCAACCCACAGCACCAAGCCTTTTAAATATTCGCCTTCTGGGTGGAATAAATTCACCGGATGGTCAGCGCCTTGGCTCAATCTGTGAATGATTTTGATTTTGCGATTAGATTCTATGCCGGCCGAATAAATGATCTGATTAAAATGCGCTGAGTCCACCACCTGAGAACAACTAAATGTAAACAACATGCCACCTGGTTTGACTTTCTTTAAGCCTTCAATATTCAGGCGTTTATACCCCATGAGGGCATTGTGTCTTGCGCCAATATTTTTAGCAAAAGCAGGGGGGTCTAAGATCACAATATCGTATTGCTTTTCCTGGCTTTTAAAAAACTGAAAGGTGTCTTCAGCGAAGCTTTCATAATTTGCAGCGGCTGAATTGTTTAAGGCCATGTTGCGGTTTAATAAGTCAATGGCATTTTTAGAAACATCTACTGAATCAACAAGTTTAGCTTGGTTCATTAACGCATAAACAGAAAATCCGCCAGTGTATGCAAAGGTGTTTAAAACGGTTTTGTCTTTGGCATAATGCCCCAATAATGCTCTGTTGTCGCGTTGGTCCAAAAAGAAACCAGTTTTTTGACCACTGGCCCAATTGACATGAAATTGTAAGCCATTTTCTAATACGATATCATCTGTTTGTTGGCCAAATAGCAAGCCATTTTGCATTTCGCCGTGCTTACTGTGAGAGGCTTCCGCACTCTTGTTGTATATGGTTTCAAGCCCAGTTTTGAATACGGCTTGTAGAGCACTCGCAATGTCTTGAATGTGTTGAAATAATCCGCTGCTATGGCACTGTATCACGGCAGATTTGTTGTAAATGTCTATGACTAAGCCTGGTATGCCATCGCCTTCACCATGCATTAATCTGTAACAATTGGTTAAAGGGTTGATAATGCCCAAACTGATTCTCAATTGTAAGCTGTCTTGAATGCATTTGATCCAAAAATCGGTGTCAATAACACAAGGTTTAAAACTGATGATTCTAACCGCTATGCTGCCATGTTGAACATACCCAATGCCTTTGAATTGCCCATTGATGTCTGCCACTTCAACCAAACTGCCTTCAGGGGTATGCTTAATGTCTTGTGCCAAGGCGCCGCTAAATACCCATGGGTGCCAACGGTCAAGTGATTTTTCTTTGCCAGGTTTAAGGCGGAGTTGAGGATATGACATCATTCTTGCAAAATTCCGTTTTTTTGAGCGATAAAATCTGTTTTTTTCTGTAATTTTGTTAGTAAGCTATGGTAAGATGTATGGCATATTGGATTTGTGTCTTTTTGTTGGCATTTAATGCCGAAGCACAAGTGCGTGAAGAAGCCATTTCTAAGCAAGAACTTCAAAGGTATTTGAACAGTCAAGGAAAAGCGTCAAAGCGCAGTTCAGACCTCAATATCGATATCAATAAAGTGCATTTAACCATGCAGGTTAATATGAACAATGCTAGAATTGAACAGGCCTCCGTTAACTTTAAGTTCATCAGTTTGTCTTCTATTTCAGTCATAGATTTTGACTTAAGGAACGAATTAACGGTTGATAGTGTGATCTATCACGGTCAAGCAATTGCATTTACACACAACAAACATTTATTGAATTGTTTTTTGCCTCAAACACTTGGATTTAATGTGTCAGATTCATTAAAGGTTTTCTATCACGGAACGCCCAATATGAGCAGCAGAGCATACTCAAGAATCGTTAATGCCTCTGGCCCAGCAATATCCACTTTGTCTGAACCTTATGGTGCCAGTTATTGGTGGCCTTGCCGAGACAATTTAAAAGATAAAATTGAGCAATTAGATGTTGATTTGATTGTTGATACGCCTTATACGGCAGCTTCTAATGGTGTTTTAAAATCGATTCGAACATTGGGGGCTAAAAGACAATTCCACTTTGAACACCGCTATCCCATTGCAACCTATCTTGTAGCAATTGCATTCGCCAATTATAATGTGTATGCTCAATTGGCATATTTGGGTTCAATTAATCAGAATTTGCCCTTAGTGAATTATGTGTATGCTCATAATGATTTAAACAATATTCAAAATCAAACAGCGTCAACCATTCCTATTATGTCTCTGTTTGACAGTTTATTTGGGACCTATCCATTTGCCAATGAACAATATGGTCATGTTCAATTTTCTTGGGGAGGCGGTATGGAGCATCAAACCATGAGTTTCATGGTGAATTTTAACTATGATTTAATCGCCCATGAATTAGCCCACCAATGGTTTGGTGATCAAGTAACTTGTGCTAATTGGAAATCCATTTGGCTGAACGAAAGTTTTGCCACTTACACCAATTTGCTCTGCTATGATTTTCTTAAAAAGCCCTCCGACTTTAGACAACGCATTATTCAGTTTCAAAACGATGTTATGTCTGCTCCAGGGGGAGCTGTTTTCAAACAAGACACTACAGATGCCAATCAACTGTTTGATTACAGAACTACCTATCAAAAAGGGGCTATGGTTTTACATCAATTACGTTGGGTGCTTGGAGATTCCATTTTCTTTGCAGCCATAAGAAATTATTTGGCAGACCCATTAACCCGTTACCGTTTTGCAGACCAAGACCAATTGCGAGTGCATTTTGAATCGCTTTGTAATTGTTCTTTAGCAGATTATTTTGACGATTGGATAATGGGCGAGGGCTATCCTAATTACCACTTAATTTGGAGGCAATCAGGTACCTCATTAAGTATAGAGCTCAATCAAACCAATAGCATGAATAATTCAATTGAATACAATGTGCCTATTCCTGTGTTGGTAAAAGGTGCTTTTAAAGATACACTGTTAGTGCTTCCTGTAAATCAATTACACCAAACACAAAATTTTACTTTGCCTTTTGTGGTGAAGGATATTGAATGCGACCCCGATCACCATTTATTGGCAAAATTTAAAGTTAATGGGACATACATATCTGGGTCAAATGTGAATGTTTATCCTAATCCTTTCTCTAATCATTTATACCTTTGGCATGAAAAAGAGAGCATTAAACAATGGTCTTTGTATGCGGCCAATGGCCAATTGGTTAAGCAAGACCAAACAGACCTTATGCCAGGCGATGTGCTTGATATTACTTTTGCAGACTTAGCCCAAGGCATTTATACCATTCAGTTTGGCAACTCAAGCAACATTTTTACACAAAAAATCATCTATATTAAACCATAAACATATGAAGTTATTAAATTACATCTTGGCTTTAAGCCTAATCCTAAGTTCCAATGCCTGTAGAACCATTGTTGATCCTCCAGAACCAGTTCAGCCCTCTACTGATCAAAATTTGGTTTTGAGTTTTAAACCGCTTTTCAAACAATCAGCTTTAAATTGGTCAGTGTCTTATGTTACAAATGCCAATGATACTATTCAATTCGATAAGCTTAAATTTATTTTATCTAACTTTATTTTAGAGAAAACCGATGGTACTTTACTGCCAATAAACAATGCTTATGCCTATTTGGATTTAAAAGATGGCAGAGACTCTGTTACAATTAAAGTGCCTGTTGGGGATTATAAATCTATTAGAATGACACTTGGCTTAGATTCTAATATTAACCATTCAGATCCAACTGTTTGGGGATTAGATCACCCATTAAGCCCAGCATTAAATGAAATGCACTGGGGATGGGCAGGTGGTTATATTTTCAATATCATTGAAGGCTACTACCGAAAAAATAATACCAATGCGGGATTCTCATTCCATATAGCCAATGATAACAATGTCAGAATCTTTTCTTTTGTTCAAGATTTTAGTATTACCAAACCTAGCAGAGCTTTATTCAATGTGCACGCAGATAAATACTTCAACAACGTCAACAATTTTAGCTTGATAAACGATGGTTCTTTTTCACACTCAGGAGATGTTGATCCTGTAATGGATAAATTTATCCAAAATTTAAACGGTTTGTTTGAACTTAAATCTATCAACTAATGAAAATTCAATTTGCCATCATTGCCTTGGTTTCTACGGCTCTTTTGGTAAAGAGTTGTAAAAAAGATGACTTGATTAATAATCAGTCAACAACGCCAACCCCATATGTGATTGAAAAAACACAGGGTATGCCTCCTTTGGCTCTGCCAATAGATAATCCTTTAAGCAACGAAGGGGTCTTGCTTGGGCGCATGTTGTTCTATGATCCAATTGTTTCATTGGACAGCAGTATTTCCTGTGTGTCATGCCATCGACAAGATAAAGCCTTTACAGATGGATTAAAAGTAAGTAAAGGTATCAGAGGTCAAATTTTGGGCAGAAATTCTATGCCGCTTTATAATTTGATGTGGCAAAAGAAGTTCTTCTGGGATGGTAGATCTAAGTCTTTGAGAGAACAAGTCCTGATCCCTATTCAGGCTCACAATGAAATGGATATGAACCTGTATGATTTGGCGCTTAAGTTAAATAATAATAAACGCTACAGTGCCGCCTTTCAAAAAGCTTTTCCTGGCCAAAGTATAAGCCCTAATACAGTAAGTAAAGCCTTAGAACAATTCTTAGTGACTTTAATCTCATTTAATGCGCCAATAGATCAATTGCATACCAACAAAGATACTCTGGCTGTTATTGGTCCTGATGCACTGAGAGGGTTAAAGTTGTTTATGCAGCCTGTAGAAAATGGTGGTGCAGACTGTTTCCATTGCCATAGTAATATTCCTTTTTTTGGGAATAATAGTGCAAGCGGATCAATGGCTAACAATGGTTTAGATTTTAATTTTACTGACAATGGTTTTGGAAGTGTAACCGGCAAAGATCAAGACAATGGTAAATTCAAAATTCCTGCATTAAGAAATGTTGGGGTAACGGCGCCTTATATGCATGATGGCAGATTCGCTACATTAGAAGAAGTGCTTGATTTTTACTCTTCAGGTATACAACTAAACTCACCTAATTTAGATGTCAATATATTAGCCCACGGCGCACAATTGAATTTGACTGAACAACAAAAGTCTGATATAATTGCCTTTTTACACACACTAACAGATCAGTCCTTTTTGACCAACCAGGCCTTTAAGTCGCCTTTTTAAATAAAGGTGTTTTGATGAATAAGTAAGTCCAATAAATAGCTGTTGTTCCATACAGCACGGCTATCGCTTTTGGGTGGAATACAGCAGTATGGTAAATGTGTAAGCCTAAGAATTGTAAAAGAGATTCAAGGCTAAAAAAGTATGTTAACCCAAGCAGAATCCACTGCCACCAATGTCTGTAAATAATTGCTAAAGCTAAAGAACTAATAATGGCCGGATGGATATAACGCTCATGCATTTGTGTATTGAAATAAAAAAACACAAAGCTGATTAAACAATTGATTAGTAAAATAGCCTCAAAATTGAGGCTGATACGCTCGGAAGGTATAGTCTTGTACGATTTTATAATTCCTATTATTAATGGCCATAGAATTATAGCGGAGCTTACAAAAAAAAGTAATAAGCCTATGGTTTTTAAACTCAACCCAAATGCAATGATTTGAGCATCTGGCATATGGGTTAAGTCACCATTGAATACAATGTGCCATAAATTATGAGCATTCATACTTACATAAGGGAAATAGTCCATTGACCCCGTGGCCATTAACCAAACCCTGTCTAACTGACCAATGTATATGAACGGGCTTAAAATTAAAATTTGCAAAATCAACCCAATTAAACCACCCAGTAAAAGGCCCTTATAATCTTTGTTGTACAAACAGATTAAGCCAATTAATGGTAATGAAACGATAGCTTGAATTTTAAAGTTTAAAGCCATTATACAAGCTATTATGGCCCATTTGGCTTGGCCTTTAAAGGCCATCAATATTGCCAATAAAACCCAAAACGCCAAAATGCCATCTACTTGATTCCAAATCATGGTATTGTAAAACCATGCGGGACTTAAAGCACTTATTAGTAAATAGTGCCATGTTTTTGATTGCTTTGGTAAGCATTTGCAAATTAGTATTAAACTTCCAACATCGAAGGCCCAAGTCAGCGCTTTTAAACAGTAAGTGTATTTAAAAAAGTTGGCATCAGGTGCCAAGGTGGAGTATGCTTTAAGGATATAAATAAATAGAGGGGGGTAATTGATTGGACTTTTGTCTGCATACACAGCTGTTAACCCTTTATTATGAATGATTTCAGACCAGTAACCCCAACAGTAATTGTCCCAGCCATGACAAAATTTTGGCATTAAACCTATGCCAAGCAACCAAATGATAATGGCGGTAATATAAAGGTGTCTATGGTTGTATTTGGATGATTCTGGCATTAGGCGAATTCAAAAGCGTCTTATATCTATATTGCAAATCTATGCTGTCTTTAGCGTAATTCCCTAAAACAACTTTGTCATTATCTTTCAACTCTCTCCATGATTTTCTTTTAATCTGTGGATGCTGATGGGTATAAAATTCAAATTCAGGTGCGTATAATGGCGCAACTAAGTAAAGCGTGTCTTTGGCGTTGTATTGTCTGAGTATATGACTCAATTCGTAATGGGAGTAGTCTAAATCAAGGTCTTGTTTGTCCCAAACGGCTTTGTGTTTTTGTAGTGAGGCCATTGTGCTTACGCCTATAATCATCCCTATAAAACCCCATTGCAAAGTTTTAAAGCTTAAGCGCATAAAGGCATCCTTCACATTGAGTGCTATGGCCATAGACAACAATGGTAAAACGGGCATATCGTACCAATGAATCTTGGTTTTAGCTAAGGTTAATATCAATAAATAGCCAATACTGGCAAAGAATAATTGCTTACTAATAGGATTGAATTTAGCTTTAAGCACTATCAATGATAGAGGGAGTAACCCCCAAAAAAGGCTAAACCGCTTAAAGAGTATTTGATCAAAATAGTAATACCAGGTTTCTTCATGGCCATCAATGTGGGTTTGCATTCGGCCAATAAAATCATTGAATAAACTGGCTTGAATATAACCGGGTGCCGCATAGGCTCTAATGCCAATAAACACTAAAAAGGGCAATATTGATAAGGCTAGCATATTGAAACACCTAATGGCATTGTTTACACTTGTTTTAAGTGCAATGGTCTGAATGCCAATAATTGGAATAATGATCATTGCTGCGGCACTTTTGCTTAAAATGGCCAAGGCTAAAAACAGTGTCATATACCAACAATGTTTATTGCTTTGATGGTTTAACCACAAATGCCAATGCATGAAAGTCAAAAACAAAAACAATGTAAGCAAGGCGTCGTAATCGCCGGTTAAACTGCCATGTAATTGAATAAAGCCATTGCTGCAAATTAGAATCAGGCCAGCCAAACTCGCAGTCCACAATGATTTTGATTGTCTGTAGGTGTAATGCATTAATAACACTATACAGGCTATCCCCGCAAAAATAGACGGTAAACGAATGCTGCTTTCATTGATGCCAAAAGCCTTTACAGATAAGGCTTGCAGCCAAATCATCAAAGGTGGTTTGGTGTTGTATAAGTCAGGGCTATTATTGAAGCTCGTTACGATTATATTGCCATTGGAGGCCATTTCAACCGCATTGATAGCAAGGCGTGATTCATCCCATTGTACAATGGGTAATGCACTGATTTGATTGATGTGCAAACCAATGCCCCAGGCTAAAACCAATCCTGCAAATACTTTGGGCAATATGGTTTTAAATGGTTTCATGGTTTTATAATGTTTTGAACCCAAATAGAATCTAAATGAACAGTGGTTTCTGCTTTTTGATCAACAGATTCTAAGTTGATTTGAAGCTTGGGTTGAAGGGCGGTTTTACTACAGTGAAATTGATAAATGAATGCTTGGGCTTGAGGGCTTGGGTTGACTTTTCTAATCAATAATAAATGCAACAAGTCTACATAGTTGCCATTGTCAGTCAGTAAAAGCCTCAAGTAGGCATCATCGTATTGGTTGAGTGCTTTGCTGTTCAAAAATAAGGTGTACAATACTGCTGAATCTTTTTGTTGAAGTGGTGGTAGCATGATGTCTGTATTGTCTGATGGCTTTTGAGCATTAATGTTTAAAGTTACAGTTTGTTTAATGGTTTGATGCTGAGCGCTTGGATGTAAGGCTTCAAAATTCCAAAAAGGGGAACTCGCATACTTATAGGCCTCATGGGTTTTCATCCATACCATATGGTATCTTTTTTGGTCCATTTCACACCAATTAATGATTTGCTCATAAAATTGGAACAATATGATGTTATTGAAATATAATCCCAGCATCACTATCCCTGTACCAATCGTTTTAATCATGCCACGTGTTTGCCATGCCTTGATGCTCCATGCAAAAGCCAAGGCAATTAACCCGTAAAATTCTGTGATTGGTCTGCAGCCTACTGTGCAACCATAATGTAAATAATACCAACTGGATAAAACATGTAAAACCAAATAGGAGGTGCCACCTATTAATAGCATTTTAAGCCATTGTTTTTGAAGTCCAAAACAGACCAAACTCAAGCATAATAACACAAAGGGTAGAGGGGTGTAAAGGGCCCAGCCACAATTGTAGCCGAATACAAATTCAAATACATGCGGCTCAAGTAAATTTAATTTTTCTTGTCCGTATGGATACACCAACCACTTGCCAGTTTGCCAATACCATAGACTGCATTGAATGCTGATCATTAATCCTATACCTAAGCACGCATATAAGCTGTGTTTTAACCAATGTTGTTTATATGTCGGCCATAAATTATGGTTGATAAAACCCAGTAAAGCCAAACCGGCAAGGGCGTTTACGGGCCGTATAATAATCACTAATCCTAGGGAGAGTCCAAGTTTAAATAAGCTTAAATGCTTAATGCCTTTTAAGTTGATATCTTGCATGCACTTGATTAAGAGCATAATGGCGAAAAAGGAGTACACATGGCTGTAGGCCGCATCATAAGTAGCATAGCTGAGCAAGTTACTGCCAAAAAGCACCGCAGAGCATAAAAGCATGTTCCATATAGGAAGTATACCCATGCGCTTGAGAATGATCATTAATAAACCACAAGCTAGAAGTAAGTAGGTTATACTTGAAATTAAAATGCTCATTTGCCGGTGAAAGCTTAAGCCGGATTGAAAATGATCTTTAGGGAATAAACACCGATCTATCCAATAAAACGGGGCTTGCAATAGAGCTACACCAGAGTAATATTTACAAACAGTTTGACCATTTTCAAGGGTATTAACGACAGGTGGGAAGTACTGACTATTGTTGTTTTTTTTAAATGTGGTATCAATGAAATTAAAATTGGGGTCATTGAATTCAAATAGAGCAGGGGCAATGATATAATACCCCCAAGCATCTTCATTAATAACCTTTTCGATGCGGTTGTAACGGGTTTGAACCGAATACAATTGGTATAAGAAATAGCCAGTAAAGACTACAAAAAAGGCAATTAAAGCATTAGACTTGATCCAATCTTTAAGCATTTATTCAATAAACAAATGCAATTGTCTGTGAACAATATCACCATTTTGATCTCTTATAATAATGGTGTATAAACCCTGAGCAAGTCCTGAAACAGCAATTGTTTTGCTAGTGTTTGTAGGGACTTGTTTCTCAAGTACTGTTTTACCGTTTAAGTCAATGATACAGACGGTATAATTGGCTCTGATTTTAGTACCAATTTCAACGGTTAAATCTTTATTGTTAACAGATGGGTTAGGGTAAATAACATAACCTTCCTTTATGGTTTTAGGGTCTGCAATAGTGTCAGTCACTATAAATGGTTTCGATAATTGGCTTCTCAGTTTCGTCAAAACATATTGCATCATGAACGCTTGCTCTTTGGTATACATAGCGGCACAACCATCTAAAGCATAATCCATATAGTTTTCAGTTTGGTCAGGCTTGTCATTGCTGGCATCTATGCAAGTATTTTGACCTGTACAGCTAGAATTAGCTTGCCTAGCATTAGGGGTGTCAAAAATGCCGTCGTCTACTGAGCAACCTGTAGTTGTTGTACCATCACCCCAAACATGTCTCATTCCAAAATAATGACCAGCCTCGTGCACTGCAGTTTTGCCTTCAACATACTTTGATGGCGCCAAAGGGTTGTTTTTTCCAACTACTTTGTAATGTAAAACTACGCCACTTTCACCATCTGTAACATCTTTAGTTACGCCAGTGCCACCCCAGTTAGGTGCACCAGTAGGAGGTGTAGCAAATCCGTATACAATACCAAAGTAATTCGGGAATTCCATATTGCAAATCCAAAAGTTCATATATCGCGTCGGATCCCATGCATCTTTACCGCCTAAATTGCTTCGCTTCATATTGGTGTTATAGCCGCCCGCTCTGCTGGTTGCAAAAGTTGTTTGAGTAGTACTGGTTCTGGTTATACCAGTTGTAGGATTGCCCTGAGGATCAACAGTAGCCAATTTGAATTGAATTTTAACATCACCTGCAATTGGTTTGAAGATAGATCTTATGCGACTTGTGTCTGCAGTTAATTTTCTAAATGCCAGGTTTAATTCGTTGATTTGACTGGTTACCATGGCGTCGCTTATGTTTTGTTGTGCGGTGTTGTAAACGATATGAAATACAACAGGAACTTCGTAGTAAAGCGTATCACTGACAATGGTTCTTTTATCAGATTGCATCTGCTTGTACAGTGTCATGGCTTCTTGGAACCAAGCGTCTTGAAGCTTTAAAAAATTAGGTTGTTTAGCTAATATTTTATTGACTTCGTGTTGGTAGCCGCAAATTTCTTCTGGTGTATTTTGAGCCTTAATGCTAGTGCTCAGGATAAGACCAAATAATAATATGTAGAGATTAAGTCGCATTATTTTCCTTTAAATTGTGGTTTGCGTTTTTCGTTAAAGGCTTTGACACCTTCTTTGTTGTCTTCGCTGCTGCCTGCAATTTCCTGGCAATACATTTCGTATTCTAGCATGGCTTCTAAGTCACTATTGAAAGACTTATTCAGCATTTTCTTCATTAAACCTATGGCTTTAGTTGGTGCATTAGCATAGTAATCAGCAATCTCTTGTGTGTTTGCATCGAGTTGGTCGGCTGGTACACAACGATTGATCATGCCCCATTCTAAAGCTTGTTGAGCACTGACTTTGCTGCCCATGGTACTCAATTCAAAGGCCCTTGCACTGCCAACTAATCTCGGCAAGAAATAGGACGAACCGCTATCTAATACCAAGCCAACATTGATGAATACTTCAATTAAACTGGCTTGTTCAGAAGCGATTATGAAATCAGAAGCTAAAGCAAGAGAACAACCAGCGCCTGCAGCTACACCATTTAATTTGCAGATGATTGGCTTTGGCATATTGCGCATTTCTCTGATAATCGGATTGTATCGTTTTTTGAGGGAGTCAATGAAGGATCGTTTTTCAGCACCAGCGATGGCTTTAAGGTCTTGGCCACTGCAAAATGCTTTGCCTGCACCGGTTAAAATGACCACTCTGGTTTCCTCATCCTTTTTAACCACTTTAAGGGCATCTTGCAATTCATAGCTTTGTTCATCATTGAAAGCATTAAACACATCAGGTCTGTTTAATGTGATGGTGCTAATGTTCCCTTTTTTCTCTAAAATCAAACAATTATAGGCCATAATTGCACAAATGTACTCGATATAAAAGAATAAAAAAAGAGCAATATTGTGTATTGCTCTTTAAGAAATTGAATAGAGAAATTGATTAAGATTCTCTCATCATATCCATGACTTCAGCGCTTACGCCGGTGTAGCTAAAGCCGCCATCATGATACAAATTTTGCATGGTGACATAACGGGTGTAATCACTGAATAAACTAATGCAATATTTAGCGCAATCTTCAGCACTAGCATTGCCTAATGGACTGATTTTGTCAGCATATGTAAAGAAGGCGTCAAAGCCACCCACTCCGCTGCCTGCAGTCGTCATTGTAGGACTTTGGCTGATGGTATTTACCCTTACTTTTTTAGCTTTGCCAAAGTGGTAACCAAAGCTTCTGCCAAAGCTCTCTAATAATGATTTAGCTTCTGCCATTTCGTTATAGTCAGGGAATACTCTTTGAGCGGCTATATAGCTCAATGCCACTATGCTGCCCCATTCGTTCATTGCATCCTTTTTCATAAGGGTTTGCATCAATCTGTGGAAAGACATCGCAGAAATATCAAAAGTTTTGTGCATGAATTCATAATTTAAATCTGTGTAAGGGTTTTTCTTACGCACATTCAAACTCATACCAATACTGTGTAATACAAAGTCTAATTTGCCAAATTTTGCCACTGCCGCATCAATTAAGTTGTTCATGTCTTCATCAAGACTAACATCGCAGGCAATCACTTCAGAATTGGTTTTGCTGGCCAATTCATTGATGGTGCCCATTCTTAGAGCAATAGGGGCGTTTGATAAAATAAATTCAGCGCCTTCTGCATGGGCTAATTCGGCTACTTTCCATGCAATAGATTTGGTGTCAAGTGCACCAAATATGATTCCTTTTTTTCCTTTTAAAATCATAATAATATGCTCGCAAAAATAATCTAATTATTGAATAATCAAAGGTTGGGTACTTTGCTGAGTACCAAATTGACATTGTACGATGTATAATCCTTTAGACAAATGACTGATGTTTAATTCGGTATTGTTAGCACTAGCTCTGCCTGAATACACTAATTGACCTTGTACATTGTATATAGAAATAGAGCTGCCTGATTGAACTTCAATATTGAAAACGCCTGAACTTGGATTAGGATACAATTTAAAATCAAAAGCAAGCTTAGGTTCTGTTATGTTGGTGTTGTTTCCATTAACGCCTGTGGCCTTAACCATTTGACCTAAACTGCTATTGTAATAGGTGCCACAATTACTGTTTTCAAGTTTAACTGCTTTAACAACATAATAATTGTTGCCGGCATAAGGTGCCATATCAGTATAACTTAATGCCGTTATCGGACTGCTGGTAATCGGGTAGTATACTTTACCATAGGCATTGGTTCTGTATACATGGTAGCCAATTACATTGGGTTCAGTAGAGGCATTCCAAGTCAATTGTACTTGGGTGTTGCTGTTAATTAAGCTGGCGTTGAGATTGCTTACCCCTTTGAAATAATGAATGCGCAAAGCAGGGTCACCCATTAAATTCATACTGATGCGTTGATCTAAATAGGTGCCACCAAAATAACCTATATAAGATGTTGCCAAGGTAAAATCAGAAAGATTATTTTGAGCGTTAATGACTGAGTACCCAATTGGTTGTCCTAAAGCAAAATGGTGAAAATACCAATGCGGTCTGTGTGCCCATACATTGGTTAATGTTAGCCCTTTACTGGCTAAACTACTTCTGAGTATGTTGTCTTGTGTATACCAATCACCAAAATAACTACCAAACATGACATTGAATACTGATAAAATACTGTCTTGAAATTGTGAAGCACTGCCTACGCCACCACATGTGCTAAAGCTACCGCCGCCCATTACATCACTAAAGATGTAGGCGTTTTTTTTGCAGCTGTCAAAGTAATTGCCAGTAGAGGTAATGTTGTTGCTGCCTACTAGGCATGAGGCATTGTTCCAACCACTGCGCATTGGCATTTCACCACCTAAATAATTAAAGTTATCGCTGATAAATGCTTTCATGGGCACTTGAACAGCTCCAGATTTAAAGGCATGTAATTTTCTGAGGTAGTTAGCAACCATTGCAATGTCTGATTTATTTTGAGCAGTGAGCAATCTAAAATCTATTCTGCCGATTTGAATGTCTACTGCATTTGGAATCACATGTTGGTCAAATTTACCGTCACCAGGATTGTTTTGATTGGCTACTCTTGTAATGCCTGAGGTCATGGTGCCATTATCTGTCCAAGAGCCATCCATTTCAGCATAATACACATCAGTAGGCCAAGCGCCACCATGATCAGGGTGGGCATCGGGAGGTAAACCTGCAGTATTAATATCCATCAAGCCAGAATAGGCTACAGGTACTCTCCCAATTAGTAAACACTGGTTGTTGAGGCCTCTGTTTTGTGCATTCCAAGCTTGAATAACGGCTTTGATTTGTGGTGGTTTGGCATATTCAGAAACCAATTTAAAGACAACCCCATAACCATCCATATAATAATCAGATTTGAGTTCGTTCCATCGAGTTGTATCTATGCCTAAAAAAGTAGAAGAGTCTACTAAAAGTAAAATGTTGTTGCGGTAATGACTCAAGGGTAATTGTATGCTAGCAGATACATAGCCAAGGGCTCTAACTGCATTGCCTTTAATTTTGGTTACTCTGTATTCGTATAGTTTGTGTTTTTCGACAGTGGTATCTGTATAGCTTGAAACAGTACCTGGCAGAGTGCTCAATGGATTGCCCCAATTATTACTATTGGCTAATTTTCTGCTGATTTGAAAGAAATTAGCATCAGTGGTTTTCCATTGAATGGTGATTTGATTTAAGCCGGCATTGTGTGATGTACTTAACTGAATCGAAGAGTCTTTGACATTTTGAGCTTGACTTAAAAAGGCTAAGCATAATGCCATGCATAAAAGTGGTAGGCGTATAGTCATGGTTTATTGTTTGTTAAATGGAATGATTTGTAAGGCTTGATTATTGGCCCCAATCAATAAAAAATATTGACTCTTGGGTAATTCAGCAATTGCAATGGTTTTATCTGGATTTAAAGTGCCTGATAAAACAACTTGTCCTAAGGTGTTTAAGATCACGTATTGGGCTTGGTCTAAATAGGAAGCTTCAATGTGTAATTGATCTGCACAAGGATTAGGGTAGACTGTCAATTGCGTAGGATTGCTGTTGTTGATCAGATTGGTCTTGGCTCTGTAATAGTCTCTGTAACGAACTTGTTGTGGCGTGAATTTGCCGGCAACTGTAGTGCCAATAGCCTCTAACATGGGTATTTTTTCAGTTAAACTCAGCCATTTGTATTCAATTCTAGTATTTGGAAAGCCAAAGTTAATGTTTTGAGTAGGTACTATGACTGAATCCATTTCAACGATTAGCGACTTGATTTTTAAACATGGAATGTTAGAAGCATAGGGGGTCGTGACTTTGCCAAAGCCTTCAACATAATTCAGTCTGTAACCTTTTTGTTTGTAGTAGCCTAACTGTAAAAATTGATTGCCAAGGGGTGTTTTGACTTCAAATGTCGTAGAGTCTTTATCTAAGTATTTTAATGGGAAAGTATAAATTTCATCTTTGTCTTTGTATACGCCACCGGCAGGAAAAGGGAGCGCTGCAGGGGTAAAGCCTGTTCCAACTGCACTCCATCCACTGCTCTTTTTTTCAAAAAAGGTATATATGTTCTTAATGGCAATTTGGCCTTGACCTAAACTGTCGGCTATTTTGTAACCAATAGCGCCAATAGGCATGCCAGTGAATGCTAACGATGCATAAGGGGTTGAGGTTAATGCTTGAAATTTAAATACATCTTGATTGGCACTCTTCAATGAGCTGTAATCCCACTGGTAATTGCTATCGGTAACGCTGAAGTCTAAAGTCAATGTATTGCTATTGCTGTAGCGAATGGTGTCATTTAATGAAGGCATGTTGGCTTGGGTGATGGTGATTTGCGCATGACTGCTTCCAATGCCCAATACGGCTAATAAACTGGTTAATAAAAATCTATGCATAGTTGAAGGCTTAAGGTGTAAAAATACCATTAAATTTGTATTTTTTCAAATACCTATGAAACTTGTTAAGTTTTTATTTTTTATCTTGATTACGCTGCAGGCCAATTCAGTTTCTGCTGAAAGAATTGATTCTTTTCAAATAAGTAAAACCTGCTTAAAATTAAACCTTCAAAACCTCAGCAGTAAAAACATAAAAGGCCAAGCAGAATTATCTATTAATTGGCATATTAACACTAATTTTTTCAGACTAGATCTCAGACAACTCATCGTTGATTCCGTTTTAATCGACCAAGCTAAAGTGCCTTTTCAGACTAAAGGGGAATCGTTTAATATACAATTGAGTAAAGTGGTGGTTAAAGGCGACTCGAGTTTGGTTAAGGTCTATTACCACGGAACGCCTGCATTAGATCCTGGCGGTTGGGGCGGGTTTTATTTTAATGGTAATTATGCTTTCAATTTAGGGGTGGGATTTACTGTTAATCCGCATAGCTTTGGCCGTGCATGGATGCCCTGTGTTGATGAATTTACAATGAAGTCAGCCTATGAGTTTTATATAGAAACTGATACCAATTATAGGGCAGCATGTAATGGTTTATTCCTTGGTTGTGAACTTAAATCCCAATCTAAAATTTGGCATTATAAAGAGACTGTGCCAATGAGTGCTTATTTGGCGGCAGTTTCAGTAAGTCAATATGGACTTGTGGAATCAAAGTATACCGGCATCAATAATAGCTTCCCAATTGAATTGTTTGCCGCTTATGCTGATACGACTAATGTTAAGGCCTCTTTCACACATTTGCCCAATGCCATCAATTGTTTTGAAAAGTCATTTGGACATCAGCCATACAGTAAAGTCGGCTATAATTTTGTGCCTTTTACAGGTGGCGCTATGGAACATGCCGGCAATATTACTTTTCCGAGAGCTTTTGCCAATGGCAATTTGAATTATGAAACCATGATGGCCCATGAATTATCTCATCATTGGTGGGGTGATCAAGTAACCTGTTCTAATGCTGAAGATATGTGGCTGAATGAAGGTTGGGCTAGCTTTTGCGAACATTTATTTACTGAAAATGTATATGGTAAAGCCGCCTACAAACAGTCTATTTTAAACAATCATTTGTTTGTGCTCAGATTTGCGCATATCAATGATGCCAATGTGTTTTCATTGGTGAATATTCCTCATGCTTATACCTATGGCAACCATGTATACAAAAAAGGGGCAGATGTTATTCATAGTTTAAGATCAGTCATGGGTGACAGCAATTTCTTTGCGGCATCAAAAACTTATCAAACGCAGTTTGCCTTAAAGAATGCCTCAACGGCAGATATGCAAACTGTTTTTGAATCATATGATCAGAAAAGGGCTAATGCATTTTTTGATCAGTGGGTCAAAACACAAGGTTTTCCTCATGTTAGCATTGTAAAACAGGTTCATTCTGTTTCAGGAGGCCCGCACTTGCGCATTCATGTCCAACAAAAGTCAAGGTTTAATACCATCTGTTACAATGAATTGCCAATTGAGGTCTTCTTTTATAAAAACCATAAGGACTTTATTAAGCGAACTATTGTTATAAAATCATGTCGTGATTCTTTTGATTTTGATTTGCCTTTTAAGCCAGTCTATGTCGCCTTAGATCTTGATGAAAAATTAAGCGATGCTATTACCGATCAAAGTGCCAATTTGGTTGGCAGTGTTGCGGTTGATTTACCTGCTGCCTTGTGTAAACTGTATCCTAAGCATTTTCAAGATACAGCGCTTTTAAGGGTTGAGCACCATTGGGTAGGGCCAGAGTCATATCGCACGTCTGCCCCTTATATGAGCGATTACAGATATTATACACTGGATGGTGTATGGAGCAATGAAGCAACTGATAGCTTGGATTTTGAATTGACTTACGATGGTAGAATGGGTGGTGCGAATTCGAATCTAGGGTACCTAGATCATACCTTGATTAAGAAAACTGAAGACAGTTTAAGGGTCTTATACAGAGCTTTCCCTGGCGATTATTGGCGTATTTGGCCAACTTATAAATTGGCTACTGGCAGTAAAAATGACAAACAAGGTAAGTTGACGGTTTTGAACGCTAAACGAGGTGATTATGTGTTGGCTATGTATGATGCTTCGTTAGCGATAAACAGCCCTGAACAAACTCAAGAAACATTTAAAATTACGCCTAATCCAACTCATCAAACCTGTAGCATTGAATGGCCAAAGTCTTGGCAGGGGCATTCTATAAAAATCTTCATCAGCAATGCACAAGGTCAAAAGGTATTTAGTCAAGAATTTAAAGCCAGTAATGACAGTTTTTTATTGTCAACTGAGTTGTGGGCTAATGGGGTTTATCATGTTCAAATCGAAATGAACGGACATAGCTTGGTTCAATCATTGGTGAAATCTTAAGCCAAAAAAAAGGAGGTCATTAGCCTCCTTTTAAAAATATTAATTTGTATTATTCCGGTTTCTCTTCTGATGAGGCTAATTCTTCTGTGTGTTTTGCTCTGGTAAAGAACCACAATAATCCACCACCAACGATCAAACTAATTTTAATGATCATTGCGTTGTCTTCGCCCCATAAATAAATCCACATTAAAAGTCTTGGAACCATATTGAAAAGATTGAGCACTAAGGCCATGGCGCCTAAAATTGCGGCGTACATGCCGATTTGGTTTAAGATTCTCATATTGTTATACGTTGATAAGCAAACTTAAAAGATTTTAAAGATATTTCAAACTCGCAATTAGAATTAATTTTCAAGTGGTAAGAAATGGTAATCTTTACTGTAGCGGAGCATCTGATCAATAAAGGACTCGTTGTAATCAATTGTTACATCAGTTAATTGTCCGTTGGTATATACTGGGCTTAATTTAGGTTGAATAAAGCCTCTGTAAGCCGCAATGTCAAGTGCTTTACTTCGTTTTAAAACTTCTGTGTGCAAATTAGCATTTACTTTAACTCCAAATTGTTCCACCATTTTTTTGCCTTCAGCCTCGTTGCCTGTCGATTTTATGGTTTGAATTTGTTTGAGTAATTCGCCAAATAATTGACGCAATTGTTCGTAATCGTTGATGACATAATAGGTTTTGTTGTCGCGTATTTTTTGCTCAATAATGCCTTTTTCTTTTCCTGCTTCATAGACCCATTGCGCCACCATTTGTCTGTTGCGCATGTGGTCTTCTTCAATACTTTCTCCTGGTCTTAGACGGCGCAATTGCACCATCATGCCATTGCGGATATATTCATCATATTCTGCTTTGCCAACTTCCAAACTTGGCATTACACCCAAGTCTACCAGTTTTTGATCCATTAGATAATACAAAGCCACTAAGTCTGCACGAGCTTCCTCGAGGGTTGAGCCATATTGACCTAAATTGTCTTTGGTAACACCTTTATTCATTTGGCCGCTGGCATGACCAATGACTTCATGCATGGCAGTGTGTAATTTGCCGGCTAATTGGCCGAATTGCTCAGCGCGTTTAACCTCTTCTTCAGAATAACAAAATTCTTTAAGTAAACCACCTGAATTGGCTGAGTTGTATGCTTCAACTATATTGCCCAAACTCACTGATTTAGAACCGTGCTTTTCTCTGATCCATTCAGCATTTGGTAAGTTGATGCCTATGGCAGTTGAAGGGGCTAAATCACCACCTTCCATAACGACATTCACCACTTTATAAGTAATGCCTGTAACATTTTGTTTCTTATGAGCTGTCTCAATAGGAGAGTGGTCTTCAAACCATTGCGCATTTTGAGCCAATATACTCATGCGTTTAGAAGCTTCAAAATCATTGATTTCTACAGCACTTTCAAAGCCTGCTCTCATGCCAATAGCATCATGGTATACTTCAATAAAACCGTTGATATAATCAACAGTGCTATTGATGTCTTTTACCCATGCTATGTTATAGTTATCCCAAGTTTTAAGATCGCCAGTATTGTAATAGTCTATGAGTAGTTTTAAGGCAGTGGCTTGTTCTTTAGTTTCTGCTACAGCCATTGCTTTCTCAAGCCATTCAACCATTTTACTGATGGCAGCAGAATACATGCCGCCAACTTTCCAGGTCTTTTCTTTGATGGCTTTAGTGGCCTTGTCTTTACTAAGCGTAGAATTCAATCCCCAGCTCAATGGCTCAATTGTATCGTTTTGTTTTTTAGGCGCATAAAAGGCATCCACTTCAGCTTTGCTTAAGCCTTCATAAAAGTGATTAGCAGATGCTGCAATTGGATCAACCCCATCTGATTTATTAACTCTTTTTGCTTCAATATTTGGATTGAATAATAATTCTATGGCCCAAGTTTTAAAAGCAACTGTATCCATGTTTTGAGCCATTGGCCAGTTACTGCCCGGAGAATGCTTCATGATGTCTTCAAAATAAGCAGATGAAAATTCAGGTTGAATTTTTGTTTCTGAGTAATGATGGTGTATGCCATTGCTCATCCAAAAACGTTTTAAAAACACTTCAAAGCGTTTGAAATCGTCAGAAGTTCTATCCCCATTGTATTGGCTGTATAGGCTTTCTAAAAAAGTTCTGAGCCTAAGGTTGTTTCTGTTGTTTTGATCGTAAATGATGTCTCTTCCGCACAAGGCAGCTTCACTTAAATAATATACAAGCGCTTTTTGTTGTAAAGTCAATTGTTCAAATCCATTGACTTTGTATCTTAATAAGGCAATATCCGCAAAACGGTTGGGGTCTTTGTATAAAGGGAAAACAACAGTCGCTGGGTAATTTTTGTCTTGAGTGCTTTCTTGTTGGCTTTGGCAGGCATTAAGCATTATGCCAATGGCTAAAGCAATATAAATGGTTGGTTTCATAAGCTTAAAAAGGATGGTCTAATTTTAAATGTATAGCTAATTGCGTAAGGTCTTCAACCACGCGGTTGTTTAATGGAATGCCAGCTGCCGATCTGTCTTGGTGCGCAGCGTATTCTGGTTCTCCAGGGATGATAACAGGGTGCATTGGGTCAATAGGTTTAGCCGCTTTAAAACGCTCTATCCATTTGTCCATTCGGGCAGTGAAATCTTCATAAGCCATGAAACCATCAATATCAATGGCGCCGATAAAGTGACCTAAACCTTTGCCCGGTAGGTCTGGTAATACAGGCAAAAAGGCCACAAATGGCGGTACCCATGGGCCAAAGTTGGCACCTGATAATACCCCGCTTAATATATCAACAAGTGCGCCAAGACCATAGCCTTTATGAGAACCGTGGTCTTTGTCACTGCCAAGTGGCAATAGATAACCACCTGCTTTTAAGTCTTTGGGGTCGCTCGTGCTTTGGCCATTGAGGTCTTCAAGCCATCCTGTGGGAATTGGTAACTGTTTGCGTTCTGCAATTTCTAATTTACCATTGGCAGCAGCACTACTTGCCATGTCAAGTACAAAGGCAGGGTGTTGATGTGCAGGAATAGCAAAACATATCGGATTCGTTCCCAACATGCGTTCTTTGCTATTGGTTGGCGCTACTAAAGGACTGGCATTGGTCATGGCCAAGCCCATAAAACGATGTTCTAAGGCCATCATGGCATGATAAGCCGCAATGCCAAAATGATTACTGTTCATTACTGAGCCCATACCATTGCCATGTAAATGGGCTTTTTCAATGGCTATTTCCATGGTTTTAGGACCAACCACTAAACCTAAACCTGAATCGCCATCAATGGTAAAGTTGGCTTTTTTGTCGCGCACAACACTGATATTAGGTTGGGTATTTATGCGGCCATTTTCATACAATCTCACGTAGCCAGATAAGCGCGCTAATCCATGAGAGTCTATGCCACGCAAGTCTGCCATTAACAAAACTTTGCTAGCAAGTGTTGCATCTGCTGAGGAACAGCCTATCTGTTTGAAAACGGATTCCGAAAAAAGGCTTAAATCACTTGAAGTGAAAGGTTTTGATTGTGGCATTAGGCTATTCGTTTTGCGATGATGTCGATTAAGTTATAGGTGGCAATTGAAATGCCTTTTGATTGCGCAACCGCATCAATTTGTTTTCTGCAAATATCATCTTCAAACACCATACAAGTGGCCCCTGATTGTTTAAAGTCGTTGACCATTTGTTCGCTTAAATCAGAGCTTAAAAGGGGGTCGATGGCGGCTAAGGATGTTCCTGCTCCGCAACAGCTTGTGCCCATAGGTGCCTCTGACCATTTAATGCCTTGGAGCTGATGGTAAAACTGATTGGCACTGCTTTGACAACAATTGCCTACCCAGTAATAATGGGCGAGGTCAGACTTTAACTGAGGTAGTAAGGCAGGTAAAATATCGTAGATGGATTTAACGCGCTTAATCATGGCATTGGCCTCAAGATGCAAAGCGGTGTTGTTAAAAATATGATGGTAATGTTCGGAAAAGGTTGCTTGACATTTTGAACTGTGACAAATTAAGTCGACTTGGTTAAGGTTTGATAAATGTTGTTCCGCAATGGTTTTGGCAGCGGAAAGTTCTCCTTTTTCAAAATAGGGAAGGCCGCAACAAGTTAGCGATTCATTGATTTGCCATTCTATTCCCAAATGCTTCATGATCAATTCATAATGCTTGATGGTATCAGGGTAATAATGTTGTGAGATGCAGGCTATATGACAGACTTTAGTCATGATGCAATATTAAATCCGAAAAAAAATAAATTTATCAATTAAATTCGTAGCTTTTCAACAAGTTTTGACACCTTTTTTAAAAATATTTTATCTCCCAGGCCACGTTTTTCTATTACCGGTGTCTATAAGGTCAAATTGGCTGTGCTGTGGAACAATATACGAAATGCAATGTCCGAAGAAGACCTCATAAAGGGCTGTATAAAGGAAGACCGAGCTTCTCAGGTAGCGTTTTACAAAAAATTCTCAAGTAAAATGATGGCTGTTTGTATGCGATACGCTAAAGATAGAATGGAAGCTGAAGACATGCTTCAAGATGGGTTTATGAAGGTTTTCGACAACTTGTCAAAGTTTAAAAACGAGGGGTCTTTAGAAGGATGGGTGAGGCGCATAATGGTCAATACCGCCATTAATAAAATCAGAGCGAATCGCCTCAAATTTGATCCAATAGATGAAGGGCATAACCAGTTTGAAGTAGATGATTTTTCTGCCATTGATAAATTATCTGAACAAGACATTATTCTCATGATTGCCAAATTGCCTCAAGGATACAGATATGTGTTTAATATGTATGCCATAGAAGGCTACAGTCATAAAGAAATTGCAGACAGTCTAGGGATTGAAGAAGCCAGTTCAAGAAGCCAATACGCCAAGGCTAAGAAACATTTACAATTACAAATCATTCAATTAGAAAATAATACATCAAAATGAAAGGATCATTTGAACAACATCTTTCGGATAAATTAAAGTCTGCTGAATGGCAGGCCTCTGATCAGGTGTTAAACAACATTTTAGATAGACGCAAGTCAAAGTCTAAGCCTTGGTTGTTATGGGTTATTGGTTTTGCTATCATATCAACAACAATTGTGTTGATTGTTCCTAGTTCAAAACCTCAACCTTCGCAAGCTTTGGTAGAGCAATCCAGCTCAAGTCCTTCTGTGGATGCAAACACTTTAGATCGCAATCAATCTGACGTCGTTTTAAATCCAAAATCAACAAAGGATTATGAGGCAATAAATGCGAACAAAGCCAAGAAAGAAGACGCTGCAAAAAACCAGTTGTCAGATGTTAAAATGGCTAAAGCTCCAATAGGTAAGAAACAAATTTACAGACCAATAGATCAGGTTAAGACAGACAATTTTATGACCGATGCGGAAATGTCTTTGTTGCGAGAAGTTCAAACCAATAAGCCCTCACCAATGAACGTTGAAAAGCCAAATCGTCCGGCGAGTTCAAATGCCAAACATATAAATAACCAAAAGCCAGCTGTCATCGCTCAAGATGATCAAAAATGGCGCGTTAAAGCCAGTATGATTAAGGTTTTGACAACAGAAAATGGTGACCAATTGCCAGAGTTTGTTGCACAAAGTAGCAAAGGACAATCGCGCCTTTTACTCTACAACAATCCAAAGTTATTAAATGAGCATTTTGAATTAGAAAGGGATTTTCTTTACAGTAGAGCAGCCTTAATCAAAAAGGTTAAAATCTTGAAGCAGTTTGAAGATCTTAATCATGTAAATGCACAAAAAGAATATGCTTTGAATGGCAAACGTCCAACCGAAGCCATTATCCCTAAAGCAGTCTATTTTGATCTCATGTTGATGCCGGGTATAGGCTATG